>Ga0209533_1005727_pt1 | contig 10516 bp, 14 predicted proteins | sample COG_04_FD_184748 | JGI IMG/M metagenome (GOLD analysis project Ga0209533, IMG submission 184748) | Pelagic Microbial community sample from North Sea - COGITO 998_met_04 (SPAdes) (version 2) | ecosystem: Environmental > Aquatic > Marine > Neritic zone/Coastal water | place: Helgoland, sampling... | reverse complement strand
CCAGAGGTTTTACAACCCAGCGCTCGAGCTGTGCCTCAACCCGCCGACAACCAACTGTTAATTCATGTCGCCGCAGCCGGTATCAATCGTCCGGATGTGTTTCAACGCATGGGCTTTTACCCGCCACCCCCAGGGGTTACCGATATCCCCGGTCTCGAAGTCTCTGGCACGGTAGTAGCTGTCGGCGCGGGAGTGACGGATTGGGTGATTGGCGATCAGGTTTGTGCGCTGCTAGCAGGCGGTGGTTATGCTGAGTATGCGCTTGCAGAAGAGTCTCTATGCTTACCCATTCCTGAGGGACTAGATCTAGTCGATGCTGCGGCATTGCCTGAGACCTGCTTCACGGTATGGCACAATCTGTTTGAGCGTGCAGAATTAAAAGCCGGTGAATGGCTGCTGGTCCATGGCGGTTCCAGTGGTATTGGCACCACGGCGATTCAGATGGCCACCGCCATGGGGGTTAATGTGATCACCACAGCGGGCTCCGATGAAAAGTGTGCAGTTTGTGAGAAGCTGGGGGCGGTGAAAGCGGTGAACTACAATCAACAGGACTTTGTTGAGGTCTGTCAGGAGTTGACTGGCAGCGGCGTCAATGTGATCTTGGATATGGTTGGCGGTGACTACATGCAGCGCAACTTTAGTGCCTGCGCACCCCAGGCGAGAATTGTCAGCATTGCCTTTTTGCGTGGTTCAAAAGCCGAACTGGATCTGCTGCCTTTAATGCTCAAGCAGATCGTCTTAACCGGTTCCACTCTGCGCGCTCAGTCTCTGGAAAATAAAGCGCGCATTGCTGCTGGTGTTGAATCTCAAGTCTGGCCCTTAATCGCCGAAGGCAAATTTAAGCCAGTGGTTCACAGTCGCTTTCCACTGTCTGAGGCCCATAAAGGACATGCGCTAATGGAATCCAGCCAGCATATTGGTAAGATCCTCTTAACAAATTAACTGAGAGCTCAGATGGCAAATAACGAATCGCGACTGGTGTACTCCACAGATTCAGGGCGCATTAAACAGGCACCCACAGAGCAGATCCCCGAGAGCGACGGCACTGTGCGCATTCGTCGCGAAACCAAAGGTCGCAAAGGCAAGGGTGTCACCACGGTCTCTGGCTTGGGCCTGGCAGCTGGCGACTTAAAAACACTGGCCAAGCAGCTTAAACAGAAATGCTCCACCGGCGGCACAGTCAAAGATGGGGTTATCGAAATTCAGGGAGATCATCGCGAGACCCTCAAAGCCGCGTTGGAAAAGCTCGGCCACAATGTCAAACTGGCGGGTGGCTGATATGAACAAAATTGCCAAAGCCTATGGCAGCTGGCCATCCACTATTAGCGCCGAGCTAATTACTCGCGCAGCACCGGGATTAAATTTTCTTCAGTCCCATGGCCAACGCCTGTTCTGGGTAGAAAGCCGCCCCTGGGACGCAGGTCGCAATGTCATTATGTGCCGCGAACCCGATGGCAGCATTAGCGATCTAGTCACAGCACCTTTTAGCCATAGCAGCCGAGCACATGAATATGGCGGCATGGCCTATGCCGCAGATGACAATTATCTGTATTTTGTGAATGCCGCCGACCAGCGTATTTATAAGCTGTCACTCACCGAGAACAACCCGCCAGTCGCTATCACTGAAAAGGGTCCGCGCTTTGCTGACCTAATACTTGATTCAGCGCGCCAACAGCTTATTGCTGTCTGTGAGATTCACCATCAAGATCGCGAAGCGGAAAATACACTGGTTAGCATTGCCACTGCAGATGGCAGCCTCAGCACTCTGGTCAGCGGCGCAGACTTTTACGCCTACCCACGCATCAGCCCCGACAGCAAAAAGCTTTGCTGGATAGAGTGGCAGCACCCGAACATGCCTTGGGATAGCAGTCAACTTTGGCAGGCTAATCTCGCAGGTAACAGTCTAACCAATAAAACATTGATGGCTGGCTCAGACAACAACGAAGCTATATTTCAGCCCCAATGGTCACCAGACAATCAGCTCTATTTTGTCTCGGACAAAAATAATTGGTGGAATATTTACCGCATTGAAAAGGGCGCCGTCCTTCCAGTACTAGAGATGGATGCTGAATTTGCCACGCCCCTGTGGCAGTTTGGCATGACCACCTATGATTTTATTGATGCCAATACTATTGCCTGTATCTGGACAACTAAAGGTATCTGGAATAGTGGTTTTATTGACATTACCTCAGGCCAACTGAGACAAATAGACTGCCATTACAGCAGCATGCAGGCGCTGACCTGCCATCAAAATCAACTCGTGGTAGTCGCCGGAGCCGCGGCACTGCCCAGCGAACTTATCAGCATTAGTCCCTGTGCTACTGTGGAGTCAGTCTATTCCCCTGCCACCTTGGCACTGGACCCTGAAGACCTCGCCGAACCGCAATCGATTTTATTTGCCAGTGGCGACTATAGCGATAGCCAGCAGGTTCACGCTTTTTACTACCCCCCAACCAATGGCCAATACTGCGGTCTCGAAGGCGAATTGCCACCGGTGATCGCCCTCTGTCACGGCGGCCCCACCGGTGCCACCGACAGTGGTCTAAACCTTAAACTGCAGTACTGGTGCAACCGTGGCTTTGCGGTGGTGGATATTAACTATCGCGGCAGCACCGGCTTTGGTCGCACCTACCGCCATTCATTGGCGGGCGCCTGGGGCATTGCCGATGTCGAAGATACTCAACACGCCATCCGCCATCTCACCGAGCAACAGATGATCGACCCGCAGCGCTGTCTGATCCGCGGCGGCAGTGCTGGTGGTTACACCGTGCTCTCGGCGCTGACCTTTACCGATACCTTTCAGGCCGGTGCCAGTCTCTATGGTATTGGCGACTTGGAAACCCTGGCCAAAGACACGCACAAGTTTGAATCACGTTATATGGACAGTCTGATTGGTCCCTACCCTGAGCGCAGAGATATCTATCTTCAACGCTCACCGATCCATCACGCCCAGGGCCTCAACTGCCCGGTGATTTTTTTGCAAGGCTTAGAAGACAAAGTAGTGCCCCCTAATCAAGCGGAGATGATGGTTAAGCTGCTGCAAGACAAAGGCATTAAAGTCGCTCATATCACCTTCCCCGATGAGGGTCATGGCTTTAGAAAGGCAGACAATATCATTCACGCAATGGAGAGCGAACTGGCCTTCTATCTTGATGTATTTAACTTAACAGATGGAACCTAAGCCATGGGTCGCTATCGCCCTCCCTCACCGAAAAGTTCCCCCTATATCACTCCAGAGGGTGCCAGCAAGATGCGCGCCGAGGTGCATCAGCTGTGGAAAATTGAGCGGCCCAAGGTCACTCATATAGTTCACGAGGCGGCCAAAAATGGCGATCGCTCAGAAAATGGTGACTATATTTACGGCAAACGCCGTCTGCGGGAAATAGACAGCCGTGTGCGCTACCTGACCAAGCGCATTGAGGAAGCGACCATTGTTGAAGACAAACCCAGAGATCCCTCCAAAGTATTTTTTTCCGCTTGGGTTACCGTGGAAGACGCAGACAGTGGCGATGAGCATATCTACAGACTAGTAGGCTCAGACGAAATAGATTCAGCACTCAACTGGATCAGCATCGATTCTCCCATAGCTCGAGCACTGGTGGGCAAGTCGATCGACGATGAAATAAACGTAAAAACACCGGCTGGAGATCGGTGTTTAGTGGTTACAGCAATACGGTATTAGCGGCGGTTAGCAATCAATCAAGGCGACAGCCGAGCTATATCCCAACTGCTACTGTCGTCTTCAGAGCGAGAATAACTAAAGCGATCATGCAGACGCATTTCACCACCCTGCCAAAACTCAATCTCTTCCGGCACCACCCGAAAGCCCCCCCAAAAATCTGGCAACGGAATTTCACCTTCAGCAAACTTCTCTTTGATCTGAGCAAACTGGGTTTCCAGTGCCTGACGAGAATTAATTCGACTGCTTTGCTTTGACGCCCAGGCGGCTAACTGACTGCCCTTGGGACGGCTGAGAAAATATTTCATCACATCCACAGTGGATAAACGCTCAGCACGGCCGCCGACAATCACTTGACGGTCCAGCTGCAACCAGGGGAAATGCAGACTGACCTGCGCATTAGCATCAATCTCTTTAGCCTTGCGACTGCCAAGATTGGTATAAAACACAAAACCGCGCTGATCAAAGTCTTTTAACAGCACCATGCGCTGCCAAGGTTTACCCTCAGCAGACACAGTGGCTACGCTCATCGCCGTAGGATCCTGAATACCCGCCTCAATCGCCTGCTCCATCCACAGTTTAAACTGCTCGAAGGGGCTAGCCGACAAAGACTCCCGGGTTAATTTTCCATAATCATATTCACGGCGATTATCTTGCAGGCTCATAGCATTTCCATCTCTATAGTTTAATTATCGATCTTACATACTGCCGATACATTGCCCGCCATCGACCGGCATTGCAACACCTGTCAAATAGCTGCCCGCATCACTGGCTAAGAGCAAAAATGGCGCACTGATTTCGTCCATGTTGCCGGCACGGCCCAGGGGCGACGAACCGAGAAACTTAGCACTTTCGGGGGAATCAAACAGCATCTCAGTCATTTCGGTTAGAAAGTAGCCAGGACACAATGCGTTTACACGAATGCCTTTGCGGCCCCACTCTAAGGCCTGAGCCTTGGTCAGCTGAATCACCCCGGCTTTAGAGGCCGAGTAAACCGACTGAGCAAAGGATACCCGCAGCCCCAAAATAGACGCAGTGTTGACGATGCTGCCACCGACACCAGCTGCAACCATACGCTTAGCCGCTTCTTGAGCCACCATCCACACGCCTTTAAGGTTAGTATCTACAACCCAGTCCCAGCTCGCTTCGTCAGCTTTTAATGCACTCTTGCCATCGGCAACACCGGCATTGTTAGAGATCACAGTGATCGTGCCAAAGGCCGCCTCGCCCTTATCAAAGGCTGCGGTAACCGACTCGGCACTGGTCACATCCATCGCCACAGCACAGGCTTCGCCACCAGTTGCTTGAATCTCAGCCACCAAGGCCTCAAGACGGTCTACACGGCGCGCAGCAACCACAACCTTGGCGCCACGAGCGGCCAAGATTTTTGCGAAATTAACACCAAAACCACTGGATGCACCTGTCACCATAGCGACCTTGCCGCTCATATCGAATTCTGTTGTCACCTGTCTCTCCCCTAATTATCTGTTGTCACCGATCGGCGTTTTTTTAGTGGCCATAGTTTAACCCGCAGAGACTGATTGCCACTAGAAAAAACAGGACTTCGGAGTACTACTGACCGCTGCCAACAGCAATCAACCGCTTAAACAGGTAAAGCCCTGTGGTTTGGTCTATTTTAAATCCAATAAGCAGGTAATTGACCGTCCGTTTTAGAGTGGGTCACTACCACAGCCAGTCAAATCCAATCATCGACCACGGAGTTAACATGCAACTGCCAACTTTACTAAGCATTACCCCGATCTACATCGCCCTACTGGGTCTGCTATTTATTCCCTTTACCCTGCGCGCTGGTCTATATCGGGTGCAGAGCAATATCTTTATCGGCACCGGCGACGATCCCGAGATGCTGCGACGTATCCGTGGTCAAGGTAACTTTGTTGAAACCGTGCCCATCGCCCTGCTGCTGTTTGTGGCAATGGAACTGCTGGGCGCCACAGACATATGGCTGCATATTCTCGGTATCGCACTGGTTGTCGGGCGAATCTGTCATTACCTCGCCATCACAGAACTTGGGCCCAGTGTCCTGCGCCCCATAGGTATGTCCACCACCATGATCACCATCTTAGTGAGCTCGCTGTGGATTCTGATTGATGCCCTGTAACACTTTGACAAAAACAACACTGATATAACCCATAAAAAAGGCCTAAGCGGCATTTATCAAGGAGCAACACCATGAGCGAGCTGTATTCAGAGCATCCCGTTATGTTTAAGAACAATCCCCTAGGGTTTATTGTCTGTTTGATCCTTATTCCGGTGGGGGGACTAGGACTATTAATACTGCTGACCTGGCACCTAAAAAACAAAGCCTCAAAGCTCAGTGTGAATGACAATGAGATTCTCTTTGAGAAAGGCCTGCTCAGCAAAGAGCGCTCAGAGGTAAATCTGGCCAGCGTGCGCACCACCAAAGTTAAACAGTCATTCTTTAACCGCATATTTGGTGTCGGCACCATCGAGATCTACACCGCAGGTGACTCCCCAGAAATCATTGCCAGCGGCATGCCCGATCCAAATAAAATCCGTGAGTTTATTAAAGCCAATCAAAATGGTGGGTGATAGAGATGGTTGGAGAAACAGACGAAAAAGATAAAAACGAAACCCGCAAGATCGCCATAGCCCTTGTCAGCCTTGTGTTGGTGTTGAGTTTGGCTATTTTTCTGATGGCGCCGATTGTGGCTGAGTTGATCAGCGTGCACTTTACGCCGGGGTTGGGATTTAGAGATTCCGCAGTGATTTCGTTCTTTGTCACTATTGTGATTATGATTGTGTTTGCCGTTTCGGCGGGCGATGGTTTGCTGGGTGAGATTCAGTTTATTTTGGGCGGGTTCTTTTTGTTTTTTGTGATTATTTGGTTGTTGGTGGCTTGGATTTTTTAGCATTAAGACAACCGCAGGCTTACGTCATGAAAAGGGATTAAAGAATGCCAAATCTTAAACTTGAAAACAGAGCAGTAGCATTCATAGATATATTAGGGTTTAAACAATTAGTTGAGAGAGCTACAGAGGATTCAGAATCTTTTAATTTTCTTGACGATTTATGCAATACACTTAAAGAAGCGGTCCCTATATTGAATGGAAAAGTTAGTAATTCGGTTCCTGAACAATTGATTCCCTATCACACTTCAATATCAGATTGTCTCATTTTAAGTGCACCACTAACTTCAGCAAATAATACGGACTATTGTGGTTTGTCTATATTAGTCATGAGAGTTATCCAATTAACTCGCATCTTCCTAAAGCAGGGATATTTAATCCGAGGAGGAATATCTATTGGCAAGGTTTCACACAACGATTCAAATATTGTGGGGCCTGCTTATCAAACTGCATATCTGATTGAAACCCAAACGCAAGTCCCTCGCATCGAATTATCAAAGGATGCCGAAGACTACTGGCTAAATAGATATAAAGAATCGACACGGACATGCTTATATTATAGAGGGCGCTTCATGGTGAATGGACTTTATGACTACTACTATCAAAGCGAAAACAATGCGCTAGATCAACGAGTTTTGGACCCATTTAAGGAAATTATAAATGAAAAAATAAACACTGAGACTTCTGAATCCATTAGGTTTAAATGGTGGTGGTTTAAAGAATTCCTCAACTGGGAGGAGGAAAATAATCCATTTATAATTCAAAATATATAAGGATATTTGCAGTCATAATAGAGTTTCGCTATTACGGGTCCTTACTAAACTCTACCCATAAGTAATGTACTGCTCCATCTCATTGGTATCCAAGTGCGGAATCCCATTAAACCCAGTCAGGTTCATCTTCTTAGCATTAAAAAAGAAATGGCTAATCGCGGTGTTTTTATACTGCAGGTTTAGATCAAAAATATTCTCATCCGGAATCCCCAACACCCCTCCCACAAAAGTGCTGATCGAGCCCCCTGAACCAATGGCGAGAATAGAGCTTCCGCTGTCAGCCATGGCTTGTATTTGTTGCTGAGCGTCGAGTACTCGGCCTTTAAAATCGACCCAGGATTCCGGCGCATCTTCGATTTCATCTCTTGTCCACAGAGTTAATACTTTGCGCAGCAGACGAAAGTAGTTTTTGCGGTCTTCTGGATCAGCGGCGATAGCTTGGTAGAGTGGATCGTCACCATGACTTTTGCCATAGGCTGCGGTCATATCAACAAAGTTATATTCATTGAGCCCCGGAAGCACTATCCGATCGCTGCCATCGATGCCCATACCAGCGCAGATGCCATCCATGGTTTCATGGTGACGCACCATATCCCCGAGCACAAAGGTGTCAAACTTAGCCTGACGCTTACCCAGATGTTCCCCTAACCAGCGGGATTGTTTATGACCTAGGTCTGAGAGTTGATCGTAGTTGGCAGCGCCAAAGGAGGCTTGGGCGTGGCGGACTAGGTAGAGCTCAGACATGATGAATCCTGTGGTGAATTGTTATTTTTTATGTGGGTATTTAAACCCACTTTGTCGCTTATGAATAGCTGGCTAGTGCTATAGAGATCATTGACCAGACTAATTTATACACAGTTCCAATTCCTAGAGGCCACACATAGAAAAAACCCTCTCAGTTGATATTCTGCAAACAGCTAGTAATTCAACATCCTATCAAAGCTAGACACCCGTTACGTTACAGGTTACGATAATAATGATCAAAAGTTTTAAACACAAAGGACTGGAGCTGTTCTTTAGAACAGGGATAACATCGGGAATACAGGCCAAGCATAGTAAGAAGCTGCAATTAATATTGGGTGTACTTCAGGGGGCAATCAGCCCTAAGGATCTCGACTTGCCAGGCTTAATCTTACATTCACTGTCCGGTAAACGGTCTGATATTTGGTCTGTGCGAGTAAGCGGCAATTGGCGCCTAACCTTTCGCTTTAAAGATGGCAACGCCGAAGTAGTGAATTATGAAGATTATCATTGAGGAAATATTATGTTGATGCACAACCCACCCCACCCAGGATTCGTTATCAAAGAGCTATGTTTGGAGCCACTGGGCTTATCCGTAACAGATGCAGCAAAGGCACTTGGAGTAAGTCGTAAAACATTGTCTTGCATAATTAACGGCAAGGCCGGAGTAAGCCCAGAAATGGCCGTGCGCCTGTCAATCGCCTTCAATACCTCATCCGAAAGCTGGGTCACACAGCAGGCACAGTATGATCTTTGGCATGCCGAGCAACATCGCCACGAGCTAAAGGTTACGCCATTAAAAGTTACGCCATTATCGGCAGCCTGAGCCCTGCAAAGCAAAGATTAACAAGTTCAGCATCAACAGCTAAACCAAACCCCATCAAGTTGAAAATCCCAGCGCAGTCCTGTGCTACTTTGATAGTAAGATTTGAATAACCTCACAGGAACCTGCGTTAAATGTATATACCTAAACAATTCCAGATTACTGATCGTGAAGAAATTTTCTCGTTTATTGAGCGCAATGCATTTGGGCAAATCATTTCGACCTTGCGAGGAAGACTATTCTCCTCCCACATTCCCTTTTTAGTCAGTGATGACAGGCAAAAACTGTTTGGCCATTTCGCCAGGCAAAATCCTCAGGCAAATGATATCAATGGCCAAGAAGTTATGGTCACTCTGCAAGGTCCTCATGGCTACATCTCGCCCACTTGGTATCTAAATCCAGGGGTTCCCACTTGGAATTATCAGGCGGTGCATATCTATGGGGTCTGCACAATCTTGCCAGAACTTGCTGCGGTAAAAACCATAGTCGACAGTCTGAGCACTAAATATGAACACGCTTTTGAGACCTATTGGGAGCAAGACTATAACCCGGGAATGCTCAAGCATATTGTTGGCTTTGAGATAGAGATTACGGATATTCAGTGCAAATACAAACTCAGCCAAAATAGAGCTGAGCAAGATAGAGAGAGTGTGATTAGCCATTTACAGAGTACCGGTTCAAAAGCCCTTGCCCATGCAGTTAGAGCCGCCAGCGAACAATAGTGAGGTAGAGAAATGTCTGAATATAACGCAAAGGTCGTCTGGAAACGCCAACCTGAAGAAGCCTTTAAGGATAATAAATACAGTCGCGGTCACAGCTGGGAATTTGATGGCGGCGCGGTTGTTGCCGCCTCTTCTGCTCCATCTATTGTGCCGCTGCCCTATTCCGTCGAGGCCAATGTGGACCCTGAAGAGGCGTTTATTGCCTCACTGTCCAGCTGCCATATGCTGTTTTTCTTGGCTATCGCGGGAAAGCGGGATTTTGTGATTGATCAGTATATTGATAACGCGATTGGCATTATGGAGAAAGATGCCGATGGTAAAATCTCAATAACCAAAGTGACTCTTCGGCCGCAGGCGACTTTCTCTGGAGACAACCAGCCGACATTGGAGAAGCTGGAAAAGATGCACCATCAAGCACATGAGCAGTGCTTTATTGCCAATTCAGTGAAGACTGAGGTAGTGATTGAGGTGATGATTGAAACAGCGCTTTAATGCCGAACTCGGAGGCGGAAAATTTTAGCCCTCCCATGAAAGTTCTCCGGTTAATTTTGGTGTTCTGCAAGAACAGCCGGGGTCTGTACCGGCTCCCTATTTGGCATCTCGCGGTATGAAGTGAATTCAGAAACATGATGCAAAGGGTAACGATGACGAGGAACTCAAATACTATATTGAAGAGTCTTATCGTATTGTTTCTTTAGGACTTACAAAGAAATTGCAAAAGGAGCTTGGTCTTAATCAGGGTTAAAGCGGCCTAAATCATGCCTCTCATACAGCAAGCTCAATACATCGATAACCTTAATGCGTATCCCAGCAACCCAATTAAAAAAGGGCACCAAAGTGCCCTTTCTGCTGATGAGTTATATCAATCACAACCCCAGGTTGCCAAG
>Ga0209533_1005724_pt1 | contig 10518 bp, 8 predicted proteins | sample COG_04_FD_184748 | JGI IMG/M metagenome (GOLD analysis project Ga0209533, IMG submission 184748) | Pelagic Microbial community sample from North Sea - COGITO 998_met_04 (SPAdes) (version 2) | ecosystem: Environmental > Aquatic > Marine > Neritic zone/Coastal water | place: Helgoland, sampling... | reverse complement strand
TACTGTTGGTCATAAAGCTCATGGAAAAGTGGTTGATTGGTTAAATTTTTTTTTAGTAAAGTCAATGTTAATAATAGGGGTCCGTGTTCGAACAGTAAACGAACACCTACTCCCCGAGAACACTTCCCTTATTTTTGTTTCTAACCATCAATCTACGTTCGATATCCCTCCAATTGGTTGGTTTTTTAGAAAACATTCTCCTAAATTTGTTGCAAAGATAGAACTAGGAAGAGGAATACCAAGTGTTTCTTATAATTTAAAATATGGAGGGGCAGCTTTAATTAACAGGAAAGATCCAAAACAAGCCATCACAGAATTAGTTCGTTTTTCGAAACGAATACATGAAAAGAAATGGGGCGCAATTATTTTTCCTGAAGGGACAAGAAGTAGGGACGGCTTACCTAAAAAATTCGCTACAAATGGCTTAAAAGTAATCACAAAGTACAATAAAGAGGGATACATAGTACCCTTAACGATTAACAATTCATGGAAAGTTTTTAAGTACGGAAAATTTCCACTAGGTCTTGGAAGTCCAATAACAATTACGACTCACAAACCCATAAAAATTAACTCTTTACCCTTTGAAGAGCTCTTAGAACAAACAGAAACAGCAATAACAACACACGTAAAATAACAATATGTCTATCAAAAACATTAGAAAAGAAGTAATGCTAACTTTAGAAAAAAGCATGGATACCTTTATGGATAAATATCTAATTCCTGCTGAAAAAATTTGGCAACCCACAGATTTTTTACCCAATTCGCAAAAAGACACATTCATTTCTGAAGTAGAAGAAATTCGTGAAATCTCTAAAGAATTACATGACGATTTTTGGGTAGTGTTAGTAGGAGATACCATTACAGAAGAAGCATTACCAACCTATGAATCTTGGTTGTTAGATTTAGATGGGGTGACTCAAGATCCAGATAATGGTTGGGCAAAATGGGTAAGAACATGGACAGCAGAAGAAAATAGGCATGGAGATGTTCTAAATAAATACTTGTATTTATCTGGGCGTGTAAATATGCGAGAAGTAGAAATTTCTACCCAACATTTAATTGCAGATGGTTTTGATATTGGAACTTCAACAGATCCCTATAAGAACTTTATTTACACCTCTTTTCAAGAATTAGCAACTTATATTTCTCATAATAATGTCGCTAAGATTGCTCGCAAAAAAGGACACAAAGCACTTGCCAAGATGTCTAAAATTATTGCAGGGGATGAAATGCGTCACCACCAAGCATATACAGAATTTGTAAAAGAAATTTTTAAAATCGATCCAAGTGAAATGATGTTGGCTTTTCAGCACATGATGAAACATAAAATTGTAATGCCAGCATTGCACTTACGAGAGTCTTTTGGTGCTAAAGGAAGTTTATTTGACGACTTCTCTTCAATTGCTCAAAGAATTGGTGTGTATACAGGGTTTGATTATGTCGATATCTTGAAGAAGTTAAATGTGACTTGGGAAATTGACAAGATTACTAATTTAACACCTGAAGCAGAAAAAGCAAGAGATTATTTAATGAAACTTCCTGATAGAATGTATAGAATTACAGAAAGAATTGTGATTCCTGAGACTGATTTTAAATTCAAATGGATGATAAATCCAACATAGTTTTAAAAACAATCTTTGAGGCTACATTTTTGGGGAGCTCTTCTATTTAGAGTTCAAGAATTTTTTATTTAAGGTTTATTTCAAACAGACATACGGGAGCTTCCTTATAATGTTCGGGTAAATTTGAAGTGTTTTGAAGGGCATACATCCCCAAAAAATCAAATCCTGCATTTTTATAATGCTGAATTAATCTAGTATTGTTCCCAAGAGTATCCAATCTTATATATTGTAGATTATTTTTTTCTGCATATATTTTGGCCCAATTCACAATTTTTTGAACAAAATTGTTTCCTCTAAAATTTGGATTTGTAGCAATTCGATGAATATAGATTGCACGGTCTTTATTTTTATCTCCCCAAATTTGTTCATCAGTAAAGGTTATCGCCCAAATACAGACAACTTCGCTTTTAATTAACATTTTAAATTGTCTGTTTTCAGTAATTTCAGTTTCAACCATATTTCGATCAAAATTTGGCCAAACAATTACTTTTTTCTTTCCTTTTTGATACTCTGAGGCAATTTTATAAAGCCGAAAGACTTCATCAACATCTAAAATAGAAACATTATTAATGGTCATTGTAGTTATTTATAAAATTTTAATTTTAAAGGCATCTCTATCATTCAAAAAACCCAACCTTTCTCGAATGCGTTCTTGCTCTGTTTTAACTAAAGTAGCTTTTATAATTCCATTTTCGTTTTTTTTCAGGGCAGATAGTTCTTCTCCTAAACAGTTTAGGATCAAAGAATCTCCCGAATACTCGTACTTATTTGCGTCTATCCCAATCCTATTCACTCCAATAGTATAACTCATGTTTTCCATTGCTCGAGCTTTCAACAGAGTTTTCCATGCTTGGATTCTACTAACGGGCCAGTTGGCGACATAAATTAACACATCATAGTTTTCGGCATTTCTTGACCAAACAGGAAACCGCAAGTCGTAACAGATTAACGGGCAAATTTTCCACCCTTTAAATTTTACAATTAGTTTTTCTGACCCAGCGGTATACACTTTTTCCTCTCCAGCTAAGGTAAAAGAATGTCTTTTATCATACCATTCTATTTTTCCAGAAGGATGAACAAATAATAACCGATTGTAATAATTTTTGTTCTCTTCTATTACGATACTTCCTACTAATGCAATCTCTTGTTTTCTTCCCATTCTTTGCATCCATAATACAGTATTTCCCGTCATTTTTTCTGCTATATTTTTCGGATGCATTGTAAATCCAGAAGGAAACATTTCTGGAAGTACAATCAGATCTGCCTCTTTATGGAGCGCATGTATTTTCTTTTCAAAAAAAGCAAGATTTTTTATTGGGTCTTCCCAAGTTAAGTCAGCTTGAATCCCGACAATATGTAATTTAGTAGGCATCAAAAAAATAGTTGAATGATTAAAGAGGTATAAATGTAAGTTTTTGTAATTTAGAAATCAAAATAGATTCTTAAAAAAATAGATGCAATCTTTCATTTCTCAGACCATAGATCATATTTTAAAAACAACACCCTCTTTTGAAGATGTTGTAATTATTCTTCCATCACAAAGAGCAAAAGTGTTTGTCAAACAGACGCTTAAAGATAAAATTAAGATAGGTTTTTTACCAGAGACTTTAAATATTGAGCAGTTTGTCAATCAAATTTCAGGAATACAAAAAGCAGACAGTATCCAATTATTATTTCATTTTTACACCATTTATAAAAGCATAGAAAAAACACCTGTCTCTTTTGATGTATTTGCTTCTTGGGCATATACAGTCATACAAGACTTTAACGATATAGACCAACATTTAATAGATTCAAACGATATTTTTATTTATTTAAGAGATATACAAAGATTAAAAAAATGGTCTGTTAAAGGCGAGTTTAAAGAAACGGAATTAATGAAAGATCATTATTCATTTCTAGAAAAACTCACTATTTATTACACTGCTTTTTATGAATTTTTAAAAGAAAAAAAGATTGGATATCAAGGGCTAATTTTTAGAGAATCATGTAAAAAAATAGATGAATTTTTAGAACAAAACACTCATAAAAAATTCTTTTTAATTGGTTTTAATGCCTTAAATAAAGCAGAAGAATTTTTGTTTCAGAAAGTTTTAGAAAATGAGTGTTCAGAGATTTATTGGGATATAGACATTGCTTTTTTCAATTCAAATCACCAAGCAGGGAAATTCATTAGAAAATACAAAGCCGAATGGAGTCATTATGAGAAAAATGATCTAAAAATTTTAGGAAGTTCATTTGCTAAACCAAAAAACATTCAGGTTATTGGAGCGTCAAAGAATACCACCCAAATAAAATATGCTGGAGAAATCTTAGAAAATTTTTCAGATTTTAGCAATACAGCATTGATTTTAGCCGACGAAACCTTGTTGCCAATAATGTTAAGTTCTTTACCAAAAAATATTGATGCGATTAATATTACAATGGGATACCCTTTAAAAGATCTGCCAACAACCAATTTGATAGCTTCAATATTTCAATTATTTCTCTCTCAAGAGAAGCTTCAAAAAACAGGTGTAAATGAGTTTTATTATAAGGATGTACTTCGTTTTTTGAAACATGAATCAATCTATAAACTCATCTCCGAGATACATTTTTTTACTGATCAACTTGCCACTCAAAATCAGACATTTATCAAACAAGATCAACTTGCTAAATTATTAGATAATACTGGTGGCGAAATTAGAGTAATGATAAAGTCAATTTTTAATTCGTATACCTCTATTGAAGAATTTATTGACAGAGTCTTACATTTAATTAAAGTCTTAAAAGAAGAGGTAAGTGATTTAGAAAAAGAATATTTATTTCGTTTTCACACCACCTTTACGCAATTAAAAACCTTACAAAATGAGTACAAATATTTTCCCGATTTAAAAACGTTATCACTATTCTTTAGACAATTAATTTCATCTGAAAGTTTATCATTTCAAGGAGAACCTTTAAAAGGACTTCAGTTAATGGGGATGTTAGAAACACGTGTTTTAGATTTTGAAAACATAGTACTCGTTTCAACAAATGAAGGGATTTTACCAGCAAGTATCCAACAAAATTCCTTTATTCCTTTTGATGTGAAGACAGCGTTTGGTATTCCTACCTATAGAGAAAAAGATGCTATTTTTTCATATCACTTTTTCAGATTAATGCAAAGAGCAAAAAACATTTTCATTATTTATAATACCGAACATGATGTTTTTGGGAGAGGTGAAAAAAGCAGATTTGTTAGCCAATTAGAAATGATGAGAACAGATGTTGTACAAAAAATAGTAGCTCCAAAAGTATCAAAACAAAAAGAAAGCTTAAAGAATGTAGCAAAAAATGAATCGGTCATTGAACGATTAAAAGAACTTGCAACAAAAGGGATCTCTCCATCTGCGTTAACCAATTATTTATACAACCCTATTTCATTTTACAAACAAAAAATACTCAAACTAAAAGAGTTTGAAGTTGTAGAAGAAACCATCGCGTATAATACCTTAGGGACTGTTGTTCATGAAACTTTAGATGAGTTATACACCCCCTTTATTGGTAAGTTTTTACTGATTGATAGCATCGATCTGATGGAGAAAAAAGTAAAAGAATTGGTGGTCAAGCATTTTAGGAATGAATTTAAAAATGGAGACATTACAACAGGTAAAAATCGCTTAATTTTTGAGGTAGCTGTTAGGTTTGTGAATAATTTTCTAGCCCAAGAAAAAGAACTGTTAACAGACACAAACAATCAATTAAAGATTCTAGCAACAGAAGAAACTCTGGCAACAGAACTCCATATTGAAGGGATTGATTATCCTGTAAAAATTCATGGTCAAGTAGATAGAGTAGACGAATTAAATGGTGTTTTGAGAATTATAGATTATAAGACGGGAATGGTCGGTAATTCTGATCTACGAGTTGCAGCATTTGAAAAGTTACGAGAAAAAGAGCAGTACAAAGCGATTCAAGTACTCCTCTATGCCTATATTTACACCAAAAGTAAACAAGTTCATTTTAAGCAACCTTTACAGGCTGGAATTTATTCTTTTAAAAATTTACAGAGTGGCTTTTTAGCAGTTGATTTTTCTTCAAATTACAGAAAGCCACTGGTTGCAATCACTTGTGAAAAATTAGAGGAATTTATTACTGAGATTAAAAAATACCTCAAAGAAATTTATACCCTTCAAGAAGATTTTACAGCACCTGCTGATTTAAAATGGTAATGGATCCTATTTTCACCTGACAGTGCCTTTTTTATGTATTATAGATATGTACCTTTGTTAAAAAAAAGCAATTGGAGACAAATAGTAGTTTTAAAAGGATTAATAAATTAGCAATACCTGCTTTAATAGCAGGTATTGCAGAACCTTTATTGTCTATAACCGATACGGCAATTATTGGTAATATTAACGAGAATGCTACAGAGAGTTTAGCAGCTGTTGGAATCGTTGGGGCATTCATTTCAATGTTAATTTGGGTCTTCGGACAAATTAGAAGCGCAATCTCTTCTATTATTTCTCAATATGTGGGTGCTAATAAATTAGAGGAAGTTAAGACATTACCAGCTCAAGCGATCGCAATAGTTATTTTAGGAAGCTTGTTTATCATCGCAATTTCATATCCGTTTGCAAAACAAATTTTTCAATTTTATAATGCATCAGGAGAGGTTTTAACCTATTGTATATCCTATTTTAAAATACGAATTTTCGGATTTCCATTCTCACTTTTTGTATTTGCTATTTTTGGAATCTTTAGAGGCCTTCAAAACACGTATTACCCAATGATTATCGCAATCATTGGAGCCTTGCTAAACATTTTTCTAGACCTTATTTTCGTATACGGAATTGAAGGTTATATCCCTGCAATGCATATTGAAGGAGCAGCATACGCAAGTATAATTGCGCAAATTACAATGGCAGTTTTGGCACTAATTTTACTACTGAAGAAAACAGTTATTTCTTTAAAAATAGCACCTAAATTTCATAAAGAAGTTCCCCGTTTACTTGGTATGATTGGAAACTTATTTATAAGAACAATTGCCCTAAATATCGCATTGTACTTTGCAACGACTTATGCCACTGGTTATGGAAACGAATACATTGCTGCCTATACGATAGGAATTAACATATGGCTTTTAGGGGCTTTTATGATTGACGGATACTCCAGTGCTGGAAATATTTTGGCAGGCAAATTTCTTGGAGCAAAGGATTATAAATCCTTGGTTATGTTGAGTAATAAACTATTTAAATACGGTTTGGTAATAGGAACAAGTAGTGCAATATTAGGAGCAATTTTTTATAATTTTATTGGACAGATTTTCACAAAAGACGTTGCTGTTTTAGATCAATTTTATACTGTTTTTTGGATTATTTTAGTATCTCAACCTATTAGCGCTATTACTTTTATTTTTGATGGAATGTTTAAAGGAATGGGAGAAATGAAATACCTACGAAATCTTTTAATTTTTTCAACAGGATTGGTTTTTATTCCAGTATTATTAGTTTTTGATGCTCTTGATTTAAAGTTAACCGCTATTTGGATTGCTTTTACACTCTGGATTATTGCAAGAGGAATCCCGTTATTATTTAAATTTAGAAAAACTTTTTTACCTCTTGCAAGAGAGGCGACTTTTTCGGGGCATTAAATATTTTCACAAAACCAATGAAGGCTTCTTACTGAACTAAAAAGTCTTATTTTGAAATATAATTCAAGATAAAAACTTATTTTTACGAAAAGAAGCCTTTATGATGACTCCAAAACCCACTGGTAGTTTGTTTACAACCATTCAAAACAATATTGCAACGATTACGTTCGGTCATCCTGCAAGTAATTCTTTTCCGAGTGAATTGCTAGAGAGACTCACGAACGAACTAATTTCTGTCGGAAAGAACGCTTCGGTTGCCATTATTATTTTAAAATCAAAAGGAGATAAGGCTTTTTGTGCAGGTGCGTCTTTTGATGAATTAGTGGCGATATCAAATCTTAAAGAAGGAACACGATTTTTTTTAGGTTTTGCAAATGTGATCAATGCAATGAGAACTTGTGAGAAATTAATAATTGCGGGTATTCAAGGGAAAACTGTTGGAGGAGGTGTTGGTTTAGCTGCGGCGTGTGACTATGTATTGGCTACTAAAAAAGCTGAGATTAAACTTTCAGAATTCACAATTGGTATTGGCCCTTTTGTCATAGAGCCTGCTGTAAAACGCAAAATAGGAGTTTCTGGAGTTGCAGAACTTACCTTAGATGCAACCGAATGGAAAACAGCTAATTGGGCAAAAGAAAAAGGCTTGTATGCAAGGGTGTTTGAAACAATGAAAGAGCTGGATGCTGCTTTAGAAACCCTTTCTTTACAACTCGCTTCTTACAATCCAGATGCATTGCTAAAAATGAAAAAAACCTTGTGGCAAGGAACTGAAAACTGGAACACTTTGTTAGCGGAAAGAGCTGCAGTATCTGGAGAATTAGCCGTGTCTGAATTTACAAAAAAAGCATTGCTAAAATTTAAAAAATAGCGCTATTATACCTTTGAAATTATAAAATCTTAGTGATAAAAATGAGAATCATTTCAACAAATATTGGTGCTCGCAAAGAAATTGATTGGAAAGGCAAAATCGTAACTACAGGAATTTTCAAATTTCCTGTTACACATTCTATTTTTTTAGATGTTGGATCCGTTATGGGAGATGAGATTTCTGATAAAAAGCACCATGGAGGAATTTTGCAGGCAGTGTATGGATATTCTTACAAACATTACGAATATTGGGAATCTCTATACCCAAAAGTAAATTTTCAAAAGGGAATATTTGGAGAAAACTTAACAATAGATGATTTAGATGAAACCGATATTCATCAAGGAGATACTTTTAAAGTAGGGGAAGCTATTATAGAAGCGACCGTTCAAAGGAACCCTTGTATGAAATTAGGAGTTCGTTTTGATGATATGAGTATTGTAAAGCAATTTTGGAACACTACTTTTTGTGGAGTCTATTTTAAGGTACTTCAAACAGGGCATGTAAGTTCTGGAGATCAACTTATTCCAATTAAAAGCTGTCCCGAAAATCCAACAATCGCTCAGTTGTATGAGGCCAAGAGAATTTCAAAAGGGATTTAAATTTCGATTACAATTTTTTTAAAAAAGGAGGTATAATTAACAATCAAACGCTTTCTTCTTTTTGATGTAAAAACCGAGTTAGTTTCATCGACAGGTCCAATAAAATAATTTTTGCATTTCCATTTCTTTCGATGTGATAGATAGCGTCATTCAATTCTTTTTCAATGGCTAGAATATTCCCAGCATGAACGAAGGGTGCAAACTTAGAAAGGTCAAACCCTGTTTTGGTTTCCATAAAAACCAACTGATTGGATTTATAGTTTAGTAAGAGCGATTGTCTAAAAAACTGTAAACAATAGGCTAAAAAACGTTTTTGAGTTTCTCGTCCTGTTTTTGCAATTGTTTCAGACCATTCAATTAATCGTTGCACAACAGCTACATTTCCTTTCGCTTTAAAAGCAGTTCTAATCCAGGAAACAAACCATTCTTCGAAAACCAGATCATCAGCATCTTCTTCAATCAAATGCAATGCTTTGTTGAAATTTCCTTCTGCTTGATGCGCAATTTTGGACGCTTTATTGTCAGGAATTTGATAGTTTACAATTAATGAATTGGAGATGTCTTGTTCGCTCAAAGCAGGGAAATAAAGTGCCTGGCATCGGGACCTTATTGTATTAATGAGCAGTTCTTCATTTTCAGCAACTAATAGGAAAACAGTTTTTTGAGGAGGTTCTTCAATGAGTTTTAGTAATTTATTAGCAGCAGCAATATTCATTTTTTCTGCCATCCAAATAATCATTACTTTAAACCCACCTTCATAACTTTTTAAGGTCAGTTTTTTTACAATTTCCTCAGCCTCATCAACACCAATAATTCCTTGTTTTTTTTCTACTCCGATGTGTTGTAGCCAATTAAATAAGTTCCCATAAGGCTGGGTTGCAACAAAGCTTCTCCATTCTTCTAAAAACAAGCTGCTTACAGGGTGTTTTTTTACCTTTTCATTCGAGGTAACAGGAAATGCAAAATGCAAATCTGGATGTTGTAGTTTTTCACATTTTAAGTCGCAGATTTCAACGTTATCAGAAAAATTACAGAGTAAAAATTGAGCATATGCGATGGCCATTGGTAAAGCACCGCTTCCCTCTTTTCCTACAAATAATTGCGCGTGCGGGATTCTACCGTTTTCAGCAGAAATTTTCAAGTGTTTTTTTAGGTGTTCTTGACCAATAATTTGGTTGAAAAGCATGTACAAATATAAGTCAATAATTACGCAAACGATGTATTAATTTTTAGGTTTTCCATTCTAAAAAAACTAAATAAAAAGGTATTTTTGTTCGAAATACATTTAACAAAAGATGAAAACACTAAAAGATTTTAATTTTAAGAATAAAAAAGCGCTAATTCGTGTAGATTTTAATGTGCCTTTAAATGACCAATTTGAGGTGACAGATGCGACAAGGATTCAAGCTGCAAAATCTACAATTACATCCATTTTAGCTCAAGAAGGGAGTTGTGTGTTAATGTCACATTTAGGACGTCCAAATGGGTTTCAGGAAGAATTTTCTTTAGGTCATATTGTTAATGTTGCTTCTGAAATCTTAGGCGTTCAAGTAAAATTTGTTTCAGATTGTATTGGCCCTAAAGTTGAAGAGGCAGTGGCCAATTTAGAAACTGGTGAAATCTTATTATTAGAAAATTTACGCTTTTACGAAGAAGAGAAAAAAGGGGCTATTGATTTTTCTGAAAAATTATCAAAATTTGGAGATATTTATGTTAACGATGCTTTTGGTACTGCACACAGAGCCCACGCATCAACCACAATTATTGCCCAATTTTTTCAAGAGGAAAAATGTTTTGGAAACCTATTAGCAAGAG
>Ga0209533_1005721_pt1 | contig 10524 bp, 8 predicted proteins | sample COG_04_FD_184748 | JGI IMG/M metagenome (GOLD analysis project Ga0209533, IMG submission 184748) | Pelagic Microbial community sample from North Sea - COGITO 998_met_04 (SPAdes) (version 2) | ecosystem: Environmental > Aquatic > Marine > Neritic zone/Coastal water | place: Helgoland, sampling... | reverse complement strand
CACGTTCTTCTTGGCCGGCGTCTGTTTCTTAGCTACTTTCTTAGCTGGCACTTTTTTAGTCACGCCCTTCTTGACCGGGACTTTCTTAGCAACCTTCTTGGCTGGCACTTTCTTAGCAACCTTCTTGGCTGGCACTTTTTTGGTCACGCTCTTCTTGGCCGGTGCTTTCTTAGCAACCTTCTTGGCCGGCGCTTTTTTAAGGGGTACCTTTTTCTTCGCGACTTTTTTGACCGGCGCTTTTTTTGCGGCGGCTTTCTTGGTCACTGTTTTTTTTGCGGTAGTTTTTTTCGCTGCGGACATAATGTGGTGTGATTGCTTGGAAAGGGGACGACTTTGTTTAAATTTTGAGTTGGTGTGGTGCGGCAAGTTCCTTGCTAGCGGCTTTTACTTTGCGCATGAGACCTAGCTGATCTTCGGGCGATGCGTTGGCGACTTTTTGCCTTAGAGTATTCAGTCGAGTTTTTAAGTAATTGTTGTAAAGGAAGTTGAGATAATTGTTGATTTGATACTCAGCTAAGTCGGCTTCAACATCTAGGTCTCTAGAGTGTAGGTCGGCGATTAGTTGGCGGTCTTCAATCGTGTCGATGAGATTTTCGATATTTGAAGTATTTTCAATCAATCCTTCGCGTAGTTCGGCGAGGATGCGTTTGAGGAGACGGCCGGCTGGCGATGTGCTATTAATCCAATCGTAATCAATTATTTCTGAGATTGCTGCGCTGTGTTCGGGAAAGTGTAGAACGAGCCAAAGTAGCTCCCATGTCCCGTCTGTCAATAGCGTGTCTGTACTGACTTTTTTGGTGGCTTTTTGCTGATTCTGACCTGAGTGGTACGTTTGAGGCTTAGGGGATTTTTTGAAATCAACCAGTGCCGCATGGGAATCGACATTTAGAAGCTTTGAGGCGGTCTGTATGTAATCTTCGCGAGCAACCTCGGAAGGGACGTGCTGTAATAGATCGAAGATGTTACGCAGGGCAGTGGTTTTCTCGTTGGTGCTGGGGGCGCGGTCTTCGGGCAGGCTCTCGGAGATGGCCAGCTCGATAGCACTTTTTGAGTTTGCGCGGAGCGGTTCGAGTGCGGCGGCGCCGTGCTGACGCAGTAAGTCGTCGGGGTCGGCTTTTTCCGGGAGCAATAGATAGCGGAACTCGAGGCCTGCCTTGAAGGCTAGTGGGAGGGCGCGCAGGGCCGCTTTGCGGCCTGCTTTGTCGCCATCCAATAAACATTCGACGGTATTGGGCTGGTAGCGCCGCATCAGATGGAGTTGGTCGTCGGTGATTGCGGTGCCCTGTGGAGCGACCGCGGTGTGCAGGCCGACGGACCAGCAGCGAATCGCGTCGAGTTGACCTTCAACGAGAAGGAAGCTGCCGCCTTCTTTAAGATGCGTGCGGGCGTGATCCATACCGAACAGAATGCGGCCTTTGTGGAAAATCTGCGTTTCGGGTGAGTTGACGTATTTGGCTTCGCGGGCTGGATCGTCTGCGGGGGTTTGCTCCAGTTGACGTGCGGTAAAGGCGACGACGCGCCCTTGCACATCGCGAATCGGCACCATGAGGCGGCCGCGGAAGCGTGATTTGAAATTGTCGTGAAAGTTTTCGTTGTCGCGGGCAAAGAACAATCCGCTTTGACGCATCGCGGCGGCGGGGATGCCACGCTCTTTAAAATAGAGCGCGAGTGCATTTCGCGCGACGGGCGCATAGCCTATTTTGACTTCATCTGCGGTCTCGATCGTGAAGCCGCGTTGATCTTGCCAATATTTACGCACGGGTGCGGCTTCTTCGGACTCAATAAATTGCTGGTGAAACCAAGTCGTGGCGAGTTCATGGATTTCGAAGATTTGCTTGCGCAGCGACATTTCTTCGCGTGAGGGGCCACCGGCTTCGTATTCGAGGGTGATGTTAAACTTCTTAGCAATGAACTCGATGGCTTCAGGGAATTCGAGGTTCTCGACCTTCATGATGAAGGTGAAGCAGTCGCCGCCTTCGCCGGTACTGAAGCATTTATAGAAGCCGCGGTCGGGGTGGACGTAAAACGACGGGGTCTTCTCCTGAGTAAACGGGCTGAGACCTTTCCATGAACTACCTGCTCGCTTGAGTTCGACGTAGGGAGACACGAGATCCACCAAATTCACTTGGTGTTTGATCGTTTCGACTGATTTTTGCGCAATGCGGGCCACGTATTAAATATATAGGATGCGAGTGGTGCTAGAAAATTGGCCTGCTTGAAGCTCAGCGAAGTCGGGTGATTGAGGCTTCAGCCTCGTTGCGAAGCCGGTGATTCGGTGCGAGCTGGATGAAGTCTTCATAGAGCACGATTGCGGACGAATTGTTCCCGCTGATTCGCTCATAGCCACGGGCGAGTGAGAGGGCGATCTCGGGGCTGCGGGGAAAACGGACGTAGGCGGTCTCTAATTCGGCGAGGAAGTCTTCTGGCTTTTTTGTGCGTTGAATCACGCGCAGATAGTCGAGGGTGTAGCCGATCTCTTGTGGTGCGAGTCGTGTGGCCTCCAGTGCGGTGGTCTCCGCGTTCTTAGCTTGTCCGTCGAGTCGGTATGCGAGTGAGAGTTGATTCCAAATGTCGGCGCGGGCGTTGGCACGGCCGAGTGCTTGCCAATAGAGCTGGATGGCTTGTTTGTAATCGTGCTCCATGGACTCGCTTTCGGCATCTGCCAGTAGCTGTTCTAAGCTGCGTGGTGCTAGGGCGGGGCGAATTGCCTCGAGGGCGGCTTCGGCGGGTTCGACTTCTAATGCGGGTGTGTTGGCCATGGCTTCGGCGCGCTCCATGTCTGCGATGACTTGTGCCTTCCCAGTTGAGGGATCACCAGCGTCAATAATTGTTAGGTCGGTGACTGCTGCTGAGGTGTCGGCTACGAGTTTGGCTGCAGCTTCTTTGGCGACAGCTTCTTTGGCGGCAGCTTCTTTGGCGGCAGCTTCTTTGGCGGCGTTAGACTTGGTCAGTTCTGCTTGTAAGGCTACTTGAGCACTGCGCCAACGTTCAAGTTCGCCGCGGGCGTTGGCCCATTCACTGGCATCGAGAGCGCCAGGAAATTGTTTGTCGAGTTGAGTGATGGCTGTTTCGGCAGCGGTCCAGTTTTTTTTGCGAAGGTGGATCTCAAGAATACCGAAGAGTGCGGGAAGAGCATTGGGGTCGTCGCTGTTGGCGGCGATGTTTAGCCAACGTTCGGCCTGAGGTAGGTTGTCGAGTTGCTTAAAAAGTGTGCCGATTGCGACTGCAGTTTCTGCGGAGGGTGTACTATTTTCCGGATCGACGCTTTTTAAATAAGCGTCGAGGGCTGGCTGAGTCAGCTGTGCCTGTGCGCGAAATTCGCCAAGGCGTAGCCAAAGTTCGGCGTTGATGGCGTCGGGATCCACCGCGACGAGCGCTTCGAGTAGCTCGTAAGCGGCGGCGGATAGATTCGCATTTTCTTGAGCGCGGTAGGTTTGGAAGAGGAGTTCTAGGTCGCTTGGTGCCTGAGCATAAGCGGCGCTAAGGTAAAAGGCAGCTTCAGGAGTATTGCCAAGCGCGTGGTGGATGTCACCGATTCGTTGAAGGATTTCGGGGTCGTTGGGGTATGCTTGAGCAAGTATTTCGAGTGTGGCGAGTGCTGCGGTCTCGTCGCCAGAAGTGCGTAGTTGCGCCGCCTGATTGAGGCTGTTGGCTCTCTTTTCTTCTGGCCCGCTGCAACCTGCGAAAATCGCGAGTATCAGAGGGATTAGGATGAAGATTACTTTTTTGGTGTTTGCTTTTAGCATAAGCAGCAATTTGTTGCGAAGGGTGTGTATTACTGGAGATAAGACCACAGTGTTACCGTCACTTTCGTTTCCCTTGTTTGGGTGTCAAGTGGATAGGCGGGCGTTGTGCCTTGATTTGATGCTGTTTCGCTGGATTTGCGGGGCGTTGCTTCTCTTGGGTGTTTTTTGGGTGCCGTCGGCTGCGAGTGCGCAGGAGGGCTTGCCGCCACGTGCGCCATTGGGCTTGGTCTGGGAGGTGCCAGTGCTAAAGGGGGAACTTTATTACTCTGAAGTGTCGGCTTTGGTTGAGACGTATGAAGCTAGGGTGGGCACCTCGTTGGTACCGAGTAAGCGTGGCAAGGTGGGCATTAAAGTAAACACACGGAGTGGTCGTGGTTTGAGCACGCCGTTACAATTGCTTCGAGCTGTGATCGAGGTATTGGAAGCACGTGGCTTTGCGCGGGATTCGATCTTGATTGTGGACTATTCAGCGTATCAGTTGCGGCAGGCTGGTATCATGCCTTCGATCAGCTCGGATCAGGGCGATTTTGAGGGTTGCCCAGTATATGCGCTCGATAGTGAGCAGCATTATGATCTGGATTGGTTTTATGATAGCCCGTTGCCGCCGAGCTTAAATCAAGAACCGCAGTTATTCGGTGGCTTGGGGCGCGGTAGTAGTGCGCTGAAGGTCGGTGCTAAGGAGCGAAAAAGTTTTTTGGCAGCGCCGCTATTGTTTGAGGTGGATTTTTGGTTGAATTTGGCGGTCGGGGTGGATGATGCTGCACTGGGCGTGGATGGTGCCCTGGCGAATGCGACCTTGTGGAATGTAAGTAACAGTCAGCGCTTTCTTGGTAATGAGGCGACTGCATCGTCCGCCGTTGCAGAGATCGCAGCGATTCCGGAGCTAAATGAGCGAATGGTGCTGCATTTTATTTCGTTGGATCGCTATCAGTATATTGGTGGGCCGCTTTTTAAATCCCGCTATTCTCGATCGGAGCCGTTGTTATGGATGAGTTCGGATCCAGTCGCCATTGATCGCTTGTTGTGTGATAAGATCAATAAGCACCGGCGGTTGGACGGTTTCCCAGAGATTTCGCCGCTGCCGCGTCAGTTGCCCTTTGCCGCTAGTCTGGGCTTGGGAGTGTTTGATAAATCGCGTATTCGGATACAGCGTTTAGTACTGGTTGCTCCAGCAAAAAACGACCAATCATTTTCAGAGAAGGACGAGGCGATCCCGTCGAATGGCGACTTTGAGTTAGAATAATTACCGATGTGCGAAGAAACACCTTGAACTGAGACGAAAAGCCTCGTTCTTTCCTTCTTATGCAGATCGCGGACTATTATCCGATTCTTATTCAATTTTCTATCGCAGCCAGTATAGGTGCGGTCGTTCTGGTAGCGTCGCATATTTTTGGGCAGCGCGGCACTTCGGTTGGCCTTAAGGATACGCCTTACGAGTGTGGTATGTTGGCTGAAGGTTCCGGCCATGCGCGGTTTGCGGTGAAATTCTATGTCACAGCGATGCTTTTTATCCTGTTCGATATCGAAGTCATCTTTCTGATGCCCTGGGTGCTAGTCTTTCGCGAGTTCCTGGCTGCAAGCTTGCCGATTTTATTGCCGATTTTCTTCTTCCTCTTTGTGATGGTCCTCGGACTTTTCTACGAGTTGAGGAAGGGTGCGATTGAGTGGGATCAGTAAACCTGGCCTGGCTGGGCTTGTTTGCAATGTTCTCGTTTTGTTGCTTGGCCTGAGCCTCCGGGTTCATCCGCGGCTGTTATTTATTCTGTTATTTATTCAAACCCTTTGACAATAGACGCTCTCGTTTCACATATAAGCTATGCGTATTGACCGCTACATCGCTCAAAATCGTGTGATCGATCTCAAGAGCACCGACTTCAAGGGTGCATTGTCGGAACTGCTGAACGTTTTCGATTTATCGAAAGACAGAAAGCTGACAAAAAAGGGGCTATTGAGGGATCTGTTGGATCGGGAGAAGCAGATGACGACTTATTTAGGCAGCGGTGTATGTTTGCCTCATGCGCGAGTGCCGATGAAGCGCAACTATATGATTGCTGTGGGGCGTTGTCCGAATGGGTTGCGCTACGATGGGCAAACTGAGTATCAAGGTATCCGCTACGTCTTTCTATTACTCGCATCAGAAAAAGCGCGGAGTTATTTGTATAGCTTAGCATCGCTGGCTCGTGTGTTTCAGGATGATTCGCACATGGAGCGCTTGGCGGCAGCCGAGTCGTTGCCAGACTTTCGTCGTGAGCTGAAGTTGGTTTTCGGGGGGGATGGCATCAAGCCGCGTCGGCGTCATGATCGGTTTAATAATTTAATCCTGAAGGAAGCGGCAAAGATCGCCAAAGGGGCGAACTGCACTTCGGTATTGGTTTTTGGTGATACTTTTGGCGGTGGGGTCGAAGTGGGGCGAATGTTTAAGGGGTTTAAAACAGTGCTGATTGCACATGGCACATCAGATTCAGTGACAGAGCGGAATGATATTGATGCGATCTTGCCGATACGTTCGTTTAGTAATCATCGCTTTTCTCAATTGCGTAGTGCGGTATTGATTGGCCTGACGCGCGGTATCTTTTCGAGCACTGAGCGCTTATGCTGCGTGGGTGGGCTGCCGCAAAGTAATCAATTCGACAGTATTACGGTGGTCGATGTGGAGCGCGAATTTCAGACCATGCTGATGCAGAAGTCCGATATGCTGCCGGCGGGGGTCAAGGCTGAGGTGGTTGAGCGCGTGCTCGCCATTGCCACTGAGCTAGCTGTTGAAGGCCGTGAGGGGCATCCTGTTGGGTGCTTGTTTGTATTAGGTAATTCAGATGAAATCATTGAATACACCAAGCCGCTTATTTTGAATCCATTTTATGGATATAAGGATGAGGATCGGAACATCCTGAACCCGTTCATGGACGAAACAGTCAAAGAGCTATCTTCGATTGATGGTGCATTTATTATTCGTGGTGATGGGGTATTAATTTCCGCAGGCTCATTGATTCATGCGCCAGATTATACTCATAATTTGCCCAGTGGCTTGGGTAGTCGTCATGCCGCGGCTGCGTCGATCACTCAAGTCGAAGATTGTCTTTGCGTTGTCGTTTCCGGCAGCACCGGACAGGTCACACTTTTCCGACGCGGCGAGATGTTGCCGTTGATTGAAAAAGCGCTAGTGCGTAATAGTTGATAGTAGAAGATTAATGGTGCCTCCAACATTTTGCTGAATTCAGCTAAAGAACTGATTTTCAGTTCGCCAACAAACGACTTTCCACAAACAACTGCCCTCTATGTCTCGTATTGAAAAAGCCTTCGCTACTGCCCGTGCCGAAAACCGTGCCGCTTTTGTCGGCTATTTATGTGCTGGCGATCCTGACTTTGAAACATCTGTCAAAGCATGCCGTGCGGTGATTGATGCAGGCGTCGATGTACTGGAGTTGGGCGTGCCATTTTCGGATCCGCTCGCGGATGGATCGACCAATCAACTGGCCGCGCAACGTGCACTTGAAAGTGGAAGTACCAGCACCCGTGTGCTGGAGTTAGTCAAAGCGGTGCGTGCATTTAGCGACGTACCGATTGTTTTCTATACCTATTACAATCTGGTCTTCGCTTGGGGTAGTGAAGCGTATGCTAAGCAAGCAAAAGCTGCGGGGGTCGATGGTATACTCACTTTAGATCTGCCGCCGGAAGAAGCTGGCGATCATTTAGTCGCGTGTGAGAAGCATGGGTTGCAAACTGTATTTATCGTCGCACCAACCACTCCAGACTCGCGCTTAGAAACGATCTGTAAGGCAGCTACTGGATTTGTTTATTACGTATCACGTGAAGGTGTGACTGGTGAGCAAGCTGCGATGTCGGATGGTATTAAGGCACGCGTTGATGTGATTAAGCAGTACACCGATCTGCCAGTCGTGGTTGGCTTCGGCATTTCCAATGCCGATCATGTCCAGACAGTCGCACAGGCAGCCGACGGCATCGTTGTTGGCAGTGCGATTGTAAACTGCATTGCAGATAATCTCGGTGTTACGGCTGCGATTGAGTCGGCATTGACTTCGAAAATGAATGCCCTGACTGCAGGCAATGCCTTGGCAAAATCTTAGAGAGTTGCATTCCCTGTGGAGAGCTATCGCTGCTTTTATGTGGCTCGGAGCCAACGTGTTCTGCTGTTGACCAGTACATGAATACCATCAACGTCTGTCGTATCTTGGGTAATACATGAGTATGCACACACACAGTGATGATCGGATGGCCTGCCCTTCATGTGACCAGTTGTATGACATGTCAGGCTTAGAGGATCGACAAAAGGCTCGTTGTGGAACCTGTAATCATCTTCTCGCTAGCTATCGGAAGCATGCGTATGCGCATGTGGTGGCATTTTCTATCAGTGGTTTGATATTCTTTGTATTGGCATGTCGCTATCCTTTTATGTCCTTTAAATCGAGTGGCATGGAGAGTGTCATGACGCTGCCGCAAGCAATTACGCAGATCAAAGGTGAGGGGATGTGGGATCTCGCAATTTTAGTGGCTTGTTTTATTTTAATCATTCCTGCCTTGGTGATGGTCTTAACTGGAGCACTGGGCATTTCGCTTTTAGCTGGCTGGCGTAATTACTGGGCGAAGGATGTCGCAAAGTTGATTTTTCATTTGCAGGTGTGGAGCATGGTAGAGGTTTTTTTTATCGGGGTCTTGGTTAGTTTGTTTAAAATTGCGCACATGGCGACGGTGGGTATCGGTATTGCGTTTTGGAGCTATGCGGCATTTGCCATATTCTTTACCTTGATGTTGTCGAATTTGGACACGTTTTATACCTGGAAACGCTTGGAGGAGCTTGAGCCATGAGCCGAGTGACTGCTGCCTCCAAAGGATTGGCGTCGTGCCACTTGTGTCAGAAGGTTGCAAGTGTCGAGCTGGATAAGTGCCCGCGTTGTGGGACTGCGCTGCATTCGCGAAAGTCGAATAGTTTGAATCGCACGTTGGCCTTACTTTGCACCGCGACGATTTTATATATTCCGGCTAATATTTGCCCAATTATGATTACCGATCAGTTGGGCAGTTCGATCGAAAGTACGATCCTTGGGGGTGTGGTGCTGCTGATTCAGATGGATTCGATACCTGTCGCTGCGATCATATTTATTGCCAGTGTGATGGTGCCAGTTGGGAAGTTGCTGTCTTTATTTTATTTATGTTGGACGGTTAAGTTTGGTTCGTCGGTGAGCTCTCGGCAGCGCACGATTGCTTATCGTATTACGGAGTTGATCGGTAAGTGGTCGATGATCGATGTGTTTGTGGTATCGATCCTGGTGGCGCTGGTTCACATCGGAAAAGTTCTGGTGATTCGCCCAGGGATTGCGTCTATTGCATTTGCAGCTTTAGTGATCGTGACAATGATCGCGGCTGAAGGATTCGACCCTAGATTATTTTGGGATAAAGAGGAAGAAAATCATGACTGATATAGCTAAACCTACTATAGATAAGCGTAATCGCCTCTCGGTGATATGGATTATCCCGCTTGTTGCGCTTGCATTAGGCCTCTGGATGGTCGTCGACAAAAAGATGTCTGAAGGGCCTGTGATACAGGTTAGCTTTAAGACCGCCGAAGGTATCGTTGCCGCGAAGACGAAGGTCAAGTATCTGAATGTTGAAGTCGGTCAGGTTGAAGCGATTTCGTTGAATGATTCAATGGACGGAGTCTTGGCTTCAGTACGTATTGATCATGATGCAAAGCATCTACTCTACCAAGACACTCAGTTTTGGGTCGTTCGTGCTCGTGTCGGCGCTGGAAACATCAGCGGTTTGAGCACTTTGCTGGGAGGCGCGTATCTAGAGCTGTCGCCGGGCCAGAAAAAAGCGACACACTTTAAGTATGTCGGTTTGGAAACCCCGCCTTTGACCCCCGCAGGCGCGGCTGGTATTAAGCTAAATCTGTATAGCGAACACGCAGCTTCTGTCAGCACTGGCGATGCCGTCTTATATAATGGCTATAAAGTCGGTCGCGTTGAAGGTATGGGGTTTGACGAGACGCAGCGTCTTGTGCACTACGATCTCTTTATTGATGCGCCTTATGATCGACTCGTGAACGGCGCTGTGCGCTTCTGGAATATCAGTGGTATTTCGGTTAACGCCTCAGCAGGAGGGATTGATATTAAGACAGGTTCGTTGGATACGATCTTGCTTGGAGGTGTGGCCTTTCGCTTGCCCGATGGGGCCGAGGCAGGTGCTCCAGTGGAGGATGGGGCAGAGTTTAAACTGTATGATAGTTATGGGGCGCTACAGGAGCAGCCATATGAATATTCGTTGGAGTATGTCGTCCAGTTTAGCCAATCGCTGCGTGGCCTTTTGCCTGGGGCCCCAGTGGAATATCGAGGGATTCCAATCGGCAGCGTGAAACGGATTATGACGACTGAGCTATTGGCTGATCCTGAAGAGCAACGTGGGGCTGCGATCCCTGTGTTGATTAAAATCGAACCGGGTCGTTTGGGGCTGGCGGATACGCAAGAGTCGGTTGATCTGATTAAACATAGTTTGACTGAAAGTGTCCCTCAAGGGTTGCGGGCGAGCCTTGAGACTGGGAGTATCATTACGGGTAGTTTATTTATTAATATCGATTATTATGATGGTATTTCTTCGGCTGAACTTGGGGAGTATGATCAATATTCTTTGATCCCGAGTGTTGAAACTGGTTTCGCTCGAATCGAGCAGCAGCTCTCGGATTTTTTAACAAAGGTAAATGCATTGCCGATTGAACAAACGATGCAGAATTTCGATGGCATGGTCACCACAATGACCGAACTCA
>Ga0209533_1005720_pt1 | contig 10525 bp, 7 predicted proteins | sample COG_04_FD_184748 | JGI IMG/M metagenome (GOLD analysis project Ga0209533, IMG submission 184748) | Pelagic Microbial community sample from North Sea - COGITO 998_met_04 (SPAdes) (version 2) | ecosystem: Environmental > Aquatic > Marine > Neritic zone/Coastal water | place: Helgoland, sampling... | reverse complement strand
CAAACAAGCTGTTATCCCGCCGAAACAATAAATCATGTCATCCCGAGCGTAGCCGAGGGATCTCCATCAGCACGCTCCTTACCCAGCCAACTGCTAGAGATCCTTCGGCTGCGCTCAGGATGACAGTGAGTTAGTTCAGGATGACCGTGAGTTAGTTCAGGATAACAGCGTGTTGATTCAGGAGAACAGTGTGTTGGCCAAGGGTAACAGACTGTTAACTCAAAGCCACAGCGCTTCGCCTTGTCACATGTATGCGTTGCTAGTATCCGTGTGATCAGTCACATCCCGCACGCCTTTCAACTCCGGAATCTTTTCCATCAGGGTCTTCTCAACACCCTCTTTTAAGGTCATAGATACCGCCGAACAACCCTGACAACCACCGCCAAACTCCAATACCGCAAAGCCTTCATCCATTTCCGACAGCGACACTACACCACCGTGAGAGGCCAGGCCTGGATTGATCTCGTTATACAGCAGATAGTTAATGCGATCTTCAATGGGGCTGTCGTCATTGACATTGGGTAATCTTGAGTTGGGGGCGCGGATAGTCAGCTGGCCACCAAACTTATCTTCAGCAAAATCTACCTTGGCTTCATCGAGAAAGGCGATGCTGCGCTGCTCAAAGTAGGCACTAAAGTCGTTGTACTCAACAATCAGATCTTCTTCGTTATGCTCGCCGGGACGGCTGTAGGCAATGCAGGTCTCAGCTTTTGGAGTGCCGGGATCCGAGACAAACATGCGGATGCCAATGCCTTCACAGTTCTGTTTTTCCAATAGTCCGGCAAGGTATTTCTGCGCTGATTCGGTGATGGTTACGTTGAGCATAATGTTCCCTAAAATCTGATATGACAGCCAAGCCGGGCGATTTAATCTAGGCACTCTAAGCTTGAGCATTTAAGTCAGGTATTTTACGTCATGCAGAGGCCCAGACGAAACCCTCATTTTCTTTTAAAGGTCGCTTTTTTAAAATAATTTGGTATTATGCGCATCCATCAAAATATTTTGATGAAACAGCAAATCAAAGGCATAGACAAGCATATGACGGATAAAATTAGGCAGGCAGCAGAGCAGCGCATTCTAATTCTCGATGGCGCCATGGGTACCATGATCCAGCGCCATACCCTCGAGGAAGAGGATTTCCGCGGTCAGCGCTTTGCTAACTGGCACACTGACCTGAAGGGCAATAATGACCTTCTAAGCCTTACCCAGCCTGATATTATCTGCGATATCCACCGCGCCTATCTGGATGCAGGTGCAGATATTATTGAGACCAACACCTTTAACTCAACGACTATCTCCCAAGCAGATTACGACATGGAGGATATCTCCCGGGAGATCAATCTGGTCTCTGCCCAGCTTGCGCGCAAAGCTGCCGATGAGTTCTCCACTGCTGATAAGCCGCGATTTGTTGCCGGAATTCTTGGCCCCACCAGCAGAACCGCCTCCCTATCGCCGGATGTCAACGATCCCGGCGCGCGCAATGTTACCTTTGACCAGTTAGTCGAAGCCTATATAGAATCCACCGAAGCCCTCATCGAAGGAGGCGTCGACACTATTATGGTGGAGACTATCTTCGACACGCTCAATGCCAAAGCCGCTCTTTTTGCTGTGCAGGTGGTCTTTGAGAAGCAGGGTTTCGAACTGCCGATTATGATCTCCGGCACCATCACCGATGCCAGCGGTCGCACCCTTTCCGGTCAAACTCCAGAAGCTTTCTGGAACTCAGTGCGCCACAGCAAGCCTATCAGTGTGGGCTTGAACTGTGCCCTGGGACCCAAAGAGCTGCGCCCTCACCTGTTGGATATTTCCACAGTTGCCGACACCTTAGTTAGCTCTCACCCCAATGCGGGTCTGCCCAATGAATTTGGCGGCTATGATTTAGACGCTGATGCCATGGCTGAGACGGTGGCTGAATTTGCCAGCGCCGGCTTACTCAATATTGTCGGTGGCTGCTGTGGTACCACCCCTGACCATATCCGCGTCATTGCTAAGGCTGTGGCCAATATGGCGCCCCGCGTTATACCTGAGATCGAGCCCGCCTGTCGTCTCTCCGGACTCGAACCTTTCACCATCAAGAGTGACTCACTGTTTGTCAATGTCGGCGAGCGCTGCAATGTCACAGGTTCAGCTGTCTTTAAACGCCTGATTCTTGAAGAGAACTACGATGCCGCTCTGGAAGTCGCCCGCCAGCAGGTTATTAATGGCGCCCAGATTATCGACATCAATATGGACGAAGGCATGCTCGAGTCGCTGCCAGCCATGGTCAAGTTTTTAAATCTGATTGCCGGTGAGCCGGATATTTCCCGCGTGCCGATTATGGTGGACTCGTCTAAATGGGAAGTAATTGAAGCTGGACTGAAGTGCATTCAAGGCAAATCAGTGGTTAACAGTATCAGCCTTAAAGAAGGTGAAGCTGAATTTATCGAGCGAGCCAAGCTGTGCAAAAAGCACGGTGCCGCGATTGTGGTAATGGCCTTTGACGAAGATGGCCAGGCAGATAATCTAGAGCGTCGCAAACAGATCTGCCAGCGGAGTTATGACATGCTGGTAAATGATATTGGCTTCCCGGCGGAAGATATTATCTTTGACCCCAATGTCTTTGCCGTGGCCACGGGTATTGAAGAGCATAATCGCTACGGTCTGGATTTTATTGAAGCCAGCGGCTGGATTAAACAGAACCTGCCCCATGCGCTCATTAGCGGCGGCATCTCCAATGTCTCATTCTCTTTCCGCGGCAACAACCCGGTGCGTGAAGCGATCCACTCGGTATTTCTCTACTATGCGATTCGCGAAGGCCTGACCATGGGCATAGTCAACGCCGGCCAGTTAGCAGTTTATGACGATCTACCGGAAGAGCTGCGCCAGGTGGTTGAAGATGTGGTGCTGTTCCGTAACGCTGAAGGTACCGACGCACTGCTAGCCATAGCCGATAAATATCGCGGTGACGGCTCTAAGCAGGCCTCAGTGGAAGATCTCAGCTGGCGCGATGCCGACGTTAATCGTCGCCTTGAGCACAGTCTAGTGAAGGGCATCACCGCCTATATCACTGAAGACACTGAGGAGGCCCGACAACAGGCCGAACGCCCGCTGCATGTTATTGAAGGCGCGCTGATGGACGGTATGAATATAGTCGGCGACCTTTTTGGCTCGGGAAAAATGTTTTTACCCCAGGTGGTGAAGTCTGCCCGGGTTATGAAACAGGCCGTGGCCTATCTGCAGCCCTTTATCGAAGATGAAAAAGACGCCACCGCCAGCACCAATGGCAAGATTCTGATGGCCACGGTAAAAGGCGATGTCCACGATATCGGCAAGAATATTGTTGGCGTAGTGCTGCAGTGCAACAACTACGAAGTTATCGACCTCGGCGTAATGGTCTCTGCGGAAAAAATTCTTACCACCGCCCGTGAAGAGAATGTGGATATTATTGGCCTCTCAGGTTTAATTACCCCCTCTCTCGACGAGATGGTGACACTGAGTAAAGAGATGCAGCGTCAGGGCTTTACTGTGCCACTGATGATTGGCGGTGCCACCACATCCAAGGCTCACACCGCGGTGAAGATCGCTCCAATGTACGAGAATAATCAGGCTATCTACGTCTCTGATGCCTCCCGTGCCGTGGGCGTCGCCAGCAAGCTAATTAGCAAAGAGCACCGCGACGGCTTTATCGCCGATATCCGCCGTGACTATGACGCGGTGCGACTGCGCACAGCCAATAGAACGCCCAGGGGAACTGTCTATACTTACCCGGACGCCATTAAGCAGAAGCCACAGATCAACTGGCGCGACTATCAGCCCACCCTGCCGGCCAACCCCGGTATCACGGTGATCGACGACTATCCATTGGAAACGCTGGTCCCCTATATTGACTGGACGCCCTTCTTTATCACCTGGGATCTGATTGGCAAGTATCCAAAGATTTTCCAAGACCAAGTGGTTGGGGACGCTGCGACTACATTGTTTGCCGATGCTCAGATACTGCTAAAGGACATTATCGATAATAAGCGCCTAACCGCCCGAGCCGTGTTTGGTCTCTGGGAGGCTAATACAGTGAACCATGACGATATTGAAATCTACGCTGAAGATGGCTCAACTCAGGCTCGCCTGCACCATATTCGCCAGCAGATTCAAAAGCCCGGCGCCAGTGAAGAGCTCTGCTCTCTGGCCGACTTTGTCGCGCCAAAAGAGACTGGCATTAAAGATCATATAGGAGCCTTTGCAGTGACCACTGGCATAGGCGCCGACGAGTTGGCTGCGGAATATGAAGCCAAGCACGATGACTACAATGCGATTATGGTGAAAGCCTTGGCCGACCGACTGGCTGAGGCCTTTGCGGAGCACCTCCATGAGCGTGTGCGTCGGGAACACTGGGGTTATGCAGCAGATGAAACTCTAGACAATGAAGCCCTGATCAAAGAGAAGTACCGTGGTATTCGCCCAGCGCCGGGCTACCCCGCCTGCCCAGATCATACCGAGAAAGGCACCTTGTTTGAGCTGCTTGATGTGGAGAGCAATATAGGTCTGTCACTTACTGATAGCTTCGCCATGACACCGGCTGCAGCGGTCAGTGGCTGGTACTTCGGTCACCCAGATGCAAAGTATTTTAATACCGGAAAGATTGCTCCCGATCAGGTTGAGTCTCTGGCTCAGCGCAAGAGTATGGCATTAGCTGATATGGAGCGCTGGCTGACACCGGTGTTAATTGATTAGACGTTGGTTGTTGGGTTCAGTGCAGACAAATAATCTGCTGTTAGGTGGCTTGCTGATGGAGATCCTTCGGCTTCGCTCAGAATGACAGGCTTGGGGGTCGTTCGCACCCAACTGTCATCCCGACCGCAGTGGAGGGATCTCAACCCATCGGCAGCTGACCCTTTTACTGGCTCAGAATAAAAAGGCGCAAAGTCTCCAGTTGAACTCTGACCGCATATAGTGTCTTATCTGTTAAATGAAAACGCACTCACGCCATTTCTCAGCTCTACTCAATATCCTAGTGATTGTCTTCACTATGAATGCAGCTCTGGCTCACAGCACCTGTTCTATGGACAGCACCGGCGACAATCCAGAAATATCGCAACAGAGCGACCAAAACACGTCGACTGCCATGCCCTGCCACACCGTCGACAATCTCGGTAGCATCGAAAAGTCTGACCCAACACTCAGCCAATGCTGCGCCGACTGCTCCGTATTTAGCCTGCCAATGGATATCACTAAAGCCATTGCCACTGCACACTCAGATATCATTCTCACTACTCTAACAGCGACTCTCTCCCGCACCATAGAACTGCCCTTCAGACCCCCAATCACAAGCCTTTCATAGTTCTCTGCGCCCAAATTTGGCGCACTATTTATTAATCTGAACGCTATTAAAGGTGACATCATGGGTTTTAAAAACTTAGCTACACCAGCACTTTTAGTGCTGCTATCGGCACTTATTTCCGCTCCAGCCTGGACGACAAACTACGAGATCGATGTCAATGGCATTGTCTGTGAGTTCTGCGCCTTTGGCGTGGCCAAGAAACTACGCAAATTAGACTTTATCGACCCCAGCCAGTTCGAAGACGGGGTCAAAGTAGATATCGAAAATCAGCGGGTTTATATCAGTATTGAAAAAGACCAACCATCCAATCAAGAGATCATATTTGAAGCCATTAAATCCGGCGGCTACGACCCGATTAAAATGTCGCCAATGAACGAGGTGGCCAGCTCGGTGGAGGTGACTCAGTGAGGCGACTTATTGCACTCTTTGTACTTTGCATAATCGGCACAGTGACCAGCCAAGCCTATGCCCACCAACCGGTAATGGATATGGCTCCGCGCTGGAATGGCGGCTATGGCGCCCAAACCCGCATTACCCATGCCAACAACACAACCACCACTTGGGTTGAAGGGGTCTACACCTTTAAACCGGCCCTGCGCATGACCTTAAAGGTGCCTTATAGGGACGGCAAAAATGGCGATGCGATTTTTGCCATGCCTATCAAACGCTATAAAAACGCCGGCGCATCCACCTCAAACTGGGGCCTGACGCCCTCAGTGAGAATGCCCACTGGTGGGGGCAACGACTGGGATGCAGGCCTAAGCCTGAGTTACAGTTCTGAATCAAAGGGATACTATGAGCTCTATGATATCTATAGGCTGGGCGATACCACAGGCATTGATATCAATGCCGGCCTAAGCCATGCCGACGGTAAGGGTTCTTCTTGGTTTACGCTCTGGGACATCAGTGCGAGAGATTCAGACTCCGGACAACATCTGCTCACTGGGCCAGTTCTGGTGTATTTTAAACGCAATGTAATTGTCCGCGGCGAATATAAGTTTCTCGCTCTCGACAACGACAAACAATGGGATGGCGACTATCTCAGTATTGGCATTGGTATGGTGTTCTAAAATGGAGACAATCTTATGACTAAACCACGCTCTTGGAGCTGGCTACTGTTATTCACCACCTCCGGCACCCTACTCTGCTGCGCCCTTCCCATTACCCTTGTGACACTCGGGCTCGGCGCCAGCGTCGCCACCATGGCGTCTGCTGCGCCCTGGTTGATCACTCTAAGTCAGTACAAAAGCTGGATGTTCGCTCTGTCCGGCACACTGATTGGCTTGGGCTTTTGGGCAGTGCACCGTCCCGGCCGCGCCTGCCCCACAGATCCTGAACTGGCAGCAGCCTGTGCCTCGGCAGATCGTTGGAATCAACGCTTTCTATGGTTGTCAGCCTCTATGTGGTGTGTCGGTTTTATCGCCGCCTATGCCCTGCCGCTTTTGCAGAAATAGGCTGGTACAGAACTCTCGAGGCATATAAAAAACATGATTAAGTCGGTAGAATAGAGGCCCCGAGAAATTACATTTACGCTAGGTTGAGAAGAGAAAGTAATGAGCGAAGAAAAGGCGGTAATCGAAGATAAACCCAAGAGGAAAAAAACCAATATTGGCGCCCTAGTTAAAAGTATTTTAGCCGCAGCCATAGGTGTACAGAGTAATAAAAATCGAGAACGCGATTTCGAGGAAGGCAACCCGCTGGCATTTATTATTGGCGGCTTTGTATTTACGGCACTGTTTATCGCCACCATTGCCACAATCGTTGGCTTTGTCTTGAGCACTAACGGCTAGGTTAAGAGCCCGGTAGTGAGTACTAAAAAATCACTTTATAACAACACTTTTTAGCAACACAAAAAAAGGGGCTGCATCACTGCAGCCCCTTTTTGGTACTTCTTTTGTACCAAACTAAAACACTTTAGAAGCTGTACCTAGCCTGCAGTGCAATGTTCAACGGACGGTTGACGAAAGCGTAGTAAGAGTTACCAGCACCACCAGTCAAAGTTCCACCCAGTGGCGTGTTGCCACCAAAGTTAATCACTGTCTCATCGGTCAGGTTGCGACCTAGCAGAGCCACTTCCCAAGCACCTTCAGAATCACTGATCGCAACACGGGCACTAACCTGAGTCGTTGCATCTTGCTTAGTGCGTGGATCCAAGTTTGAGGCGTAGAGGTAGTCATCCATATAGACCAGATCGACTGATGCATTAAGCACCAAACCTTCACCTACGTCACCCATCCATGCTGCACCAATATTGGCCTGCAGTTCTGGAGTGTACTCTTTACGCTGCCCTTCCACATCGCAGAGTCCGGCGAAATCAGCCGAGTCAGGAGTCTGACCAAAGTAACACTGTGAGTTAGGGAACTTGTCGTAGTTAAAGTCCAAGTAAGCAGCGGAACCAGTCAAAGTAATGTTATCTGACACAGCCCAACGACCATCAGCTTCAAGACCCTGAACCGTCGCTTCACCAGCGTTGGTGACGTTAAAGCCAAGAGTTCCATCAAACTGAGAAACCTGCAGATCGCTGTACTCAGTCATATACAGAGCAATATTGAGCTCAGCAGCGCCATCGGCAAGCGTCATCTTTGAACCCAGCTCGATACTGGTAGCCTCTTCACGATCGAATTCCCAGCTACCGGTAATCGGATTTCCGCTGATAGGGTTGCCAGCATTAGCAACAGCGGCATCTGGGTGACCGTTAGAACGGGCATCAAATCCGCCGGACTTAAAGCCTTTGGTCCATGTCAGGTAAGCCATAGTGTCTTCATTGGCGTCCCACTCAACAGTGACTACTGGCGTAAAGGAACTGTCATCCAGCTCACCAACAATGGTCTCGTAAGGTTCAATGGCAAAAATACCCCAAAGTGCGTTGTAGGCACCAGAGATCTGATCAACAACAACCGGTGACTGGTACTGACCGCCAAAGGCAGCAACCGCTTTGTGCTGCTGAGTACGATCCGCATCTTTGTTTTCTTGAGTGTAACGTCCGCCAACAGTGACACGCAGTTCGTCAGTCAATGTCCAGGTACCCTGAGCAAATGCAGCCCAAAGATCGCCTTCCTGATTAAAGCTACGATCGGTAGAGGCGCCAGGAGCAAAAGGTGCCAGAGTCGGAGCCAGGCCAGCAAGTACATCACCAATCAAGGTTGGCGTGGGCAGGCTGATTTGATCTTTGTACTTCAGTTCAGTTGACTGAAAGAACAGTCCGCCAATGTAGTCAAAGTCACCGCCAAGATCTGAGGTGAAACGGAATTCTTGACTGAATTGCTCGTACTCTTCCTGACGAGCAGCGTCAAAAATAGCCGCACCAGAGAAGTCACAGTCACAGTTCTCGTCAAATTCATATTCAACAAAGCCAGTTACGGATGTCAGAGAGAAGCCGTCCAAATCCCAGTCTACAGTCAAAGTCACATCGCTGACTTCATTATCACTGAAATGGCCATTGTTGTCGGCGCTGTAGTTAAGACCAGATTCAACCGGAGAGGCAACAGCAGCAGATGGAATGCTATTCAGCACGGAGATATGATCTGGCGTACCAATGCTGTTATAGACTTCCATATTACGACCGACAGTATCGAAAGTTGAGCGCGATACTTTTAAGTTTGCCGTAACATCTTCGCTGACATCCCAACGCAGAGAAGCGCGCATAACCTGCTCTTCTTCACGCTGCTCGTCCTGACCTGAAACAGTGTTAAAAATATAGCCGTCTAGGGTGCGGTCGAGAATGGCGATACGGCCACTGACGTTCTCACTAATTGGACCAGACAACACTAAACGGAGATCTTGCTCGCCGTGGTCTGGCTCATACAATGCTGTGACCGAACCTTCGAACTCATCTGTAGGCTTGGCACTGACCTGGCTAACGGCACCGGCGATGCTGTTTTTGCCGAATAAAATACCCTGAGGACCACGAAGAATTTCTACTCGCTCCATATCCATCATCGGGATACGCGCTAGCTGATCGCGACCATAGAAAATACCGTCGTTGTAAATACCTACAGACTGCTCAAAGCCGGGGTTAATACCGGAGCTGATGCCACGAATGGTCACAGTGGTAGAGATACCGGTTTCATTGATACTGAAGTTGGGCACTAACTCAGACAGACCCTGAAGGTCGACAATACCTGCATTGGACATTTTCTCAGCTGTTACGGCTGCAACCGAAACTGGAACGTCCTGCAGTGACTCTGCACGCTGCTGTGCAGTTACTACGATTTCTTCCAACATTGCCCCGTTAACTGCACCGGCACTAGCGGATATGGCTAAGGCTAAAAGTGACTTGTTTAGTACTCTATTCATTTTTCCCCCCTGGGAATTTGTCTTATTGAAGATGTGCTTTTTTATACTTTTAATTGTAAAAACTACTTTAACTAACTACATCTACATCCCTATAACCTGACTCTCTATAACCTGCCTCCCTGCTTACCCTACCTTTTAAAAATTTACTGCCTAAAAAATTTTGCGCGACTATGCCTCAACACAGTGCAAAGCGCCACTGCTTAAGAGCTAAGCCGTTAAAAAATCTGCCGGTTCAAGGGCGTCAAAACTGTCGGCCCCTAGAACCAAGGTCGCCAAAAAACCACTGTTGCGGGGTAATATCTGTGTTGAGAAAAACTCCGCCGTAGCGATCTTCTGGTTATAGAAGCGATCGGTCTCGCCAGCAGCCAGTCGATCCTGAGCCGCCGCCGCCAACTTCACCAATAACCAATAAGAAACAGTATTTCCGTACAGCATCATAAAGTTGTACGCGATGCCCTGAGAGTCACTGCTATTTTCTAATACATAGTTGAGCGCTTCCTGGCACTGTTCGATCCCATGTCGCAGCCGATTGCGCAGATTGACCACGTTGCCATGGGCTGCCGCAAGCTGGTCAACGGTCACCTGCATCTCCGCCAGCAGGACCTTTACCGCTTGACCACCGTCACGCAGACATTTACGTCCGATAAAATCTAAAGCCTGGATACCGTTGGTACCTTCATAGATAGGCAGAATACGCGCGTCACGCATATGCTGCGCCGCACCAGTCTCCTCGATAAAGCCCATGCCGCCATGAACCTGAACACCCAGTGAGGTAGTCTCCATGGCCACTTCCGTGCACCAGCCCTTGACCAGTGGCGTCAATAACTCAACCATCTGCGCACTCTGCACACGAACCTGTTCATCCGGGTGATGGGAACTGCGATCCTCTGCCGCAATCGCGTAGTAAGACATGGC
>Ga0209533_1005718_pt1 | contig 10526 bp, 7 predicted proteins | sample COG_04_FD_184748 | JGI IMG/M metagenome (GOLD analysis project Ga0209533, IMG submission 184748) | Pelagic Microbial community sample from North Sea - COGITO 998_met_04 (SPAdes) (version 2) | ecosystem: Environmental > Aquatic > Marine > Neritic zone/Coastal water | place: Helgoland, sampling... | reverse complement strand
GTGGTTTATATTTCCATTATATCTTGTTTGGAGTGGTTCAATACATCCCAAATTGGCGTGTATTGAACCACTCTTGTCTTTATAGAGATCATCCAATGGGTTTTGTATTTTACTCATTTCTTGCATAGAGACTTGTGTATAAATTTCTGTTGTCTTACTGCTGCTATGCCCTAAAAGTTTTTGAATATGTCGTAAACTAATTCCCTGCTCTAAAAGGTGGGTTGCAAAGCTGTGTCGTAGCATATGTGGGCTTACTCGTTTATTTATTTTTGCTTTTTCGACCCCTCGATTTAAAATTTTCGCAATACTTGTTGCGCTGTATTGTTTGCCATTCGCACCTTCGAACAGCCATGTTTTTGGTTTGTACTGTTTGTAATAAGCTCTTAAATCTTCGATTAAATTTATTGATATAATACTTTGACGATCTTTATTTCCTTTACCACCCCTAATTATAATAAGGTTTCGAGAAGAATCGAGATCGTGGATTTGTAAATTCAGTAATTCACTTCTTCTCAATCCAGCGGAATAAATTAATGAAATGATACAGCGGTGTTTTAAGTTTTGAATTGAGGCAATAATAGCAAAAACTTCTTGCTTTGAAAGTACTTTAGGAAGCAACTTCTCTTTTCTAGGCCGCTCAATAGTAAAAACCATTTTAGGTTGTCGCAATACTTTTTCGTAATAAAATTTAATGGCATTAATGGCTTGATTCTGTAAAGAGATCGAAACTTTTTGTTTTTGGATAAGGAATAATAGGTAACGTTTGATGTCGTCTTGTGTAACTGTGTCTATATTTTTTGTAGCATAAAAAGAACGAAACTTTTTAAATTCAGAAACATATATTTTTATGGTGTTGGAACTGTAACGTTTGAGTGTTAATTGCTCTTGGTAGGCAGGCGGTAACTCAATAGGGGGCTTGTGTTTTTTTAAAATTGTTTTTTTTGGAGTACTTGGAGGAGACTTTTGTTGAAGTTGAGAATAATCGACATAAGCAATGCCTTTAAATTTATTAAAAAAAGTATTAAGCTTAAAAGAGTGTTGTTTAAAATACCACGATTTTAAGGAGAGACTCCATTGTGACCCATCCATTGATTTTAGGGTTTGAATAAGCTCTTGGTCATAAGAAAATGAAACCTTAACGATGGATTCATCGCGAAATGTACTCGGAAGTAGCTGCAGGTTTTTCATGAATAAGAACAGATTTGGGTGCTGTTAGTCCCCAAATATAGTAAAAAAATTAAAGCACTCACAGTGAAGTCTTTATTTTTTATTATGATTTAGGTGTTTTTTAGTAGTGTGTGATTGTTTTTTTGAGGTGAGGAGTTTAGTGGGTTTTTTATAAAACTTCTGGGCAATCAACATTACTATAAGGTTCCTCCTAAGTGTTATGGCTAGAATAACCTCTCTATTTATGACTATCGTCCGCATTTCGTATAGCCAGTTCTATTTCTTCAATCGTTGGTAATTCTGTTTTTATTTCTTTTGGAATAGCGTTATTAATTTCATACTCAGCGATTCCAATGGGTTGAGTCATTCCCCTTAACGCATATTCTGCTATTATTTTTGATTTCGATTTGCACAATAGCAATCCAATTGTTGGGTTTTCGGTATCTGTTTTCAAACTGTCATCAATCGCCGATAAATATAAATTCATTTTTCCAGCAAACTCGGCTTTAAATTCTATCGCTTTTAATTCAACCACAACATAACACTTCAATTTAATGTGATAAAAAAGCAAGTCGATATAGAAATCTTGATTATCAATTTTCACGGGAACTTGTTGCCCTATAAATGAAAACCCCGTTCCCAATTCAAGCAAAAAAGAGGTGATGTGTTTCACAAGTTGATTTTCTATGTCTTTTTCAAGAGCTTTCTCTTGCAGTGTTAGAAAGTCAAACTTGTAAGGGTCTTTCAATGTTTCTATTGCTAATTCAGAATGTGGCGTGGGTAATGTTGTTGTGAAATTTGTAATTGCTTTTCCATGTCTTTCGTAAAAGTTTAATTCTATTTGATGTAGCAATACCGAACGAGACCAATTATTTTCAATCGTTTTGTTTGAATAAAAAAGAGCTTCTTCGATGCTTCTAGATTTCGAGATTATAACCACATTTTGACCCCAAGGAATTTGTCCAACAAGTTGTTGGACTTTTTCAAGATCAATTTCTGATTTTGAATAAAACTCAAACCATTTTTTCATTGAAAATAAATTGCTTCTTGAAAACCCTTTTTGGTTTGGAAATTCTACTTTTAAATCTTTCGACAATTTTTCAACAACGGAACTTCCCCAATTTGTGTTATTTACTTTTTCAGAAATTGATTTTCCTATGGACCAATACAAACCTAAAAGCTCTCTGTTTACAGAAATAGCTGCTTTAATTTGAGTTTTTTGAATTAAGTTTTTTAACTCATTTACCCAGCTAATATATTCTGTAAGTTGTTTATTCATACCTAAAAAAAATTATTCTGTCGTTTTATGACTACTAAAATAACACGATATTATAGTTTGAATAAGCTCTTGATCATAAGAAAATGAAATCGTAACGATGGATTCATCGCGAAGAGTACTCGGAAGTAGCTGCAGGTTTTTCATGAATTAAGAACAGATTTGGGTGCTGTTATGCACCAAATCTAGTAAAAAAATAAACCACTCACAGTGAAGTCTTTAAATTTTTAATAAAACTCACAACCATAAACAAAAAAAAAAAAAAAAGGATAACAAACCGAAGTCTCCTATCCTTTCCAACCCTATTTAATTATCTTTATTCTAATATAAGTTTTGTTATTTTATAGAATGTGCTATCACTTTGTACTTTACAGAAATACAGCCCTGAACTAATGGTCCCTCTGTTTAATTTAATTTCATTCGCTCCTAAAGTTGCTTGATGTGTGATTGTTTTCACCAAGCTTCCAGACTGATTGTAAACCAGTACTTCTACAGTTTCTATACGTTGACTTGTAAATTGGAAGGTTGTACGAGATTTCATAGGGTTAGGGGATACCACGAGTGTATTTAAGGGGTCAACTGTTTGTGGACTCGTTGTTGAAAAACGAAGGTGTTGTATCGACATTTCTTTTGTTTCGACTTCGCCTGTTTCTGCGACCATTGTAAATACAATAGAAGTGATGTCATTGGGAACAAAATCAGTCCCAGTAGTAGATGAGAAATCAGAAAATGAAATGCTATATTCTTGCAAATTGTTTGTGAGTGGAATACTTGTTTTGTATTGCGATTCCCAATCCGTCACACTTTCCTTTACCAAACGAATTATCAAGTTACCTGTCCCTTTTGCTTTTAATTTTAGGCTTTTAAATTCCGTAAAATTGATAGGACTAAACTTGGGTGTGAGGGCTCTGTATGCGGCCATATAAGTGTTGGTACTTCCAACTAATTCTATATTCCGTTCGATAGCAAACTCATCCTCATCAAATGACTCCTCATTAGGATTCACCTCATAGGTATGAACGAGCATATTTGTTGGGGCATCATCATAGCCCCAAGGACCATCAGACATAAATAAATCATCTGGAATTGCAATACCATCACCGATTCTAAAACCAATATCAAACAGGTTTCCAGCATCTATTTCCATATTGGTGATGTAGTTCCCTTCTAGATCTAAAGTTGAAGACACTTGCTCTACCGCATTGGTTTCTGTGGCTCTTAAACCGCCATCAAACCTAATGGTTTCAGTTCTGTTGGTATTTACAATTTGTAAATCGAGTTTGCCGTTGTGGTAGCTGCCTTTTCTAACAAATACAGATGGAGGAGCAGAGTTATGATACGCTACAATCGGTTTTTGAACTTCTAATAAACGGACTACTTCTTCCCCAAGACGTAATAAATCATCTAAAGAATTTGACCATATCTGGAAATTATAAAACGCTGTATCCGCTTCGTATTTATCCAAATTCCAATGACTCTCAATAGCAAAGTTATTGTCTTCTGTTACTTTTGCAGAAAGGCTTAAAACAAATTCTAAAGAACCATCTGTATTTCTTATCAATGCTTTTATAAATTGTTGTTCTCGAATTTCTAGAGTGGACACCGAAATTAACTGAGCTCCTAATAAGCGATCGCAAATATATTTGGTATGTTCATAGACACCATCTTCTGTTTTTAGAACCAATATTGAACTTATATTTTCATCCGCTCTTAAGTAATCGACCGAATAAACATCCGATGCATTGGTGATTCCTATTAGATCTCTTGGAGAAGACTCAATCACAAGATCTTCATTCACAACTTCAAGAGGTATGAAGTCTGATAATTCAAATGAGGCTCCACTGTTTGCAGCATATCTTCCATAAGATAGCGGTTTTACAAATTGCTTTGCGGTTAATTTATCAAACCTATAACTTGTTTTAGCGCGCTTAAAGTTACGTTTGCTAATTTGCTGCGAGAGTCTGTTATTACTTTCTAAACCCCCTGTATCTCCACCAGATGTTGGTGCTTTCATAACTGGACAAGATGCAACTCCAGAACAAGAAGGGTCATCGCAATCAATTAAGCCGTCGCCATCATCGTCAATTCCATTGATACAATCTTCCTGAGGTACTGCTGCCGTCGGGCATCGTGCACCGTCATTACTAGAACTTGAAGGACCAAAAGCAAATAGATTCGAATCCATGGTACTGTTAGTATTCAAGTCTTGAACGTTTTGGATGACATAGATAGTTCCTGTTTGATTGGCACTTACATAAAATCGCCCTGAAGCATCAAAATACACAGCACCATAGGTGTAATTTAATCCAGAGAGAATTGGCACTTCCCCCAAGCTTTGTACAACTCCAGTTTCGGCATTGATACGGTATAAAATATTAGAGCCCTTTTCAATGGTATATAACAAATTATCTACGGCATTAAATGCCCAATCGTGAACACTTAAATTTTGGGATAAATTTAGAGTCGCCATATACTGACTATAGGTTGCAGAGTTTGAATTTAAATCGATGCTATGGTAGGTAGTGTCACCTCCTTTTAAATAATAGATTCCTGACGCACTCACATCTCCAACATAGCGGTTGCTTGTGGGCAATTCATCAATATAAAATAATGTGGTTTCAAAGTTTTTACCAATACGTACAATGGTTTTTGAGGGTGTACTTACCGAACCCCAAATAAATCCATCTATGGGATTATATGCAGCAGCATTGATGTTTCCCGAGATTATATCAGTTGCAACCTCATATGAATTTCCAGAAGCTAAATCGACAGCATAGACATCGTTGAATTGAAATAAATAGGCATTATAATCACAATAAAAGGGAGTATCTTGTATCGTCAATTCATTGTCTGTACTGTCCGAAACTGTTTGCCCATTAGAATTTCTAGAGACGGTTACGAGCACACTATAGGTGCCAGAACTTAATGTTTCATCGATGGGTAACCTCCAGTTTAGGCTGTCTATAAGCAACCCGTTTTCTGTAGTATAAACGGTTCCATTTAAGCTTACCGTCAAACTGTCATCGCCTAACATGGTACTTCCCCAAGTACCTGTTAAGGTAGGAGTGGAGTTTTCTGTAGTTAAAAAATCGACGGTTGGAGTTACAATATTCCCTGAAGTGATGTTATTTAGAGTCCCATTAATGACGACGCCTAACTCTAACCAAGTTTTATCAAGTTCACCTTGAATACGGTCATCAACTCCTATAACATCTCCATTAGATGTTTGACTGGTAGACGTAAAACCATACAATGCGATAATTGAATCTCCATCAATAGAAAATCCAAAATTATCTACGACATAGGCTTTGATACTTTCTTCTGTAAAACCAAATTCAATCCAAAAATCAGTCCCACTATTTCCACCATCTAAATCAGTCCCTGCACTGTAGTCACTGATGACAGCATCTCTAGAGGTCAACTCTATCTCATTATTTTGAGAGCCATTTAACCAGGAGGTTTGTGAAGGCGACAGTCCAGACATTGAATAATCTCTCAAATGAAATGCCACAAAAGGCGTCTGACTTTTTACGTTCGCTTCAATAAATAGATCAGCGATATAATCACCACTAATATCCAATCCAAAATAGAAAGATGCATTGGGATTGCTTTGTCCCATTCTGACTCTAAAGTAGTAAACGTCGTCTGTAATACCATCATTAAAAGAAATGGTTTCATTTTGAGTTTCCATAATTGCATGCGTAGCGTTCCCTACAAAATCGGTATCTGCATTGGATTGTTGGTCATCATTGGGATCAAAATTTTCTAGTTGTATTAAGGACTTCCAATCTCCACTCGCATTAGTTACAAAATTGGTTTGAGCGGAAGTATTAAAAGTGACTAGGATCATAACTATTCTAAGAAGTACTGTTTTTTTCATTGTATTATTATTTATAACACAAATTTATACCACTAGAGTAGCAAGAATTTCAATTTTCGATAGATGCTAATTACCTATAGATGAAAGGATGTTGTAGTAAGTTTAATATTTAAACACGTTATGCGCAAATGGATTATTGCAGATGTAAAACCAAAATACCATAGTTAATTCCAGAATTTATCATGTTGCCAATCGATAGGAAACCCCATATCCTTTTCTTGTGTAAGTGGCCATTTATTCATGAGTTCGATCAATTTTGTTTTAAACCCATTTTTAGGATTGATAATTTCTAAGAGATATTGCATCGCACAAAGTGCTGGATATATTTTATTACGATAGATATTTTCTGTTTTTATAAACTCGTATTTGGTTTTTTCTGGCAACTCAATTTGAGTAGAGAATCGTCTGTTCCACAATCGACTATGATGGGCACATATATTTCTAATATTGCAAAAACTACGCATCCAATTTTCTAAAACCTCTACCTTATACAATCCAAAATACTGGGTTAATGCCTTCTTTTGTGCATTCCTTTTGAGGTTTAAAAATAGCTTTGAAAGTAGCCCAAAACTACTCACTTCTAAACTCATCCAGCTTGGTGGGAGTTTAGGGTGGGTGTACGTTTCATTATAGTGTTTGATAAATGTTTCATCACTACGGTTAATTTCTTTCTCCAAAGAGGATAGTGAGTTTGCGAAAAAAACGGGATTACGAAATAGCATTGGCTCGGTATACCAATGCCCCCCATACTTCATACTCCAACGGTAAATGATTTGCGTACGTAATGCAATTTCAATTTTTTCAAGCGCCTCAAAAACGAGGGTTCTCAATTTACTGTCAAAATTGTAAAGGATAATGATTTCTTCAAAACTGACCTTTTTCACAAAGGGATGGTGGCTATACGTATTGTCCTGAAAAGGGTAGGTGTAGGCACGCAAACGGTAATAGCTTATGTTTTCTAAAAAAATTCGCGATGTGCTTTCGTCATCGAAAGTCAGGCCTCTTTTTTTGAAGGCTTCAATTTGTTGCTGAAAGGATAAAGGGGGTTTGGAATAATTCATAGCATAAAAGAAGTTAAACTAAGAAACCTTATAAAAATCGAAGACCCGACCATTTGAGCATCGTTGAGAGGCTTGTCGGGTTCTATCATTGCAAATGTATAATCATTTTTGGTTATAGCCATAATTTTTTTGTTAATATTTTTTAACTTCTAGTTTATTTAATAGGTCCAATTCCAAATCCCATATCTTCGATTTTATATAGATGAGAGTGGTCGTGCATTAACAAATGTCTCAGCATACTATAGGGTGTGTACTTTTTGTATTCGGGGTGAATCGCTTCTTTATCCCACATATTTTTATCTAATGAAAGCGCTAATTCAATGGTCGATTGTCGGATGCCAAAAAAGTCTTCTATCGTTTTAAACAAGTCAAGTTCCATGAAAAAATTATTAGGAAAACTATCTCCTGATAGGGGCTCAAAAGTGGGTTTTTCTTTCTGCTTGAAATCCTTCAATCGTTTTTGAAATCCGTAACTATCGCCCACCGCTATATGGGTTGCATGTTCATGAATTGACCATTTTCCTGCAATGATTTTAGTTTTATAAAGTTCGGGATCAATTTCTGAAATTAATTCTTTCAACAATCGAGGTGTTTCTTTCAACGCATTTAATAAGGGTTCTGTTTTTTGGTTCATGGAAATATTATTTTTTTATCCATAAAATTCCGATGACTAAAACAACCAACGGAAACAGAAATAACAATTGGCTAATCAAAACCCACATCAGGAATTGACTCCACTGTAAGATTCCCATTTCAGTGTGATTTGGTTTTTGAGTGATGCTTTCTAGTTCCTCAAATTTCATTTTCATAAAATCAGTTTTACTTATTTTTAAATCGATAATTCCAACAGCATTCAACCCTTTTTTATACCCCTTAAAAACGGCTTTTGGATATAACCAAAGACTGTATCCCATCGCCCAAAGACTAAATATACATATCGGTAAATAGCGCCAGAATCCCGTGGATAATTCCCAACCAGCAATAAAAGCTTCGCCTTTCCATGAGGTGTCGCATCCATTCAAAACATGTTGTATATCATGAATATGGATGACCTCTTTTCTGAATGATGGATTTGGGAGTTTTAGATGAATTCCTAGAACAATCATCTCAAAGGTCGCCTTGTCAACGCCTCCATTTTCGGGAATTCCATTGTCTATGTAGAAGTCTGTTAATAATTTTTCAAGTGTCATTTTTTGAAGGGGTTAAACTATTTGTTTTAGAGTGGTTTTAAAAAATTGTATACCCAAATATTATTGATACCGTTTTATAGTTCGAAGTCCAACTTACATAATCATTTAAAATTTCTCTACTTGTTTGGTATCTAAATTCTACTCCGTATTTATCATTTAGTTTGTAACCTATTCCAAATGCTAAATTGTTTCGAGAATTAATATCTAAGGAGTTAAAACTAGATCCATCTGCTCTTTTTAACTCAATTGAAGTTTTAGATCCAAAATCTAACACATAAGAAGCATTGATAAAAACCTTAGAATTATTATTTATAAAAAAATAATGTCTTAAACCTATCGGGAATTCAATAGAATTATAGTCAACTTCGGATGATAATTCCCCACCAGTAACATTCTTTACGTCCGCTGATGTCTCGGACTTATAGTTTTGATAGGTTGGTTCTATAAAAACAGACCATTTATTTTTATTAAACGGAAATATATATTCAACTTCAATTCCAAAACCAATACTTAATTTATTCCCAAACTTAGTATCTGAAGTGCTATAACTAGAATTTTGAATGTTTAAAGACGAATTATTTATGCGTGGTCTCAGGGTTAAATTAAATAAATCTTTTTTTTGTTTTTCTTCATAGTTTATAAAATCTGAGTTACTACAGGTATTAAATTCAGTAAAAAAATGAATCAAACTATTTTTTTTATATTCCAAGTTTTCAATGTTTTTCATTGTAATTGATGAACATTTTAAGTCATTCCATAATTGTTGTTTAAACCTATTATTTTCACCTAAATCATAATCAGTGATTTTATAACTTTTAAAAACCAACTGTTCTATAGCTGCAATTTCTTTATTATAAAAATATCTTTTTAATCTTCCATCTTCATATAAATACAAATTTGCTTTACCTTCCATTAACACTTTTAGAAATAGCTGCTCTTCATTAAATATAGGGGCTTTAGTATCACTCAATTGGTTTAAGTCCTCACTCGACCGATCAATTTTAACGGTACTTCTAATGTATTTAGAGGCCTTTAGAATTCCAAATTCTTTAATTGAATTGATACCAATATATTTAGCTTTTGTGTTTTCTGAAAGTTTGTATTCAATTTCAGTAGGGTTATTCACCCAATCAATATTTTTAATTAAACAATTAATTTTTTTACCTGAATTGTCAATGTAATATCCTTTTTCAAAAGAAATTTGTGAATAGCTATTAATACTTATAATAGCAGATATAAATAGGAATAGAACTTTTTTGTTCATTATATTTTTTTTAGTTTTTATTTGACTTAATGTATAGAGTTTTCTTATTTGAAATGTAAAAATTAGAAAATGATTTTCCAACACATTCAAAACGATTAGAAGAGCTATTTCTTAACCATCTTATAATTTAAGCTCTCTGAATCCGCTTCAATATTTAAAAAATAGAGACCTTTAGCACCTCTTAATTTAAAATTCAAATCTTTTGTGTTTTTAAAACTCTTCACATCAATTGTTTTTCCAGTTACATCGGAGATGTGAATTGTAATCGCCTTGTAAGTCTTATTTAAAATAATACTGACTTCTTCATGAGTCGGATTCGGATAGATTATAGAGCTAATAAGAGACCTGTTACTCGGGATGCTTAAGGTAGTGTCTGCTGTGACCGTAATCTCATCGACAGAAAATGCATTTACCGAAGGAGTTCCTACTACATTATTGTTTACAAAACGAAATGCAAGCAATAGGCTTGGTTGATTATCCCAAGCAGTATCGGATAAGGATTCTTGTGTCCAACTGGTAGTGTTGTTATAGCTCGTTTGTTTTGACACCCAATTTGTTCCATTGTCTAAGCTGTAATAAACTTCGCCAAATGCGTCAGAACTCCCATCGCATAACCACCAAAAATTAAATTTTATTCCTGAATATCCTGTTGTAGAAATTGAGGTAGTCATCTTTGAAAAATTTGAAC
>Ga0209533_1005716_pt1 | contig 10529 bp, 13 predicted proteins | sample COG_04_FD_184748 | JGI IMG/M metagenome (GOLD analysis project Ga0209533, IMG submission 184748) | Pelagic Microbial community sample from North Sea - COGITO 998_met_04 (SPAdes) (version 2) | ecosystem: Environmental > Aquatic > Marine > Neritic zone/Coastal water | place: Helgoland, sampling... | reverse complement strand
ATATAATGGTCGTGCACGACTTTCGTTAACAATACCATAATTTGGATCGGCACCAGCTTTTAATAACATTTTAATAATTTGTATATTACCAAATCTTGCAGCATATGTCAATGGGGTAGTATATATTATAGTATCGCTAGTTGTTAACTCTTTATTTAAATTTACACTATTTGATTTTAGAATTTCTCTACATTTATCAACATCATTTTTTTTTATTGCATTTAATAACAACATTTCATCTGTTATTATCTTTTCAGCTGATTGTTTTGACATATATATTATATTAGAAAAAAATATATATATACAATTTATGTTTATGTTTATTAATCATTATGACAAACGTATTTCTCTAAGTGGTAATCCTTTCAATAACGAAGCCTTAATAAGATACATATAATACTCTGATTCTTCTTCTAGTATATCGGGACATTCTTCTAGAACATTCTTATTAATGTGATCAGTATGTTTGTAAAATTGATCTCTTTTATTTTTAAGATTCATTCTAGCATATGATGCTCTGAAAGGTGGGTCCACATATTCATAAAATTCACATATTTCCATCTTCATATCATTCCTATCAATTCCTCTTCGAGGACCAACACATGCTTGGATCATCTGTTGATTAGCACAATCAATAAAACATCTAGATAAAGTCAAGAACCTACTAATGTTTAAATTAAATATGCTTCCTCTTGAATTCCAAATTGAGATACCTAACTGATTATCCCTTAAAACTTCATATATCTTAATCCCTCCACCACACGGAAGAAATGATTCACAAAATTCTCTAGGAGTGACCCCATGTCCAGGCATTCCCCACAAACCACCTCTTCCGATAGAGTCATCATAAAATACATCATCAAACCATACACTTTCATCATGTCGATATTTTATATGTTCACGTCGATTATATTTGACAATATCGCCTTTCAGTTCAGTGATCAATACATGAGAGTTCTTTTTCTCTTGTGAAGCCAGATATCTCAAGATTGTTTCACTAATACCAAAAGGTATCTCAAACCCCTTTGATATATTGTCATATACAAGACATCTCTTTAACCACATTGGGAGATCACGATTGTTCATATTAGACATGATTGTTTGAGTTTATTAAAACTATGTCTCTGTCTCAAATTTAAATTTGAAGAAAGTATTTAAGATTGGTAAAATGGTAGTCTTGTCTTTGATTGAGGGTGAATACACACTCGAAGATAATATCGGTAATGAATCAATTCTTAAAGAACATAAAGAATTTTATCTAATGAAACCTTTATCTTTGACAGAGATAGACAATCTATATAAAGGAATTATATCACCATTTGTAGAAGAAAAAATATATGAATCAATTATACATTATATAAATAAATATTTTGACCGGTATCTTTTATCATTAACAAATATAAAGAAAATATATTTACGTGATCTTGATCAATTTACTCACTCGAAAATATGTATAGGTGTATCTGATGACGGTGATATAACAGGTATTCCATTAAAAGAATATCAAATATCTTCTTTAAAAACTGAACTTGTTAAAAAAGTTTATGATTATTATGATAATATTATGGGTCTTCAACTTAAATCTGATAAAGGTGGAATAGAAATAAATATAGAAGGAACAACATATTATGATTTTAATAAACTAGTTCATATTCTTAAAAAACACACTAAAATTAATATTCACAGAGTTACAAATACAAAAAAATATAATAAAACATGTTCTGAATTAAGATCTAAAATACAAGATTTACAAGATGAATCTATAAAATATAAAAAGGGATTAGAAGAATATAAACGATTAATGGCAGTTAAAATAGAATATAACAATAAATATAGTGTCCCATTTAATCAATTAATCCGTGCTGAATCTATTATGAAAGAATTTAGTTCATATACAAGTTTAAGTGATAAAGAATTATATGATATTTTATCAGTATTAAAAGAAAGAATTATTAAAAGATATGATGTAGAAAAATATTTATTAAATGGACTTTATATTAATAATACATTATTCCCAAATGATAAAGAAAAAGATAAATATTATGCCGAATTAGTTAAAACATTTTTAGAAGAATATAAATATTTTAAAATTATTCAGTTAAGAAAAAATATAAATATTCCGAGATTTACTATGAAAGATCCATTAAAAAAGATAAATCCGTTATTAAATAATGTTCATATATTTAATCAATATTTAGATATGGATTTCTATATGATTGAAATAGAGATACCATTTATTAAAGATATAAACGCATATGTTGCATCTAAAAAGACAAAAAAAATATTAGAAAGAGATTGTAATGATAATGATCCTTATACATTAATAAAATCTCCTTGATAATGATCCTCCCATTAAATTGGATTGTTCTGGTAGAAGATCAGGTCCTTTATCAGGGTCATATAGTTGTTCTTTAACAGTTTCAGATTTTACTTCATCTAATCCTGGTGCTTCTACAGGTTCTGATGGTGCTTCTACAGGTTCTGATGGTGCTTCTACAGGTTCTGATAGTTCTTGATCAGATTCAGGTGGTACTTGTTCAGATTCACCCATCATCCTATCTCTACTAGGTTCCAGAAAATCATTCGAAGAACTTGAAGCCGTGGAAGGTGCCATATCAGCAGGTTCATCATTATCTATACTATCATATTTGCTAGTATCTAAATCTGGTTCAGATAAATGAGACATAGACATAGACTTAGACATTGTTTTCTTTTTTCTGGATGATTTCCGAACAGTTTTTTTTCTTTCAACAGTACTATTTAATTTTTTAACGTGTGTTTCTATTTTTTTAAATTTTTTTTCGTCTTTCATTTTACAAACAGCTGAAGCAATATTATTTAATTTACAAATAACATCCATTTTTCGTTCATTAATATCCATTATATATATATTAACTTAGATTTTTTATTTATAATAATTAAATTTTATGAATATAAGAGAAAATAAAAGAGAAATTGATCATAACAATAATATATATCACCTATACCTTCAGCACCAGAATATTCAGTTACTCCACCAATGACATTAAATCTAAAATGTGTATCAAATAAATCTGTAACTAAATTAGTATTTTCAACTGAATAATAATTATATAATATTATTATATATGATAAAAAACATTAAAAAGAAAATAAATAAAGATAAAGGTATTATAATATCAGAAGATATGTCTAAAGAAGAAGATTGTTCTGAAAAAGAAATATTAGATAAGATTAAAACTGATTCTGAAATTCAATATAAACAAAAAATAAAAAATGATATGATTGAATATATGAAGAAAAATAAAGACATTAAATATGAAGAATGGTTAAGAGGATTTAATGTATTAGATTGGGAACAAGAATTTAATTATGAATCTGAAAAAAGAGAAAATAAAGTATATCATGATATATGGGACATTTTAACTATTAATGATGAATTTGTGATAATTTATTAAAAATCAACATTTCTACATATGGCGCATTTGTCTAACCTAGTATCATTATAACAATTATCACAATAATAATGACCACAATTGCTAATATTAAAATTATCTTTAGTTGTATTTGATAAACATATACAACAATCTAATTGTTCTTTTTTATTTTCATATATTTGATTTGATATACATTTAGGTATAGGATTTCTTCCATTCACAGATACGTATCGTGATACATTAATATTATTATTATTATTATTATTATTATTATTATTATTATTATTTGTTGAACTTAATATTATAAAAATAGTATTAAATCCCGTAATAATACCATTAAATATATTAAAAATCGTTGTAATTAATGTATAACAAAAAGGATCATTATTTCTATCAACCACATAATCATCAGATCTATAAGGACACGTTCGTATATTGTGTCCAGCCATTCCGCAGTATGAACATACCATAATATTTATATCATAATTTAAATATTTAAATATTTAAATATTGTTTCATAAATTTATTAAATGAACAAATATATTTATACATGGATATCTTTTCACGGTATAACAGATTTCTTGTTACCAATAAATATATGGTGTCCTATATATACATTATCATTATTATCATATTTTCTGCCGATAAATATATTAAATTTTATAACAATACTTACATCAACATTACATTTCTCAAATGATTTATATTTTTTAAATAGTGATGATATATTATTATGTTTATTAATATTATTGTATTTTGGAGAATATAAATTTTCACAATATATGATATTATCATATATGAGTATTATTCATGTTCCTATACATTTAATAAAATTACATTATGATTATTATACTATATCATTATTATTATATACATATATGATATTTTATAATATAGATATTTTACAAGATAATTTAAAAAAAATAATTGAAAGTGGTGGACGATTACCAAATAATAAATATCATAAATTATTGTTAGGTGTTATAAATGCTCATACAATTTGTAATTATTTTCTAATAACAGATAAACAATATTCTTCAGTGTAATCGACGTTTTGTTTAATTTTATAATTCTTACCACCTGATTTAATATATGTTCCATATGGTCCTAAACAAACTTGTATTTCATTATTAATCTTAATAGGATATTTTAAAATATTTTCACAATCCTCAATAGTTAATTCATCAATTGTTTTCTTATTAGATTTAAGATATATATCAATACTTGTAAATTTCTTATTATATAATAGATATGGACCATATTTTCCTACTCCAGATACAACTTCTTTTTTCTTTATAAATCCAATAGATTTATTTTCAGATTTAATCTTATTTCCAATTTCTTTAATCACAATCGGCATAAATGTATTATAAATTTTATTAACAACATTAGTCCATACTAATTCTCCATTTGATATTTTATCTAAATCAGATTCAACACCAGATGTGAAATCTTTATGAATAATATCATGAAATTTACTATTAAGATAATTTAATACATTTTTTCCTAACTCAGTCACAACAATTTTATTTTTCATATTCTTTCCTTTAATTTTCTTTTGTTTATCACCAATTTTACCTTTAGAGTCCATAAAGATTATATCTTCATCATAATCATCTAACTGAATATTTTTTGTTAGTGTATAATTACGATTATAAAGTGTTGAAATAATATTAGCATATGTAGAAGGACGACCTATCCCAGTATTCTCTAGAAGTTTAACAATTGCTGATTCATTATATGGTTCTGGTGGTTGCGAACATTTATCATAACATTCACAACTTATCATTTTATATTCATTTTTAAATTCAATATTTTTATCTTCTTTATCTTCTTTTTTATCATCTTTTTTGTATGCTAAGAATCCTTTAAATTTAATCTCTTTTTGCTTAGTTGTGAAATATCCTATTTCTTGAGTATTAGAATTACGTAATTTAATAGAATTTACTGTATAAATAGCTGGTTTCATATGTGATTTAATTGTTCTATCATAAATCATATTGTATAATTTAATTTCATCTTTTTCAAACTTTTCAGGATTTAATTCTTTATCAAGTGAAGTAGGACGAATACATTCATGTGCTTCCTGTGATCCTTTTACTTTTTTTACTTTGGGAGCATTATAATAGTCAGTACCATATTCACCAACAATTTTATCATTTAATAATTTTTGGAAATCTTCTGATACATAAGTAGAATCAGTTCTCATATAAGTAATTTTACCATTTTCATATAATTTTTGAGCAATACTCATAGTTTTTTTAACTTGATAGCCAAATGATTTCTGTGCATCTTGTTGTAGTGATGATGTGATAAATGGTTTATCAGGATATTTCTTTTCTTCAGATGTTTTATTATCAAATACTTTAAATAATCTATCATCATTAAATTTCTTAAACATTGCTTTAATATAATCTTCATCAGGTACATCATCATTATCTTTGCCGAATATATATTCTGCTTTTTCAGACAATTCTTTAAATTTACCTTGGATATCAAATGTATATTCAGGATCAAATGATTCGATTTCTTTTTCTTTATCATAAAGAAGTTTTAACAAAGCACTTTGAACGCGACCAGCAGATAATCCTTTTTCTTTTGTAACAATATTCGCCCATAAACAAGGTGATAATTTATAACCAATTAATAGATCTAATACTGATCGTGCTTTCTGAGCGTTGACTTCATTCATATTAATTTTTGTAGGATTTTCTAATGCTCTAAGAATTGCTTTTTTAGTAATTTCACGAAAGATAATACGATTATTATGATTAAAATCAACTCTAAGAATATCACCACAATGCCAAGCAATCGCTTCACCTTCACGATCATCATCCGCAGCTAATATAACTTTCCTATTTTTAGACGCAGATTTTAAATTATTAACAACTTCATGTTTATCTTTAATAGTAATAAATGGTGGCTCAAAATCATCGGAAATTTTAACATCTGTATTTGCCCATTTAGTATCAAGAGTTCTAATATGACCAACAGATGATTTAACAATATAAGATTTATCAAGAAAAGATTGAATCTTTTTGCATTTAGCAGGTGATTCAACAATTAGAATACTCATTATTATATTAAAAAAATATTAATATTAAAATCAAATTTATTTATATTTCTTTTTTAGATTTAGATTTCTTTTTAGATTTTTTCTTTTTAGATTTTTTTCTTTTTAGATGTATTTTTCTTTTTAGTTTTTTTAGTTCCTTTTTTATTTTTCCTTTGAATATATCTAATAAATTGGGTAACTATTTTTATTCTTTCTTTTTCTGATTCTTGAGGATCAGATATACTATTTGCTTTATTTAATCTATCTTTATAAATTTTAATTATATTATTATGTTGATTATCATCGGCTTGTTTTATAAATCTATGAATTAAATCTGTTTGTGATGGAGATGTTATTAATCTACTAATTGTTTCAATTAAATCAAAATCAATATGATCAGTTTTTGCGAATGATAGTTTTTGTTCACTTTTTAATAATTTAGAAATATTAGAAAGATATTCAGCATGAATTCTTTTTGTTGAATCATTATTATTAGGTTTATCACCATGAATGTCTGGTAATTCAGGATTTGCTCCACTATATATTAATAATTTTATCATATCTTCATCTTCATATTCAGTTGCCCAATGTAATGGTGTTAAATTAAATGATTTGTCTCCTATATTTGGATCAGCATCATTATCTAATAATAATTTAACAATATCATTATGTTGGTTTTCACAAGCATGATGTAATAATGTATAACCATCACTATCTATCTTATTTATATTAAATCCATGTAATAAATTAGTAATATATCTGAATTTACTTACTTTATCCATTCTATCATTTATTATAGCAGTTTTTATTTTATTATACTTATCCATATATATATATTATATAATTATAATTTTTTTTTCTTTTTAGTAAACTTTTTTCTACCTTTTTTTGGTCGTTTATTTGAAGGAGCAGGTGTTTTTGGAACAGGTGGTCTATCAAACATAAAATTATATGGATTACTACTACTTTTTTCAGAACCTTCTAATTTTTTTAATATTTTATCAACTTTAATTTCTAATGTAGTCAATCTTATTTGAATATCATCCATTATAATATTATATATATATTAAAATAGATTTATTTAAAATAAATAGATAATATAAAAAATTATTTAATCATATCTTCAATTGCTCTGCTTTTGTATAAATATTTCCCACCTCTCATAGATCTGCGTTTAGGTCCGCAACCACCCTTTTTAACTCTTCTTGATTTAGATATTTGTTTTCTTCGTGTTTTAACGCGTTTAGATGATTTTCTAACTTTTCCCATTTATAATATATATAATATATTATTTTTTATACATTCTTAATAATTTTTTGATACCACCGGGTGGTAATGGTTTTGTTAACATAGATGCATATAAAGATTTATCATATGAATTTAATTTTTCACCATTCGCTTTTTTATATAATATTTCTTCCATCCAAGGATTACTTTTAATTTGTTGTTTTAAAGATGGTGTTTTCTTCATTCCTCTACTTCTCCGTTTTGTTTTTCGTTTTGTTTTCCGTCCTTTACAATCTTTGCATTTACAATTACCGCCATGTTGAAGTCCAAGCAGTTTACTAACCCATTTGGGATCTTTACTACCTTTTCCTCTATAGGTTCTAGGTTTTTTGTGATGTTTTCTTATTTTAAATGTCTTTATAGAATTATTAATAGATTTGGATAATCTATCTAATGGACCATCTGATTTTATCATACTAGGTTTTGAGTAACGAGACATATTACATTTCTTTTTAACAGGCATTGAGTTTCTGCTGATATGTTTCATATTATTTCTTAAAAAATCTTTTATATCATCAGGTTCTCGTTCACCTTCATGATCCGTAATATGTTTACCATTAATAAATAAACGTATAGTTGGATATGATTTTGCTTTAAGATTAACTTTTGGAAGATATTCATCATGAATTTTCATAATACTAAATGGATCAAATTCAGGTTCTTTAACTAAATCTTTTTCTAAAGTATTTATAGTTGGTTCGAGTCTTTGACAATGACCGCACCACGGAGCAACCATAAATACTAAACAAGGTTTGGTTCTCATATGATTTTTAATCATATTTACATTACCTAAATCATTATTACTAATTAAATGTAATATTCTATTCAAATCCATTATAATTTATAATATATTTTTTTTCTAAGTTATATTATAAATATGAAAACTTTTGGATCGAGAGCTCAAGTAATGCACGGCACGGCAATGAAAACTCCTGGTGGATTAACTAAGAAAAATCTTCGTAAAAATAAACATGGACGTATTGTATCAGTTAAAGCAAGTAAATCTGCTAAAAAGAATAAAAATTTAGGTTCTAATCAAGCAAAAAAAGGTGATCCATTCGGACCAGCATCTACAACTGAGAAGAAATCTAAAAGTAAATCTAAAGGAAAGAAAAGACGTTAATAAGTAGTACTAGAATTATTAATATATTTTTCAACTTGTTTTTCTTTATATGATAAAATATCTTCAATACTTTTAATATATGTTTTTGTTAATTCATCATCTTTAGAATTATTTATATAATTAAGATTTTTATAAATAATATATATTTCATCATTATCCCATATATTTTTTAAACTTTCAATAAGTGGAGATTCTTTTTTATCATAATCTTTATATTTAGATATATCATTTATATCAATAAGATCACGAACCATTGTTATATAATGTGATATAGAATGATGTATTATAGTATTTTCATCATATGCTTTATTTAGTTTTTCTAAACCGGTAATGAGTCTTTCAAAAAAGTATTTATTCATTTTAGAGTCAGTTATTGAGAACCATTCGAATCCTTTAAGTATTGGAGCATAAAGATTATGAATATCTTCACGATTATCACCATATATTGTTCTTAAAATACCTTGATAAAAACTAGGATCATAATATTGGATAGAATTATTTTGAATAGATATTTTAGTCCCATCGGGTTTATATTCTAATAAAATAATACGAAGAATACAACAAAAAGGTTCTAATATAAGATTACGATTACTCATTGTATTATAATTTAATGATAATAAACTTAATATATTTAATTTAGGAACGAAATATTCCATTTAATTTGATTAATATTAAAAATTTTAATAATTAACATTGTATATATGAATATATACATATCGATATTTATTTTATTTATAATGATGTTAGTCATAATGTATTCATTATATTTGAGTATGAGAATAATAATAAAACCAGAAGAAATACCAGATGTTAAATGGCCATTTATAAATTTAAAAGATGAAAAAGGAAGGAATGTTAATATGTTATGTATTCGAGGTCATATGAAAGCACATGAAAAAGAACAATTTTTGGAATATTATAATAAAGGGATAAAATTTCTGGGATGTTCAAGTTATATGTCATATCCACGTGTAATTGATAATCAACATGGTTTTTCTCATCAAGATGAGTATATAAAGATAAATGGTAAATATATAGAATCTTATGTATTAGGATGGTGTCATTGTTTTAAAGAACCAAATAAATATATAAGAAGAGGTATTCCTAAAGTATTAATATCTGAATCAGATTTTAATAATGAAAGATTAGAAGTAAAAGATTTAGGTATAAAATATGATTATATTATGTATCAACCGAAAGATAGTGATAAATGTGAAATAAATGGTTGGCATAGTCATAATAAAAATTGGTCATTAGCAGAAAAAGCAATTAAAGTATTAAGTGACGATATGAATTTGAAAGGAATTGTTACAGGAAGAGGTGGGTGTCCTGTAAATATTAAAAATAAAGATAATATTGAAGTAAGTGATTTCATTAAGTTTCATGCATTTATGGATAAAATAAGACAAAGCAGATTTGTAGTTATACCAAATTTAGAAGATGCATCCCCACGATTATTAACAGAAGCATTATGTTTAGAGAAACCTATATTTGTTAATGAAGATATATTAGGTGGATGGAAATATGTAAATGATAAAACAGGAACATTCTTTAACGAAAATAATATCCAGGAAAAAGCAACTTGGTTGATGAATAATTATGGTAATTTCACACCACGTAAATTTTATATGGATAATTATGGTGATGT
>Ga0209533_1005706_pt1 | contig 10538 bp, 9 predicted proteins | sample COG_04_FD_184748 | JGI IMG/M metagenome (GOLD analysis project Ga0209533, IMG submission 184748) | Pelagic Microbial community sample from North Sea - COGITO 998_met_04 (SPAdes) (version 2) | ecosystem: Environmental > Aquatic > Marine > Neritic zone/Coastal water | place: Helgoland, sampling... | reverse complement strand
TTATCTAATTATGCTGCTATGGACGCGGAAGCAGTTTTTTTAAATACAAGAGATACGGTTAGATTTTTTCCGTTCAATGCAGAAAAACCAGTTATGATGACTGTTAAAGATCAGAAAGAGATGTTTTCTTTGTATGATTCAATAATCTCAAAACCTGTATATTTTCTTCCTTATGAACTTGATGGTGTCAGGAGTCTTGTTGAGGTAACTTCTACAGAAACTAAGTATAAAAAAGACGGTACCGTAGAAAAAGACCTCTTTTTAGAAAAATTTATTTTTGGAGACGATGGTAAGATTCACACTGTAAGGCAGTGGAGAGCTGCATGGTAAAAAAAATTAATGTAATAATATTCAAACGTCTCAATTTTTGACAATGAGACTAATCAAATTACAGGTATTTATAAACCCTCTCCGGGATATATAAATGTTCGATATTTCGATAGAGTTATCTACTAAAACAATAAAACGGTTATACTATTATAGTGTAACCGTTTTATTGTTTTTACTTATTTTTTTTACCTAATATACTACTTTTAAGCAACGTTATATTTTATTTGTAAATCTGTTATTATTAATAAAGACTAAACTCAAGTGTAATAAAATTAAAGTACTGACACTAAATAAGAAAATACAAATATGAGTAAAGATTTTTACAAAACTTATATCTTTCCTTTTAGAGGAATAATTATCAAAATTTGTAGGGCTTATTCTAATTCTCAAGAGGATTATGAAGATTATTACCAGGAAGTTTGTTTACAAATATGGAAAAGTAGAGAAAATTTTAAAAATAAATCCGAGTGGTTTACCTGGGTTTATAGAATATCTCTAAATGTATGTCTTTCTTTATTGAGAAAGCAAAAAAAACATAATGATAGATATGGTTTTGAGCAAAATTATAAGCAACTTTCTAATGAATCTGATTTAAATGAAGAGTCAAAAGATTACTCTAATGATATCTCAAGACTCTATGAAGAAATAAAAAAGTTATCAGAAATTGACCGTGCAATCATTCTACTCTATTTAGAGAAGAAGACTTATAAAGAAATTTCTCAGATAATAGGAATAAATAGTAATTTAATCGGAGTAAAAATAACAAGAATAAAAAAACGAATAAAAAAACAATTAAATGGATAAATCAATAGAAGAAATATGGTCAGAAGGATTTCAAGATGAAAAATACTTAATTCCTCCTGTAATAAATGACCTATATAATAAAAAGTCAATATTAACAGTCGATAAATTACAATCAGTTTCAAAAAAAGATAATTGGAGTATAATTCCTCTTTCAATTATAACTTTAATCTTTTTCATAATAAAATCGAAACTCCTATTTGGATTATATATATCTGCATTAATGCTATCATTGTTTTTTTTAAATAGAAAGAAGTTAAAGTTTTTGTATACAATAAATACAAGTCAATCTTGCTTTCAATATTTGGGTAAACTTCAAGAAATGATAAAAAATAATGTCAAATCTACTACTCGTCTTTTAGGTATTGGTTTACCATTTTTTGGATATCTAGGACTTTGCATATTTATTTTTGAATCTAATATGGAAAATTTTATCTTAGAAACGTATTCTTCAAAACAATTATTAATAAAATCTATTATTATATTAATGTCCTTGTCAGTTATTGGCATTATTTCTTTTAGATTAGCAAATTATTTGGTCTACGGAAGGTTAATTAAAAAGATTGATGAAATGATTGATGAACTTAATCTATTAAAGAAATAATAGAGGTAATAATTAAGTATTTTAGAATCATGAAAAAAAAACTAACCAGAAACGATAATGCTTGGTTTAATTTAGGGAGCTCTAAACTTAGCAAATAGGTTGGGTGTTTTTCTTATATTAAAAAAAAAGAACGATAAATACGAAATAATGGAATGGTATCTTAAACATAAAAAAAATATTGATAGCCACTATAGACTATGTTATTTTTAGATTCGTTTATCTATCTCTATAATTCAGTGATTTCTCAGCCCCTTAGATAAGTTAGACTTACATTTATTATTCATAAAATTAATTTCAAAATAAAAGTTATATTTGTTTTATGAAAAAACACCTGTATATATTTTTATTTTTTATTTTATTTTCCCAATTAACAATACTTGGTCAAGATGAGAAAGCTGAAACCAAAATACTTGTTGATAGTTTTATTAAAGCTTTTAATTCTGAGGATTATGAGTCAGTTTTTTCATTGTTTTCAGTTGAAATGAAAAAACAATTGCCACTTGACGAACTAAATAACTTTCTTCAAAATTTAAATTCTGGAGCGGGTAAAATTAATCAAAATGAATTTATCAGATATGAAGAAAAAGTAGCAATTTATAAGTTAAGTTTTGATGAATGGACTTCGCAATATAGCTTTTCAATTAGCGAAAATCAAAAAATCGATAATGTCTTTTATTTTGTTCCTTTCGTAGAAGAAGTTCTTTCCGGCTCAGCCATTAATAGATTATCAAATACAGATGAAAAAATTTCTAAAATTCAAACCACACTAATTTTTACAAAGTCAAAATACTTTCCAAACAATACTCAAATTTCATTCGCATTTATTAATGGTGATAATGTAAAATATTACGGAATTAAACGTCAAAATGATTCCATTTTGTATTTAAACAACTATCAAAGTATTTTTGAAATTGGTTCAATTACAAAACTCTTTACAGCAAATTTGTTCGCCAAATCGGTAATTAATAAAAAGATAAAACAGGATGATTATATAAACGACTACTTAAATATAAAATTCAAGAATGGTAATAAAATTTCGTTCAAGAGTCTCGCAAACCACAGTTCAGGACTTTCGAGAATGCCATCTAACTTCGAAGTAGAGAAACTAGATTCTGCTGATGTTGTTAAAATCAGACATATTTTAATTCCTTACAGGGGTTCATTAGAAAGTAGCAAGGATGTTATAAATACAAGAGTTTCTGCAAAAAAAATAGCGGACAGTTTACTCACAGAAATAAAATCAAATAATGTAAAATTTGAATCATTATTAAGCTTTTCATCTGAGAAAAAGATAAGCAATGATTTTGGAGAAATTGAATTTACCTTTTTCGATGGATTTGCATCAGAGTTTAGAGATTTCTCTTTTGAAAATGAAGTAGGTTCTCTTGATGTTGTTGAAACAGTTTTTGGCTTTCACATACTTGAAATATTAGCTAAAGGAGAGAAAAAAAAATTGGCTAATCTCAGAAATTTACCAGATAATCCGTATAAATATTATGATCATTATGATTTAGAAGACTATCTAATAAACTTTTTGGAAATTGATAAAGAGGCCATAGGAAAATTTCAATATTCAAACTTAGGAATGGGTATACTAGGCTATACCTTAAGTCAAATATATGATTTAAGGTATGAGGAGCTATTTAAACTAAATATTTTCTCAAAATATAAAATGAATAACTCAACTTTTAAAATTGAATTACTAGATAAAAAACTCGTTAAGGGACTTGATGAAAAAGGAAGAAATACATCAAATTGGGACCTTTCTGTAATTGCCAGTGCAGGAGGAGTATTATCTAATGTTGAAGATTTAGCAAAATATGGAATTGCTCATTTTGATGATTCAAATGCTGAATTAAAACTGTTGACAAAAAAAACAATAAAATTAGATAATCAAACTGATATGGGTCTTGGTTGGCATATTATAAACTCAACCAGTTCAAATAATAAATGGCATTGGCATAACGGAGCAACAGGCGGATATTCCTCCTCAATAGTAATAGATATAAAAAATAAAATCGGCGTTGTAATTCTATCAAATGTTTCGGCTTTTAATTCCTTTCAAGGTAATATTGACCAACTCTGTTTTGAACTTATGAAGACTTTAAAAGATGAAAATGGCAAGCTTTACTATGATTAAACCATAGGCATATCTTCATCTTTTAAAATTATTGTAAATTAGTACTAATCTTAAAACTTATAATTATGAAAAAATTACTATTTATTTTACTATTTGTAGGAATGTATTCAACGGCATTTTCACAGGATACTGCGCTAACACTTGAAGAGAAGCAAGAACTTTTGGCAGCGAGTCCTTTTAATTCTGTGTATCCTGCTTCAATTCTAAAAAGTTCTGACACTTATTTTAAAGCTCAAATGGGTTTATATAAAGAAGGCTCAATAGCTGAAAAAGAAGCACATTTAGTAGCACTTGCTACTTCTGCAGCTATCAAATGTGAATATTGTATACCTTATCATATTGCAGAGTTAAAGAGATTGGGTGCATCCGAAGATGAAATAAAAACTGCAGTGCTTATTGCTGCTGATATTATGAAAATGAGTACACTATTTTACGGGAATGAATTTGATTTAGAGGCATTCAAAAAAATGCTTAGAGGAGAATAACTAAACCATAGGCATATCTTCTTCTTTCAATTCAGTGAGTTCTAAACCTTTTAAGTAGGTTAGATATATCTTAAATTTGAAGTATAAACTAATTTAATTATGAAAAAATTAATATTCCTTCTTTCATTTACAATGATTTTTACTGCTTGTAATACTGATGTAAAATCGAAAGAACTTAAAGTTTTAGGCAACTCTGACTCTTCAGAACTTACTTTTATTTTAGAATTGAATACAAAAAACAATTTAAGAGTTGATGTTGAGGCATTTACTCAAGACCTTTCTAATTTTATTGTTGAAAGAGAACCATCATCTGTTTACGGATATTTCATCTCAGAAAACGGAAAAAAAGTAACTTTAATTGAAAGGTATAATAATAGTGAAGATGGCATCCAACACGGAATAGATTTCATTAATGGGCCAAATTTTAATAGATTTTTTGAAATCTTTGAAATTGAATCATTTTTAACAATAGGTAACGCAACAGATGAGTTCAAAAAGTTTACGAAAGAAAATGGATTTGAAATTGAATACAGAGAATCTATTGGTGGGTATGTTAGGCGATAGTCATACTATAGGCATATCTTCTTCTTTTAATTCAGGTAGTTTTGGACCTCTTAAGTAGCTTAGATAAGTTATAATAGTCTCATCCTTTTCGAAAAACTTTTTTTACTCTCAGAGCTCCAATTTAAATTATAATTTAAGTACTTACTTGTTCCAAATAATAAAAAGGAACAAATGTTTAGTCTTAATTTAATTCTCCGTCCGCACAAATTTTATCTTTGCGGCTATGAAAAAATTCCTTTTACTCCTTTCAGTTTTGTTTGTTGTGTCTTGTTCATCAGACACAGAAGAACTTGCACCAGTTATTAAATATGCGCTAACAACGTCTGTTAACCCTTCAACTGCAGGAACAATAACTCCAGCTAGTGGGCAACATATTGAAGGTACAATAGTTGAACTTACTGCAATTCCAAATGTAAAATGGGAGTTTAAAGAATGGGCAGGAGATTTAACAGGTACAGATAATCCTAAAGAAATTATTTGGGACAATTCTAAAACAATAACAGCAATATTTGAGGAACAATCTCCTTTTTATTTAGATGAAAATGGGATCACTATTAAAGCAAGGGATTGGGTTACGGCTGGAACAAAAGGGGAACTTAATGGGATAACTTATGAAGCTGTAGATATAGATACTTTAAGGACAATATTTAATTTCGGTCCAAGTAATTGGAGTGAATACGAACCTGCATTTAAAGCAGCTGAAGAAAGATTAAGCAAAGTTGTTACAACATTAATAACCGATATGTCAGATCTATTTGGAAATGGTCCAACATCTAATTCAGAAGAAATTTTTTATTTGTATTTTAATAAAATGAATCCAGACATTTCAAGTTGGGATGTTAGCAACGTGACCGATATGAGTAGAATGTTTAAAAGAAAAAATGGAGAGGCAGATGCAGATCTTCTAGATAGTTTTGACAATTATGCTTACGGGCTATTTAATCAAGACATTAGCAAATGGGATGTGAGTAACGTAACAGGAATGTCAGGGATGTTTTTTGGATGCTCTGTTTTTGCTCAAGATATAAGTAGCTGGGATGTAAGTAAGGTAACTGATATGTCTCAAATGTTTGTAAAAATGAATAACAATGACCATAATATTGGAAGTTGGGATGTGGGTAATGTCACAAATATGTCATTTATGTTTGCAGAAAATGGTAATATGCAGTTGGAATTTGAAAACTGGGATGTTAGTAAGGTTACTAATATGTCAGGAATGTTTTGGAAAACTTCAAACAAGAATGAAATGAAAATTGGAAGTTGGGATGTTAGCAACGTGACTGATATGAGTAATATGTTTGGTAATGGATCAATTGCCTATTGGGGTAATTATACTGATGTAAGAGTATTATTTGATGATATATCAAATTGGAAAGTGAGTAGTGTGACTGATATGGGCAGTATGTTTTATGGGAATATTTCATTTAATCAAGATATTGGAAGTTGGGATGTTAGCAACGTGACTGTTATGAGTAATATGTTTAGTAGCGCAGCAGCATTCAACAAAGACATTGGTAGTTGGGATACTAGTAGCGTTAATAATATGGATGGTATGTTTAGCCCAAAAAATTTATATGCTTATGATTTAAAAATGAATTTTAATCAAGATTTAACTAAATGGTGTGTTTCTAATATTTCTTCAGAACCTCAAGAATTTAATAAGTGGGCTGGGATTGAAGGTGCTCTAACAGAAGCCAACAAACCTATTTGGGGAACTTGTCCCGATTAGGTATATCCTATTCTTTTAATTCAGGGAGTTTTGGACCTCTTAAGTAGCTTAGATAAGTTATAATAGTCCCGTCCTTTAAGAAAAAACTTTTTTTGCTCTCAGGGCTCCAATTTAAATTATAATTTAAGTACTTACTTGTTCCAAATAATAAAAAGGAACAAATATTTAGTCTTAATTTAACTCTCCGTCTGCACAAATTTTATCTTTGCGGCTATGAAAAAATTCTTTTTATTACTGTCAGTTTTGTTTGTTGTGTCTTGTTCATCAGAACCTGTTTTATATGCTTTGGTAACTATGGAAGGCGAAGGAACAGTAACGGACTAAAGTAAGAAGACAAAAAGTAAAGAGAAGAGAAAGTTTAAAGTAAAGTTTGGTTAGTTGATTTTTAGTTGGTTTTTTCCTTAAGAACTAATTGAAAGATAAACCGTCCTGAGGAGGACGGTTTTTTCTTTGTTAATAATTGATGAAAAAGGGTGCTATGCAACAGGTGAAGTATCAAACTCTAATTTAGGTCTAAGGTTAGAATGGTATTTAGACACTATTATTAATAATCCTAAACAATTTAAATTAGATGGGATTTATGGTCAGACTTTTATTGTAACAAAAAAATCAAATACTAAAATTGAAATCCAATCAGGAAATGCTTATCAGCCTATTGAGGATTGGGATGGTGGACCAGAATTTGAATTGTTGAATTTAGAAAAATTCAACAAGTTAGATTGTAAATAGCAGGCATATCCTCCTCCTTCAGTTCAGCTATTTCTAAACCTCTTAAGTAGGTTAGATGTTTGTTTATAACTCACAAAATTACTTTTAAAATAAAAACTTTTTTTGTTCTCAGAGCTGCAATTTAAATTATAATTTAAGTATTTACTTGTTCCAAATAATAAAAAGGAACAAATGTTTAGCCTTAATTTCACTCTCCGTCTGCACAAATTTTATCTTTGCGGCTATGAAAAAATTCATTTTACTACTGTCAGTTTTGTTTGTTGTGTCTTGTTCATCAGACACAGAAGAACTTGCACCAGTTATTAAATATACGCTAGCAACATCTGTTACCCCCTCAACTGCAGGAACAATAACTCCAGCTAGTGGGCAACATATTGAAGGTACAATAGTTGAACTTACTGCAATTCCAAATGTAAAATGGGAGTTTAAAGAATGGGCAGGAGATTTAACAGGTACAGATAATCCTAAAGAAATTATTTGGAACAATTCTATAATAGTAACAGCAATATTTGAGGAACAATCTCCTTTTTATTTAGATGAAAATGGGGTCACTATTAAAGCAAGGGATTGGGTTACAGCAGGAACTACGGGAGAATTAGATGGAGTTACTTATACTGCTGTAGATATTGACAAATTAAAATTAATGTTTACTAAAGAAGAAGATGTTAGTAAAGTGGTTACTACACTAATAACAGATATGTCAGATTTGTTTGAAAATGCTCCGATAGAAGAACGTGCTTATCAAACTTGGCTGGTGGAATTTAATCCTGATATTTCTTCTTGGGATGTAAGTAATGTAACTAATATGTCTAATATGGTTGGAGGAGCCTGGCGTGAGTTTCATTTTAATCAAGATATAAGCAAATGGGACGTAAGTAAAGTGACTAATATGAGCGGAATGTTTAACAATGCTTTTTTATTTAATCAAGATATAGGTGAATGGGATGTAAGTCAGGTTGCGGATATGAGTTTATTGTTTGGCACAGACCAATACCAATATACGTCTAATTTCAATCAAGATATTGGAAGTTGGGATGTGAGTAAAGTCACTAATATGGAAAAAATGTTTGCTTTTTCTACTGTTTTTAATCAAGATATAGGTAATTGGGATGTAAGTAATGTAACTAATATGTCATTGATGTTTATAGGGGATAAATATTATCGCGGAATGTCTAATTTCAATCAAGATATTGGAAGTTGGGATGTGAGTAAAGTCACTAATATGTCATTGATGTTTAGCAACTCATTATTCAATCAAGATATTGGAGGTTGGGACGTAAGTAATGTAACTAATATGTCATCGATGTTTAAGGATGCTGAAGCATTCAACAAAGACATTGGAAGTTGGGATGTGAGTGAGGTAACTAATATGGGTTGGTTATTTAAAGAAGCTACTGCTTTTAATCAAGATATTGGAGATTGGGATGTAACTAATGTTACTATTATGGGTTATATGTTTCATATAGCTCAATTATTTAATCAAGATTTAACTAGATGGTGTGTTTTAAATATTCCTGAAGAACCTGATGCTTTTTCTATTTCATCAGCTTTAACAGAAACCAACAAACCTATTTGGGGAACTTGTCCTGATTAGGTATATCCTATTCTTTTAATTCAGGCACTTCTAAACGGCTTAAGTAGATTAGACTATTAATGAAGTGTTTATTAAAACTAATACATTAGATTTGAATTATAATGAATGATATCATATGATGAAGAATTTTTTTATAATTGCTGTTGTATCTATGATGTTTGCCTCTTGTAGTAATGATTCTGACGATAACGTTTTACCATTGAACACAGTTGAAGGTAAATGGTTATGGTCTCCAGACCTTGAAGATAGAACGTTGGCAAATACAATGTATGAATTTTTAGATGGCATTAGATATAAATCTTATGCAAATTGCTGGCCTGAACTTTGTACTGATGCAGATTGGAATGCACTAGGTAGTTCAGATAGAAGTCCAGGTGAACAAACTTATACATTTGATGAAAATACTTTAACAATTGATGAAACTGCTAATGCAGTTACATTTGAATGTGATGGGGGTATAATGTATTTTCCAAATGGTGCTAAATTTTGGAGATTAAGTTCTGACTGCAATTAAACCAGAGACAACTCTTCTTTTTTCAATTCAGGGAGTTCCAAAATACGTAAATAGATTAGAGGTATATTTATAACTCACAAAATTATTTTTATTACCAGACAAATAAATGTATTTAAGGTCACCAGAAAAGTCATAACAAGTAAGTTATCTTATCTCACGATGAGGTCTTAATAGACATCCATAAGTTATTAGATAACATAGATATAACTGTTTATTACATACTTTAATATCTTCAAGTATTTCATTGCTATTATCAAAAGGTTTGTGAAGTGTTGAGGTTGGTTTCTTTAGTTTTACACTTTGCACTAAATTAGGTTTAAACTCATTTAATAATGGACTTAAAGCACTTTTTACAGTTCTTTGTATCTTAGCACTTTAATTTAGGTCTAATAAGAAATTTTCTAATGTGTGATGGTTGCAGTTTATCAAATGTAAGGTTCTTTATTTGTTACTCACTCTCATTACGTTGCTATAAGGTAATAATGCTTAGCATCATTTATAAAGCGTTCAGAATATCCTTGTGCTTTCTTTGTTTCCAAACTTTGATTAAGTACTTGAATAACTGAGAAGGGAACTTCTTTAACTTCCTTTTTCTTTGGTTGAGGTCTCCAAACTTCTCTTAACTTCAATTCAAAACCTGCTTTGAGTAGGGCAGGGTTGTCTTTAGATTTTAGATTTACATTGATAGCTTTTCCATTCCAGTAGTGGTGACGCTTTTTTTTGCAGTAAACTCAAAAACATTACTTAAAACTAGTGATTAATTTGGCAAATTTAATAGAGGCCCACAGCCCTAATATTGAAAAAACAACAAGCATTGAAAACACATACTGATGCCCAATGATTCCGGGGTATGTGTCTAATAAGTAGCCAATAACGGGGCTTGCAAATATATCAGGGGTATATCCAACTACAGAAATGATCCCTACCGCAGTTCCTGTCAATACGAGTGGAATACGCCCTTCTTGCATAAGAGAAAAGTATAAAGCACGAATAGCATAGGTTCCTGTAGCGACCACAATTAAGGAAAAGAAAAACACATAATTCATGT
>Ga0209533_1005704_pt1 | contig 10542 bp, 9 predicted proteins | sample COG_04_FD_184748 | JGI IMG/M metagenome (GOLD analysis project Ga0209533, IMG submission 184748) | Pelagic Microbial community sample from North Sea - COGITO 998_met_04 (SPAdes) (version 2) | ecosystem: Environmental > Aquatic > Marine > Neritic zone/Coastal water | place: Helgoland, sampling... | reverse complement strand
TTTTGACATGCGCACTTGTTCAATGGCTTCAAGTGTACAATAAACGTGCGACGGGATTTATCGCGCAACTGCTTGGAGCCACGCAACTTGGGTCTGTTCCACGAAAATGTCTGACACTCGTCACACCCGCCGGCATTTATGTTCGCACCATTCCCATTGAGAAAACGACAACTGTGGCGGATATTACAAATCAGAAGGATCATTTGTATTGGACAGGCGACTATTCGAGCCCATTGACATCAACACTACGTTTGTGGGATCGTGTGGAGGATGGAGATCAACTCACCCTAACCATGCGTGTTTTTGAAGGTATTGTGGATTTTCACGGCACTATACTTTACTATGGAATCCAATCCATAAGTTGGCACCCAAATAGGAAATGGGTGGCATACGGCGTACCAGAAAGGATTTATATTTGGGACATTTATGCTGCCAAAACTATTCGTATTCTTGATGGGCACATTGACACAGTACACACACTCAGTTGGCATCCTTCTGGAAAATGGCTTGCAAGTGGATCAAAGGACAACACAATACGAATTTGGAACACTAAAACATGGAAGGGGGAATGTTTCAACAATTGTTACTTTAGTTCAGTGTGTTGGCATCCATCGGGGGAGTGGTTGATTGGAGCGAACAGGCAGTCCATTGAATTTCTGGATATTTCAACATGGACATACATCAAAACGATCCGATTGTGTGTGTGGGGTCCTATCAGCTTCCACCCCACAAAGAACCAGTTTGCAGATACAGCTGGAAATATGATCCGAATTTGGAACATAGAACCATTGAAGTGTATTCGCGTTCTTACACATCGCCCTTCTAGAATTACATCGATTTGCTGGCACCCATCTGGAAACTGGCTTGCAAGTGGATCAGATGATATGACTGTTCAAATTTGGGACATAATTGGACAAAATGAACCACACATAATCCAAGATGATATACATCGGATAGACATTAATTGGAATCAAACTGGAACCCAACTTGTGGGTGTGGCACGTAATGGCGCATTAATAATATGGAAATAAAGTTAGAGATACGATATTTCGTGAACTAGATAAGTTTACCGCGGTATACGTGTTGACCGTATTTTTATTGTCATTTTTGTGATGAGCACTCTCTTGGCATGCACACTCGTTCAGTGGCTCCAAGTGTACAATGAACGTGCGACGGAATTTGTAGCGCACCTGCTTCGAGTCACGCATCCCGATTCGATTCCGCGAAAATGTCTGACACTCGTCACACCCGCAGGCATTTATGTTCGCATCATTTATATTGAGGAAACGACAACTGTGGCGGCTATTGTTACTTTTGGTGAGCAATTGTACAGGGCGGGCGACTATTCGAGCCCATTGGAATCAACACTACGTGTGTGGGATCATGTAGAGGATGGAGATCAACTTGTATATAGAGGTTACATATTCAAGGGGATTCGTGATTGTTCTTGTAATGTGAATGGATATGTCATCAGTGTGAGTTGGCATCCAAATGGACAATGGATTGCATGTGGCTATACTAGTGGGTGGATTTACATTTTCGACATTGATGCCAACAAAAGGATCGCATTTATGTATGCACATAGTGAGAGTGTAACTTCATTAAGCTGGGATCCTTTGGAGCAATGGCTTGCAAGTGGATCCAATGATGGGACACTTCGAATTTGGGACACTAAAACATGGAATCGTACACGCGTTTTGACCCCTCGACATTCATATTTTCAAACAGCTTTACATCCATCCGGGAAATGGATTATCGTGTCGGACATCCACGGGGCCGCATTGTGGGATATCGTGACGTGGAAATGTGTCAACGGAATTGAATTGAAGTGTCCTGATGGGGTGTCCCGATGTAACATCGAATGGCATCCCACTAAGAATCAAATTGCACATAGTTTGGGCACTACGATCGAAATTTTGGACATGGAACCATTGTACTGCGACCGTATTCTTGACAATCATACGGGGTTTGTTACAGCGATCCGGTGGCACCCGTCTGGAAAATGGCTGGCAAGTGCATCGAATGATAAGACAATTCGAATTTGGGACATGGTTGGCACAAATACGCCACAAATAATCCAGGCCCACAATCACGCGTATGTGTGGGACCTTGATTGGAATGTTGATGGGACTCGACTTGTTAGCGTGATTGGTGGTAGTGTCATTCAAATTTGGAAGTAAAAGAAGTCACAGGCGCGATATTTGTGAATCAGACCAACTCCACTAAATGACATTAGGTTCCTATACTTTTCATCGACATTTTGTGATGAGCACTCTTTTGACATGCACACTCGTTCAGTGGCTCCAAGTGTACAATGCACGTGCGGCGGAATTTATGGCGGAATTGCTTGGGGGCACGCAACCTGATTCTGTTGCGCGAAAATGTCTGACGCTTGTCACACCCGCAGGCATTTATGTTCGCACCATTCACATTGACGAAACAACAACTGTGGCAGTTATTGTTACATTTGGTGAGCAATTGTACACAGTGGGCGACTATACGAGTCCATTGCATCATACACTGTGTTTGTGGGATCATGTGAAAGATGGGGATCAACTCACACTAACCACGCGTGCCTTCAAGGGTATGAAGGGTAGCCAATACCATCTATCTTCCGAGTTCATCACATGTGTGAGTTGGTACCCGAATGGGTCACGGATGGCATGTGGTACATTTTCCGGGATGATTTATATTCGTAATATGCCTTCTTTCGAAGGGGTCGGAACTCTCAGATGCGATGACACGGCAATAAGTTCACTTTGCTGGCATCCTTCGGGAAAGTGGCTCGCATGCGGGTCAACCGATTATATACTTCGTATTTGGGACATTGAGACGTGGAAGTCTGTTTGTGTGAACATTTCTACCTCTGCATGGGGTATTTTTTCAGTATCATGGCATTCATCTGGGAAATGGCTAATTAGTACATCGGGTAAAACTATTACATTCTGGGAGATTTCAACATGGACATCCGTCAAAACGATTGAATGTCCATCATATACATGGGGTCACATTAGATGGCACCCCACCGCAAATCAGTTTGCAAGTGCAATTGGCAATATGATCCGAATTTGGACCGCAGAACCCTTGCAGAACATTCATGTTCTCAGTGGTCATATTCGTCCTGTTACATCGATTTGCTGGCACCCATCTGGAAACTGGCTTGCTGCAAGTGGGTCAACTACTAAGACAATTCGAATTTGGAACATTCATGGGGGGAATACGCCACAAATAATCGAAAATGACATACGTGTACAGTCCATTGATTGGAATTTGGATGGAACAAAGCTTGTTAGTGCGGGTGACGATGCCATTCAAATTTGGAAGTAAAAGAACCACAGGTGCGATATTGTGATCCTTTTATCCAACGACCCATTCATGATTGTGGGCAGGACAAATAAAATGGATTCTTCCCTTTCATGCATTGTCACTCAATGGCTCCAAGTGTACAACTTGTGTGCAGTCCAATGGATCACATGTTTGGTCCAAGGTGTCCCAAAACCCACAAACAAATGCAAACATATTACGCTTGTCACACCAATTGGTACAATTGTGGGAGTGGTTGAGATTCATCCCACAACCCGTGTTGGTGAGATTACACCCAGTTCAAAGCGGTTGTTTTTACAGGATCGGATACAGACACCACTACATGCATCACTTCAACTGTATCAGCACGTGGAGGACGGAAGCCAATTGATAGTGATACATTCTCAATTTCGCGGAACGCGTGCAGCTGCTCAACAATTTGGGGTTGCTTGGACATATTGCTGGCATCCATTGAATTTCATGATGACATGTGTACAACGCAACCGTATTGTGATGTGGGATACACCTAAATGCATCGAAGAATGTGTGAAACAATTTCTGGTGCCAGATTGTAAAGTCATCAATACAATTGCGTGGAACAAACCGGGCACCCAATTGGCAATTGGAACAAATGATCCATTTATTCGAATATGGGACGGTGTTTCGGCGATGGATGGGAACTCAATGCGATTTGTTGTCGGTCATACGCGCGCCGTGTGGGCAGTCGAATGGAATCCACAGGTGAGCCGATGCCAACTTGCAAGTGGGTCACGTGATCACACAATTCGAATTTGGGACACAACGAGTTACAAAACAAGCTATGTCCTGCGCACCTCTGGCCCAGTCATTTGTGTGCGATGGACTGCAAACGGCGCCTGGCTGGCAAGTTGTTCATCAGGAACCATTCGAATTTGGGAAACAACAATGTGGGCACAAGTCCACACATTTTATGAAGGTATAATACCTCGCTACCCAGAGTTGTCATGGAATTCGGATGGGACTCGATTGGCTAGCCTGATTGGCTCAAACATTCAAATTTGGAATACTGTACTTGGAGTTGAGGACTGTACATTACATGGACCTGATGATTCAGTTACAACCATTCAGTGGAGTCCTGATGGAACAATGCTGGCAAGCGGGTCGCGTAATAACACAATTCGCATATGGGATATGACAACAGAATCCGCCGGCTATCGTTGCGATAGTGTCCGTGCGCATACAGGTCGCATTACTTCAGTGGCGTGGGATTCCAGTAGTACTCAACTGGTAAGTGGATCGTATGATGGCTTCTCTTATATTTGGAGGTGATTCGAGGTACATGATTTCATCTCAATTGTCCGCGAAGGTACAGAGTAAATCATACACTACTATAAACTATGTCATTTCTTCCAGCATTGACCATTATCGGCGTGGTTGTTGGATCTTTAGCTTTAATCGGTGTAGGAATATTGGCTGTGTACATTGTTCAGTTATATCAGAATTGTGGATCAAATGTTACCAATCTGTCAAGTTGCCGCACCACAATTCCATCCTCAACCCCCGATGAGATACCCCAAACCCCCGATGCACCTGATGATACATCTGAATCACCTTTATACACATTGCAAACAATCACGGTAGATGGTGTGGATCGCACGTATTATATGAGTACACCGCCCAAAAACGGCACCAAATTATTATTGTGGTTTCATGGCACAGGGGTGATCACTGAGGAAAATTCATTATTCGATAGTATTTTAGATGAATATCAGGTGATTCAACCAATAGGTTTGATGTCAGAGGCAAATTTGAATTCGTGGCAATCAGTGCCAGGATCTTCATGTAACTCTGATGCAGATGATATGGCATTTGTGTCTGCGCTGCTCACTTTGTACAATTTGTCTGAAACGTATTGTGGTGGGTTTTCAGTTGGCAGTGGATTTGTTGCACGTTTAAGTGTGGATGCGTCCATGGCTGCACTGATCGACGGGTTTATGATGTGTTCGAGTGGTATCCAAGAGGGGGATGTGAGTAATATTACCAGTAATGATGCGAAGCCGAATATTTTCATTTCGAATGGAGATATTGATCCCATCAGCCCAGTTGCCGGAGGTGCGGGGGACGCGGGTGGGGGTGAATGTTACAATTTTAGTTCGTTGACTGAGGTTATTTCGAAATGGGCATCCAAGTTATGTGGCCTAAATTCCCCGTCTTCGACAGATCCCGCCGGAAACCAGATATATGATACATCGTGTGGATCCAATCGCGTATATGGTATTGTGTTTAAGGACACTGCCCACAAGTCTTCTTCCGACAGTGTTACCGCGTGGATTCAAGATCAAACTGGATCCACGGATGGCAATCTAATGACGACGGCTCTGCGTATTCTAGATGGCACTGCATCGATTTAATTATATGACTAATATAAAACATTCTATTTAGGTTTGACTTGGTTGACTTGAAATGCCACAGTGTAAAAATGGGTCAGGATACTACACAGGTACAGAGAAAAGTCCAATGGGTCGTGGAATGGCGGCTAAACATGTACCCGCTGGAACGAAAATGCGTGGTAAGGATGGAAAGACGTGGATTTCAAAGCATGGTAAATCGTCATGCCGGTGGAGTAAAGTGACCAAAATTGGTGTGAAGAAGAAGCCGACGAAACGCAAGTTACATAAAGCCACAAAAACGCAGAGCATGCAATTGACTGGCGGTGATCACAATATCGGTTCAACACGTGCTTTGTATGCCAAAGAAATTTTAAAACCAGATTTCGTAAAGATTATGGGGAGTCCGCCATTAACCAATGGTAAATATCATTGGACGGACCATTCTATTGCAGAACGGGCTCATGCAATGTATATGCTATTACCTCCAAAATACAGGACTGCTCGTGTTTCAAAACTAAACTCACGAGGTGCGTGGCTTTGGGAAAACGTACATGAACGCTCTGCTCAAGAGTTACTGGCATTGCGACGCTACGTAAATGATGTCAATTCGACAGACATTTTTAAACTGAACAGATTTAAGTGACTTTTGTTTCCCCAATTTGTTACATTATTTTTTTGACACGTTTAGGTGGCGGGTCAACCTCAGTGCATTTTGCTACGAGTAATGCCATCTTAGCCGGATGGGCGTTGGCCGCGTCAGTCCAGAAATCGTCATCGGAATCTACTGTGTCCACCCACATTTGCGGATCTTTCAGTGCATCGTCTAGACATACATCGTAGAAGTGCATTTGGGCATCGCGGGTCTGCACAGTCTTCAGCATTGTCATGAAATCATGGTCCATTACGGGGTCAAGTGGGTTTTCAATGGCAGCATCATAAGCAGTTTCAATGCTATTTTCGATGGAGTCTGGTGCTGGTCCAGATGGGTACATTTCCAGAAATTTGACTACCTCCGGATGTACATCCAATCTCGTAAATTCAAATTCTCCAGGTTCCAAATATATTTCACTGTGCTTACCAAGAACTTCGACAAATGAAAGTCCGCCATAGTTTTCAACAAATTTGATCACATTTTCACATTCCACAAAACAAGAATCGATGCACCCATTACGCCCACAATCAACATACAATCGGTAGGCACATTTCGACATTGGAATCGATCTGCAATTTACAAACAACCAACCGATTACATTTCCAGTAATTAATTCTGCATAGATATTTTAGTGTTACTTATCTACATTGGACGAATTATGTATACGGCGGCTAACCAATGTTATAGTGGAAGGAATACGGGTCGTTTCCATGGGTCAAAATTATAAACGACTATTAAAAATCGCATTTGTAATATGGTTTCTCTCACTAAGCTCAAAACACTGACACCATATAGTACTGATGATGAAGTGTATGCGGTCTATCAGATACCCAAATCGGTACGCCAATACAACCCAGTCAAAGATTTGAGACGTCGGGTCCCGTTTGACATTGCTGCCAAGACAAAAAAACGCGCGGGTCAATACATCCAATTTGATTTATATGTGCAATATCAGCCAGATGATTGTGATGACCCAACTGTGAGTGAACTTTCCAAGAAAATTAAATTACTCAAGTCAATGGATAACTGGCCAAAACAATGCCCCACCACAAACAAACTATGCCAGAATTACCGTGCAAACATTAAGGGATATGAAACTCAACTAGGCCAAATAAAGAAGCATGGACCCAAACGCAACAAATACAAAAAATACAGTGCGAAGGAACTCAAATCATTGTTTTTAAGCCTTGATTTTATTGGCATTCTTAAGATGATTGCACCCGCCAAACATAGGCTGAGCATCAAATACACGCCAAATAGTATTCGCTCTGTGGAAAAAGTGACCTCAGCATTTTTGAAACAATATCAATCCTTATCACTGTTGGATTCAAATGGACCTGTTTATAGATTGAGGTGTAAATGTATTGTCATTGGACAAAAGTCGTGCATGGATAGTGCGCAGAAAATTATGGAGGGGGTTGAACTGTTTGAATGGAGACTTCACAATAACATTGCCAGGTCCTTGTCAGATGCGGGCCACCCCTATCGTGGCGGGTTTGATATATTGGGTCAACAAATACATGATGGTCAAACTCCGGCAATGGTTGGACAGCACGTAACCCGTGTGTCGCCCGTATGAGTATCTGCAATGAAGTCATGTGCAATGCAAGAACACTTGTTTCTTTTTTGCGAGAGCAGTTGTGTTTTCAATCTAAACGCATCTGTGGTCATGGATTATTTTGTTAACTGTTCACCCGTACGTACATTCCAAATGTCCACATTACGCATCATTTTCACAATTGAGCCATACACACTATCGTAGTACACACGAGTCGCAATAAATTGTCCATCCAAACTCCAGGTCACTGTTGAAACTCGCGGGTTTCTACCTTCAAACCATATACACTTATAATACGATTCGTCAATAAGTGTGCGAACGAATACACCCGGTCCGCCACCAACTTTCCAAATGTGGATGGCGTAATCATCATCCCGAGTAACTACTAATTGAAATAAGTCATTTGATGCCAGTACAGTGTTTACGACATTCCATTTACCAATGAACCCCGAAAGTCGGCGCCATGGGCAAATGTAGTATGGTGACCCACCCGTCCGAAATGCCACAAAATGTGGAGTCTGTAATTGCATGGAAAAACTATGGCGAATTGGCCATTGTGTGAGACACGTGAATCCAGCGGTTGGATGACATTCGACAACCCTGGCCATGTACTTTGTGCAAATGCACAATTGGAGGTCAGTTGGATGCCAAAATACACATATAATATCCCCGTCTGGTTTGGGAGGGTGATACGTTTGAATGGGTTGGATTGTTGTTGTGTTCCAAATGACTACACGATCTTGCAACGTTTGCTCCAACAAAAGTTGATTATTGCACAATTTCCCTTTTGGCAGTCGGACGGGTGTAGGATCGATGTGTCCATTTTTCCACGAACCAAGTATATCGCATTGGTGGAGTAAATCAGTTATGGAGGCGTCTGTCATGATCAGTGGCAGATGTTCATTCGGTTGCAAATAAAGAAAGAGATTGAGTAATGTAATTATTTGATACCATGAAGAAAATTTAATTGTATGGGGCCGACATCAACTACTGCCTAATAATACTATAGATCTGCTATAAAAACAATGATTCAGTTTAAGGTTCGCGATTATGAATTGAAATTGTGTGGAGGTGCAAAAAAGATTCCGCTTCGGCGAATTGCCAATCATGTAATTACAACATTTAGTCGGGGACAACCCAAACAGTATATTCGTAATGTACTTTCAAATTCAAAACCATTTCAAAACCACGTTTATGATTTTATGTTTCATGTCAATACAACCATCACACCATCTTTCTTTTCAAAAACAGTGCACTTCGCAGGACAACCAAAATGGGCAGGAGACCCAATCCACCATGCTCCATTTAATGTCACTTTTAAAAATACAACGGGTATAACACATGTTTTTTCAAAACCCGAATATATTTCGCGAGGAGGTTTCGGAAATGTTGTACGATATTCAGACGACCATGGGCGTAAAATTGTTTTAAAAATGGGAAATACAAAAGAACCGATTGAAAGTGAAATCGCGGCCATCACAGTAGAGGATAGCTGCCGGACAGTTCGTTTGCGGTTTATTGGCACACGCGGATTATTGATTAAGAGGCATTTATACGTTATGCAAAAATTTGATGGCGATTGTTTGGATTTGATTCCTGGTCGACCGAGGTCGACGAAACAACAATACAACTTTTGGCTTCAAATTACAGAAGAAGTGCGCAAACAAATCATGTGGTTATTCAATCGTGGATTTTATTATACTGATTTGAAACCAGCAAATGTATTGTACAGCAACCATCTAAATGGTGTTTCCGTTCATCTAGGTGATCTTGGCGCCGCTGTTCCTGCGCCGTACAAAAGCGGCCACTCGGCCAATTCCAATCGTGACAAGATTTTATATACCGGCAACATTTATGTTCCTGGTATTCCAAGTCAATCCATTCCAAATGACGACGACGCTGGCACACCGGATTTAAAATATGTAAGGGACGCACTCCCTTATTTAATCGGAATGTTTGCTATTCAAATTGCGTTGGATTTTGATCAGGATTTATATCCTGTTCTGGATAGCTACACATATGAAATGGATGAAACCAAACACAAACAAATATACAACACGCGTCTCCGTGAGTTTATGAAAGCAACTGATTTTACGTCGGCTCAGCAATATATACTTAAAACATTACTTGCATGGGATCCAACCATTCGACATCGGATTGACTTAAACGCTCCGCTGATGTAAATTCCAAGACTTGTGGTGTGATATTGAATGTATCGTGGCGGATCCATAATCATATTTGTTGCGCGAGGTCTGAAGTAACATATAGACTACATATAGTATACATATAGACACTCATGGTATGTCGCCATGTAGACGAAATGCGTTGCGTTTCAATTTGCGAAACATTCTCTCACCCTATAAATGTAAGGATACTTTCATTTTAACTTCAAAAAAATACAAGTACAAATTACCTTTTCACATAACTTTTGTTCCAGACATCACACCATATAATACTTGACATAATTACTCGAATTACATTTAAGCATTCTCACTTGATACGGTGGTATACGATAAGCATTCTACCCGGATAACCAAACACATCAGATAAATTTAAATTCTCGGATAAGATTTCTTGACCCCCTATAACCGTGCCCTGTGGGTCAACGAAGTTGAGTTATAGGGGGTCAAGAAATCTTATCCGAGAATTTAAATTTATCT
>Ga0209533_1005695_pt1 | contig 10553 bp, 10 predicted proteins | sample COG_04_FD_184748 | JGI IMG/M metagenome (GOLD analysis project Ga0209533, IMG submission 184748) | Pelagic Microbial community sample from North Sea - COGITO 998_met_04 (SPAdes) (version 2) | ecosystem: Environmental > Aquatic > Marine > Neritic zone/Coastal water | place: Helgoland, sampling... | reverse complement strand
TTTTATTAACATCATAGTTACCAATAACTTTAAGGTTTCCATTGTCATAATATTCTTTGTATTCCTGGGCATTAGCAATCGTAGTAAATAATACTACTGCTAAAAATAAAATTATTTTTTTCATATTTTTTTTGTTATTTATTACGTTGGATTTTTTGTAAATCTTGGATTTAATGTTTGCCAACGTGTTCGTGTATGGTTAGTTGCGTGTTACAGCACTAAAGTTAGCAAACAAATCACAGATAGAAAATACCAGCGGAGTTTTCGTAAGTCGGCAGTTACCAAGCAATTAATTATACACGTTGTTAGCCCTAGTTATTTTTTTTGAATATAGTTTTGTAATTCAAGCATCCAGTCCGTTTCTGTTTTTAATAATATATCTGGTTCTAATCCTATAGATTCTAATTTTAAGAATTTCGAATGCTTTTTTGATGTTAAAATAGCCAAAAAATTTCCACAAGGAAGGTTATAGTTATCGTCAACTCTTTCATATGCTACTGTGCCATTTGTTCTATTGCCAAAAGTTGTACAGTTATCAAAAGCACTCAATTTGTAAACAAACTGCTCTGCGTTACTAGTAGTTCTATTATTAATAAGAACATAGACATTATTACTCTTTAGATAATCTTTAAGAATGTCAAACAAGCCATTTGAATTTCTGTTCCCACCACCTCCATTGTCACGTAAATCTACAATCAGATTTTTCTTTGTTAATGTGCCTTCCAAAGATTTGTAAAACTTTTCAGCTTCAGAAAGTTTTGGATTCCAAGAACTAAAACTTCCAACTTTTAAATATGTAATTTCTGGTGAAATTTCTTTACGAAGATAATTAGATTCAGGATATAATGATACTGAGAAATTAGGTTTGGAAGGATTTTTTTGAAAACGAGTTGTTAAGAAAACACCGCTTTCAATTCGCTCTGTATGAGCAACCATTCTTTTTGACCCCATACTTCCTCCAACCGCTAATAAATAATCATTGCCAAAAGGGATGAGCGTGTATAAAACTTCTCCTACTTCCCATAATTTATTCTCTGATTTTAATACAATAGCTCTATAGGTAGCTTTATTTACTTGTTTATAAACACCAAGAGTCATATAATCTGTTCTGGAATAAATACCTTCAATCGATTTTATAGGTTGATTTTTAAGGACAATTTTCAAACTATCCAAATTCATATTTGGTCTAGGATACATATTAAATAACTTTGATTTTTTAAATTCGTTGAATCTAACAGTATCATTTATTATTTCTTCATTTGCTCCTTCCTTACTGCCATAGACCCTTGAATGATTATCATGTAATGAAAGCATTAATTTGTTTAATTGCACAAAACATTCGTAACCAGAATTTAAGTTTTCTACTTCTTTTTCAGTCTTTAAAAATTGATTTTTATAAACAGTTTTATTTATTTTATAGGAAGGTGTTTTTTTAATTTTCTTATTTAGGAGTTCTAAATCTTTTGAACAGTTACAATCATTATTTTGAGCGTTCGCAAGTGTCATTGAAAAGGTTAAAAAAAGAAGTGCTAAGAATGGTCTTATTAATTTTTGCATTTGTTTTTAATTAGGGTTAACGTGATTGTGTAAGATTAGTTGCGTGTTTCAAGCAACTAATTTACTAGATTAATCACGAACGGCGAAATTCCGAAGGAATTTCCCAAGTGAGCCAAAATTAGCAATTAATTTTATACGGTGTTGTAAGCAGTTTTTATTCCTTCATATATTTCGCTCGACAAGGTTCAAAACAAGGATAGTTAATAATTAAAATATTTCCAGTTTGTTCATAGGTAAAATTATAGTCTGGATTATTACAGTCAGAAGAATTAAAAGTCGATTCAGAATTAGAGTAAGTTCCAGAGGTTTCATTTTCTGAATTGATTGACATATCACATAAATTTCCGTTAGAGTTTATTATTCCGCCATTTTCAAAAGTTATAATTTTTTCGCTTTCAACGGAAGTGAATGTTCCACTTCCACCTCCAGGGTCTGCTAAAATTTCTATTAATTTCCAATTTCCAACTAATTCTGTTTCCGAGTTCGAATCGTCATCGTTATTGCAAGAAAATAAAGTTCCTACTGCTATTAAAATAAATACTAATTTTTTCATAATTGTTATTTTATATATAGATGCTTAAATTCCGAAATGGTTGCGTCAAATTGCTTACAACGTTGTTGTATATGGTTTGTTGCGTGTTTTGGCAACTAATTTAGTAAATAGTTACTGATCAAGAAAATCTGTGAGGATTATGGCAAGTAGGTAAGAAGCAAGCAATAAATTATATACGGTGTTGTCTTTTAGTGCTTTATCTGTTTTTTACATTAACCCTGTTTAATCCTCTTCTTTAGACCAAAAAGAGGTCTAATATATTTCAAGCGACGAATACCAAACTCATATAAAATCCAACTCCCTAAAAAGGTGCCTATAATCATTGTAGAAAACTTTAGTAAAAATCCCCAATCTAAATTCATTATATAATAGCCAATGATAATTGTAATAGTTTGATGTAAAATATAAAATGGATATACAGCTTCGTTAGCATACCTCAACTTTTCACTAGTTTTGTTTAGATATTTGGCAGCAAATCCAAAAAAGGTTAATATCCAACTCCAATAATTTATAGGAACAATAATTAACTCTAGTGCATACGAAAAATGAGTATCCTTCATAATCCAAACAGAAACGTATAAGACACTGAATGCTAAAACTGCAATGGTGGCATACAATTTCCTATAGCTTTCTAAACTTTTCCAGAAAACATCTTTTAGATGTATTAATATAAAACCATAGCCAAAAAGAACACTAAACTTAGTCAATAAGTACCAATCGCCCACTAAAGCATGTGTCTTTGGAAAATAGGGCTCTAGAGTAAACTCTATTAAAATGAGTGGTAAACAAAACCAGAATAACCCTAATGGCTTTTTAATTTGCTTAGATAACCAAAGCATTAATTTATTTGCTGGATATTTTTTAATGTATTTAAATATTGGCAACCAAAGTAATGAGAATAACAATAGATAAGGTAAAAACCAAAGGTGATGCCAGCTTAAGTTGCCCTCAGGGTATTCTCCTATAAAAGCAACATCTTTCCAAAAAACAAAATAGCTTCCCAAGAAATCATTATCTGCTAACCGCTCTATATAAACTTGGGGCGGTATGATAAATAACATCCCAAAAACTAACGGTATAAATAATCTAACAATCCGTTCTTTGCTAAATTGCCATGAGCTCCTTTTGTTTAAAGCAAAATAAGTTCCCATACCAGAAATTACAAAAAGTATAGGTAATCGCCATCGGTTTAAAAAGTACATAGGTAATTTTAACCAATCATAAAGTATATTGTTTTTAATATGAAAATCACCTGGGTCAAAGAATTTTCCGGTATGATAGAATATAAGTAATCCAAACACTAATACTCGTAACCAATCTATGTCATGTCTACGCATCAACTTATTTTTTTTGCGAAATTATTTAAAAAAAGTATTGATGTTTTTTAAATGTGATGACTAACAAAATTTAGTGACGAATAGCAAGATGTTTAATAAGAATTCATCTTTTTATTAAAGGTTGAAATCATATTTCTGGAAACTGGAACGATGTCAGAACAATTTTTAAGTTGTAGTTTATACCCTTGCGCATTACCATTAACTGAAACGATTTGGTTAATATTAACAATGTATGAACGATGAGTTTTTATATAGTTAGGATAAGAGTCTAAAATATTCCCCAAACTTTTCATGGTTAATCTTTTTAATGTTTTACTCCCGTTGCTTAAAAATAATTCTATATAATTACCTTCTGCTTTTGCATATAACACATTTTTCGAATCAACATCCAATTCATTTATGTATGATGTAGTTTTGTTAGAAATAATAGCAGTTATTTTTGAAGTATTAAATGCATTTGCATTTATGATATTTCTGGTATTTAACCTATGATAATTAATAGGTACCAAAATAAATGTAAATAAAATTCCGACTAGAGAGGTGTTTCTTATCTCTTCATAGAAATATTGTAAAGACCAATTATTTGGATTGTCATAAATAACATCTCTAATAAGAAACTGTACAATACCTACGATAAGTAAAAATATAGATATTAAAAGTATTTCCTTTTTTATGTTCCAATTATCCTTTAAACGTGGAAACATTTTTAGAGATAAAAATAAAAAAACGATAAAAACAGGAGTACATGAATGTATTAAAGTAATCCAAAAATACCCCATTTTATGTTCAGGTTGATAAACTTCAAAAGGCTCAAAAAAATAGCCAAATAAAAGAGTCATAAAGAATAATAAAACCGTTATTAACCATAATTCTTTTCCTTGATAATAAAATGGGTATGCCTGAGATAATAAGTTTGAATTTTTTTTTTTCAATTTAAAGTAAGATTTTTTTTGCATTAAAGCCAACGGCTACGTATAACCGTCAGTTACGAATAAATATACACAGACTTTTTGAATTAAATAGGAACTTTAGCAATTACAGATAGGATTCGGACGTATCCGAAACTGCCGTAATTGCGGTTATACATTGTTCTCTGTAGTTTTCTATCAAAACCAATCAAATGCTTCATTAAATGATTTTAATTTGACTTTAAATTTTTAAATATCTGATTATCTAATTTCAAATTAATTGACAGATAATGTAGTTAACGTTCTCCATTAATGTCAAATCTTGAAAAGAATTTCCAGACTTCAATGGAGGCATTAATATCTTGGTTTGTGTTTAATCCTGGTAAATCAATATCTGCTCCGGACCAAGTATGATTGCCTCCTGTAACTTTCATATGCTCTGTAGTTACACCATTATCACCACCTGAATAAACAAAATGCTCAACGGTGCTTCCATCTAATGAATCTATATCTTGAAAAGACGTAATTGTTGGGTCTGTATCGCAATTATTATAATTTACCCAATAAGATATAACATCATCAATAGAACGTGACCAAAAAACACCATCATAAGGTACATCGGCATCACTTGTCCCATGAATTTGAAGAACAGGTGTTGGGTGTTGCGGGTTACATAAAGCATAAGTCTCTGGAGTCATAGAGCCAGTAACAGAGGCGACAGCCGCAATTTTTTCGCTCAATTGACAAGCCAGCAAAAGACTCATAAAGCCACCATTAGACATTCCTGTTGAATATACTCTATCTAAATTAATAGTATATAGGCTTGCTAATTTATCAATTAATACTTCGGTAAATCCTACATCATCTGCTGTACTTCCAGTTGTTGTTCCAGGTGTAAAACTATCTACATTCCAATGTTGATATCCATTTAAGAAAGTTCCTTCTGGATGCACCAGAATAAAACCCTCAGTATCAGCAATATCACGAAAATCGCCATAAAACATTTGTTCGGTCGCATTACTTTCTATCCCATGAAAATTAAGAACCAAAGGTACATCTGTATTACCATCGTAAATAGCTGGAATATATAAAATGTAATCTCGCTGAATTCCATTATGCATGATAGACCCCTTGATGTGTGATCCTAAATTTTCTACTTCCACTTCTGAACTTGAATTTTTTGAATTTGAATTCTTTGAGCAAGAAGTACAAGAAGTAAATAGTATAGCTAAAATTAGTATTGTGGTAATTTTTCTCATTTTTAGTTTAATTTCTATATTGATTTTTTTTTAATAATGATACTCTATAAAAAATAAGAGTTAGACTTAACTTATATCTTTCTCCAGTTTTTATTTTGTTATTCAAAAGTAGGAACAAGGAGTAATAGTTATGTGTCCGTTTTGGACAATTTTTACTTTACAGGGATATAAATCTCGGTGAGTAATTCTTCTTTGGGAGTATCCTCATCATTGTTTAGGTAAATTTCTATCGTAGGTAAGTCTGCTAATTCTAAATTTACCTCAACCCACCAAAAAGCATAAATTTTATTATAGGTATCTATACATTTTTCGTATGCACCTTTATGAATGAATCTTGCATATTTCTGTCGTTTATGAACTTTGGATTTAAAAAGTCCGTCTGGTTTAAAGGTTAATGGTTTGTCCAAAACAATTCCTAAATTATAGCGAAAATTAAGGCTATCGCTTATCTCGTTATCGTCTTTAATTTCTGTCATAAAAATAGAATTCCCAGTAAGCGTTCCTTTTTCTAATGCAAAGTCTAACAGCTGTTTATATGCTTTTTTGATAGCTAAAATATCATCATATAAACCTCTGTATTCCAGACATAGAAATTCAAAGTTAGCTAAAAATTTCACCTCAAATTGAAGTTTTTGTCGCTCTGTCTCTTTTTCTGTATCAAATGATTGACGAATAATCTCCCTTTTGGATTCACAACTATTTCGAAAAGCATTAGGAGAACAGTTAAACGTCTTTTTAAACGCTTTACTAAAAGCAAACCTATCTTCAAATCCCACTTCATAAGCTATTTCAGAAATTCCCTTATCTGTATATTTTAAATACTCGGCTGCCTTTTCCATTCTCCTACGTTTGATGTATTTCCCAATTGTTTCATGGTGAAGTGCCTTAAAAATTCGATTGATATTTCGGTAAGAATAATGACTAATTGCCTCTACTTTATCAGTATTGATTTCTTCTTTGAATTTCCCATCAAGATAAGTAAGCAATTTTTTGTATCTCTCTAATTGAGTTGCATTTTTCATATTTATTTGTGTAGTTTTTTTTAATGGACGCGACTTTTAGATGTTTCTGTAATAAACATAAGTTCAAAACAACCATTTATTTATTGTTTTTATAATAAAGCGATTTAAAAACTAAGTGTTAAATCATCAAACTTCCTGATGAAGATGATAGCGAATATACCTAGCCCCAATACTCACCCAATGACGGTGAATATTGGGGCTAGGTATATCTTTCACTTGTATTACATTTGATTATTCCACAATTACAGAGAACGTTTAGTATAAGAAACGTAGGGCAGGTGATAAGCACTATCGTTTCGGTTTATTACTTAGCTAAATATAAATATTTTGCTTTTATTTTTTTGTTCTAAATGCCAAATTTTATATTTAGCGGACTTTGTTAATGTGCACATAACTTGTAGTTTAGCACAATCGCCCTATGTTTTTTATACATTGTTACCACACGTTTTATTCTTTTTTCAATCGTTTAATAATATAATCTAACTGGCTATCTGTTCCATTAATTAAGTCTTGTTGTGTCAGGTTAATTTCAGTATCGGGTAAAATACCACTACCTTTTTTAACAGAACTATCTTTTACGTAATGATTGATTTTAACCAAGGATAGATTAAACATAATTTTTGAATTTGGTAATTCATATAAAACAGGAAATTGTCCTGTATGAAAATGATATCCTCCACCTGTTTCCTCTCCAATAAGTGACATTTTAGAGTCGTTTTTTACATTTAAAGCAAAAGCAGAACCTGCTGAAAAAGTTTTTCCACCAATTAAAACATACACTTTACCTTTATATGGGTTTTTATATGGTTTCATCATTTCCTCTGCACGATCTGTAGTTAAAATCCAACGGTCTTCCTTTTTTACAGATTCCTCAAAATAGGTTTTAAAAAACTCATTGTAATCAGACATAGTATTCTTAATATACTTCTGTTCAAGTAACGTTGAAGTAATCACATTTTCGGATACTCTTTGTTTAAATGATTGGTCAGTGATAAATGAAAAAAGGTTTATTGCATTAATACGGAATCCGCCAATGTTTTGTCTAATATCAATTATTAATGCCTCTGCTTTTTTCTTCTTAATTTCTTTAAAAAGGTCAATTAATTTGGATTTGAATTCTTGTGGATTTTCTCCAAAAGAATTTACTGTAAGTACAGCAGTATTTATAGAGTCAATAAAAAATACATAAGGCATTTTTTGACCTAAAGTGTTTTTTAGATGCTCTAATTTATGGGTTTTATTGTGATAAATGGAAAAATAAGAATTCCTATTAGGAAATCTCATTCCAATGCTCTGAAATGATTGGCTTAGTATTTCTATTGTTTTAGTTTGATTATTCGGTGTAATATAAGTAACGTTATAACTGCTTTTTGCTCCAAATTCGTAAAAGTGTAAAATACCGAACTCTCTTTCTATTTGTCGATATTTCTTGGTAGTATTATAACCGTCAGATTGAGAATATTTAAGAAACCTATTTAATAATTCTTCATTTTTAATACCATCAATAGAAGTAATTTCTGAACCAACAGGGATTCCGAAATCTTCAGTATCTGTATAAAATTTCTTGTCAATTATTTTTATCAATAAAGGAAGCATTTGTGGCATTGTTTCCATATTTGGAGGTATTATTCTAATATGACCATCTTTAACATTATTTGCTAAAGAATTGATTGATTTGAATAAATCAGGAGTATTTTTTAATTGAGGTGTTTTTTTTTGAAAATCCACAAAAATACTGTCCCATTCGGATTTCGTTGTGTATTCATATAAACTTGGGTGACTACTTATTAATACATTCTTAAAAATAGTAAAATCTTCTTGTATTTGCTTTTGTGTTAATTCAGTTTGAGCAGATAAGACTAATGGTAAAAATATGCTTAAAATAATTAATTTGAATTTCATTTGTCTGCTTTTTTTAATGTGTGGTAACGGTTAGTATATGAAAAGTAGGCGATTTAGAACCACTGAACTTTCGGTTAAGTACAAACTATGATACGAACCAAAACCATTGAATTTACTGCTGTTTTGCCTATTTTTTATATACATTGTTAGCACCTGTTTATATTCTATTCAACACTCTTTTAATTTTTACTTTTACTGAAGCACTTTCTCGCTTTAATGCATCAAAGCATACAGTTCTAAATTCATTTTCTAGTTCAGGAATTAATTCGACAATTTCTGAGTATGCTTCATATGCCGCTGCTCTTACAAATTTATTTTCAGATTTGAGTTTATTATGTATTTCAAATTCAAGTAATTCGGCTAAGTCTTTACTCAATTTGATTTTTGGAATTATCTGAAGAATATGAAGTTCACTACCCCAATGTGTTAGATTTTTTAAATTCAATAAAACACTTTTAATATCTTCATTTTTCAAAGTTTCCTTCATATCAAAATGGTACTTAATTAACCAACTAGTGGAGAGTTCTAAGCCCTTATCTTCTAAAAATAAATCTGTTACTAGTTTTATGAAGTTTTGTTTATTGATATTTTCAGAATAAATATGTTTTAAGTAGTCAGTATGTTTTTCATCCCATCCTAATAGATAATTCGCAAATTCTTTTTTGTCTAAATACGGCACTACTAATTAATATTAATTGTTTGATTATAAAATTCATCTTCTTCCACTTTTAATGTAGTCAATTCTACAATGTGTCCATCAGGGTCTTTAGTGTAAATAGAATCAAAGTAATAATGATCTTGCACATTAAAATCTAATTTCAATTCACAATATTTAATCTTTGCTTTTTCAAAATTTTTCTTAGTCACGTTAAAAGCAAAATGGTCAATTTTTACGTTTTTAGAAGTTCCTTCAAGTAAAGTATAGTTTGTATTAGCTGGAAATAATGCTATTCCTGTTTTTCCTGAAAGTAAGAAGATTGGATATTCTCCCCATTCAGTTAATTTATATCTTTTCAGCCCCAAAACTTTTTCATACCATTTTGCAGAAGTTTCCATATCAGCAACTCGAATTGCTACGTGGTCTAAATACTCTATTTCTATATCGCTAATCATATAGTTTGAATGTTTTTTTTAATAGGTGCTAACGTGTTTGTGTAAGGAAAGTTGCGTGGTTTAAGCTATGAAGTTAGTAAATAAAACACAAACCAAGAAAATCCGCGAGGATTTTCGTAAGTAGGCTTTTACCCGCAATTTTTTTTACACGGTGTTGGCAACTGTTTTTTTTATAATTTCAATTAATAGTCCAATATTCAATATATTTATAAATAAAATTAAAAGTATAGTTCCTCCGTTTTCCAATAAATAGTTAAATAAGTAAAATTGTCTTTTCGACTTTTTAATTTTTCCTTCACCTCTTTTAAGTTTGAAAAAAAGGTTTTCAATTTCATAAAAATCTGTTTCACTCAAACTTATTAATTCAATGTTTTCCGAATTTTTTAGTGAGATTATAGTTTTATAATTAGATAACATAAATCCTTTCTCAAACATATTCACTCCTGGATAAATTCTTGTTTTTTCCTCATTTTGTCTTATAGTTTTTATTTCTTCAAACTTTAAATTCGTTTTTTGAGGAAGTAAATATTTCTTTATTATAATTCCATTTCTCGATATTTTTAATATTCGGATTTTAAATAATTGGTATAAAATTAAAATAGAAAATAAAGCAAAAATTCCAGCAAAAGAATAACCTATTATTTGATGTCCACCATTCGAAAGTTGAAAACAAAAAAGTGACATAATTAAAAAGAAAAAGAAACCAGAAACAAATATCCCAAAAAGGAATAATCTCGGTTTTGTTTTAAATAAAATATCGTTCATTTTTCGAATTTAAGTTTGACGATTAAATAGTTGCCAACGTTGTTGTGTAGGAAAAGTTGCGGGTTTAAGCACTAAAGTTAGTAAATAAAACACAAACGAAGAAAATCCGCGAGGATTTTCGCAAGTAAGCTAAAACA
>Ga0209533_1005692_pt1 | contig 10555 bp, 9 predicted proteins | sample COG_04_FD_184748 | JGI IMG/M metagenome (GOLD analysis project Ga0209533, IMG submission 184748) | Pelagic Microbial community sample from North Sea - COGITO 998_met_04 (SPAdes) (version 2) | ecosystem: Environmental > Aquatic > Marine > Neritic zone/Coastal water | place: Helgoland, sampling... | reverse complement strand
GCGTTTATCCCTACCTTCACTGTGCACGAAATGAGGACGATGTCTCTCTGCATGAATAAAATGATTTTGCTTTTTATCATTAACAAATTGATGATAAATACCGTCCATCAACTCGATGCACAAATGGAAGCTCTTATATACCGACACTTTTTGAACCAACAAACTGACTTTCAAAATGGAAAATGGGATTACCAACTGATCAGCAACAACAATCTCCCACAAAGGTGTACCATCAACATGAGCCAACCAAACACTATCGAAAACACCACTCCATCGTCCGAATCCGAGGGAATTGACCCACACTTGGTCCAATGGGAAGAATTTGCACTCTGTCTCGAAGAACATTACCACGCTCAGGAAATGCATCGGCGCAATCCAAATGGCAAACCTCTCGGCCATCGATAAAACACGTCCATCGATAAAACTAACGGTAGCACCATATCCCCATACAATGTCCACGCACCCTCCTCGTCCTACACTGCGTCTCCATTGTTTGTTCCAATTGATGATGATGTTCGGTCCACGTCCATATTGGCAGATTCCATCGGGGTTTTTGTTCTATTTGTTCAAGTAGAAGACATTCCCGCTGTGTCAGCATTGGTTTTCTGGAGCTCAATATTCCAAGTGCCTTTGATGTATATCTGCGCATGAATACAAATAGACATTCATCGCCGCTGTGTTTCAATGTTGAAAACGCGGCATTTAACAATGGATAGGAGGTCTCTTCGTTTGCCGAGACATACTTTGCAAAAAGCAGGTTAATATCGTCCACAGACGCATTGTTGTCCAATGGTACATACCAAGAGGCACAAAATCCTTTTTGCAATAATTGTTGAGAAGAGATTTGAATACGCTCCGCCTGCATTTGGATGAGGAGTGTGTGTCTTTATTTATAGTCGTTGATACAAAGCTCAATCATGTTGGGTCGAGTTGTATTTATACAAATCCTTTTTTTTTAAACAAGCAACGGCAACGGCATTACTTCGGCGTGGTCGATGAAGAGAGTGAGTCACCGATATTCTTGCACCTGTACATTTTGGACCTTTTTATCTGAATAAGTCACACATATTCCAAATCATATTAGATACAGTCTATTTTGAGAACAGTTCAAGTTAAACCAAAATGAGAAAGCATCTTTTTTTCGGACTACTACTGCTCTGTCCATTTGCATTGTGTCAAGACGACGACGACGACGAACTCGTGGGCACAACCATCGGGATTGACCTCGGCACCACGTACTCCTGCGTCGGCGTCTTCCTGAATGGCCAGGTTGAAATCATTGCCAACGACCAAGGCAATCGCATTACACCCTCGTACGTCGCCTGGTCGGGTGCCGACCGTTTAGTGGGTGACGCGGCCAAAAACCAAGGCACCACCAATCCCGAGAATACTGTCTTCGATGTGAAACGTTTGATTGGTCGCAACTTTCAGGATAAATCTGTCCAAGCGGATAAAAAATTATTTCCTTTCGAATTGGTCAACAAAAAAGGTAAACCCTATGTCGAGGTCACCGTCGCTGGTGAAAAGAAACAATTTGCACCAGAAGAAGTCTCTTCCATGATTCTCCAGAAAATGCGTGCCACTGCAGAGTCGTATCTCGACAAGGAAATCAACAATGCAGTCGTCACAGTTCCGGCCTACTTTAACGATGCCCAGCGACAAGCTACCAAAGACGCTGGCACCATCTCCGGGCTCAACGTCGAACGAATCATCAACGAACCCACCGCAGCAGCCATTGCCTATGGACTTGATAAAAAAGGTGGTGAAAAGAACATTCTGGTGTTCGATTTGGGTGGTGGCACCTTTGATGTCTCACTATTGACGATTGACAACGGCGTGTTTGAAGTGCTTGCTACCAATGGTGATACACATCTCGGTGGTGAAGATTTTGACCAACGCATCATGAAGTATTTGATGATTATGTTCAAAAAGAAACACAAAGTCAGTCTGAAGGAGAACAAACGCGCGATGCAAAAACTCAGACGCGAATCAGAACGTGTCAAGCGGGCTCTCTCAACACAACCACAGGCAAGGGCAGAAATCGAAGCCCTCCATGACGGCATCGATTTTTCCGAAACATTGACTCGCGCACGGTTTGAAGAATTAAACCAAGACCTGTTTAAGAAAACGTTGGGTCCTGTCGCCAAAGTGTTGTCCGACGCCGGTCTGAAAAAGGCAGAAGTGGACGAAATTGTCCTGGTCGGCGGTTCCACCCGCATTCCAAAAGTACGTTCACTAATCACTGATTTTTTTAACGGAAAGAAAGTCAACACCGGTATTAATCCCGACGAAGCAGTGGCCTACGGCGCTGCCGTCCAAGGGGGCATTCTCTCCGGCGAAGGTGGTGACACGACCAAGGATATATTGCTGCTCGATGTCACCCCTCTGTCGCTGGGCATCGAAACAGTCGGTGGCGTGATGACCAAACTCATTCGGCGCAATTCCGTCATCCCCACCAAGAAATCACAGACATTTTCGACATATCAAGACAATCAACCCGCTGTCATGATTCAGGTCTTCGAGGGGGAACGCACCATGACCAAAGATAACCACCAGTTGGGCAAGTTTGAGCTCACCGGTCTCCCACCCGCGCCACGCGGCGTCCCACAGATTGAAGTCACTTTCGAAATTGACGCAAATGGTATCTTACAGGTCTCCGCGGAAGAGAAAGGCTCTGGCAAGTCGGAGAAAATTACAATTACTGCCGAAAAGGGGCGTCTTTCAGAGGAAGAGATTGAGCGCATGGTGCAAGAGGCCGAGGAGTTTGCCGAAGAAGACAAGCGCACGAAGGACAGAATCGACGGTCGCAATGCACTCGAAAGTTACTGTTATCAACTCAAAAGCACCCTAGAAGAGGAAGAGAAGCCATTGGATATTTCAGAGGAAGAGCGCGAATCGATGGACGAAGCCATCAAAGAAATACTGGAATGGTTGGATGACAATCAAGAAGCAGAAAAGGAAGAGTACGATGCCAAACACAAAGAACTCGAAGCAGTGACCAATCCTATCATTTCAGCCGCGTCTCAATCCACTGCAACAGAGAGTGAAGAGGACGACGACGAAGAGGAAGATGAAGACGAGCTCTAGATGTACAATCGTGAGTATCGTTTTATTTGAAATCTACCTTTTTCCATGTTTGAAATCTACCTTTTCCATGTGTGGCACTATGGAAGGACTGGGATTGACTCGGGTGGTTGACGTCGACAACATTCAAATGCTACATCTGCCCACATTCCCTCGAGAGCTTGGAAACGATGAGCCTGTCCCGTTGAAATGGACGTCTTTTCCCACCACGAATCCGGCACCTGGCCACGATGAGATTCCAAGCGAAACAACAGGAACAGTATTGTTTTTCCAAATGCGTACACGTCACACCGCTTTGAAATGCTAGATTTTTCAACATGCCACCCCGATACAATGTCGTTCGGTGGTTGAAAGTTTTTAGTCTTGCACTGGCTTGCACATTCCAAGGGCGCCACAAAGTCAAAGTCAATCAGCCATGCGACGCTCCCTTGTATCACAATATTTTCTGGTTTAATGTCTCCATGGCAGAGGTTCAAGTCATGCATCCACTTTATACCGTTCGCCACTTGTTTGAGAAAGAAAGCGACTTGTTCCCATTCGAATGGCGTGCACCCCCATTCAAAGAGGTCACACTCCCCCATTGGTTGACAAATGCAAACGACGTACGGATTTAAACGTGTGACCGACGTTGGTTTCAACAAGTGATTATTTTTTGGAAGAGACATGACGAGGAGATTGTTTGTTTGTATGAGTTCCGCGATTTCCACCTTTTCAGACGTGCTGATTTTCCAGATGATATTATATTTATCGACGAACAACATGCTCCTTTCAGAACTGCTGATGTCTAATCGACGTGTCTTTGTCCGGATGTGGTTCAGAATGATTGTTTCGGGGGTCTCCGGTCTCATTTCTGTTGAATTGGGCGAGCCGATTGTACAAGGAGTTGATTGGAAACAACCCATTCATTGCGTTTCTCTGCATTATATAGTGCATAACTCTTTGTCATTGCCACGCGACTATATAAAGCCCCTCCAACCATTCCAAAATGTCCAAGTTGAGCCGGCCCCACGTCATTTTAGCGAAAGCCATTGATGTGATGAACTCCGTCGAACAAAATTCGAGCGACAATCAACCACTCACAATTGGTTCTGATTTGACGCTCCTCCTTCGTGAGATTCCTACGAAAAAATTGGGGCAACTGTGTGACAAACGAGGCAAATTGACACCCGAATGGGAAACCATTGCCACTGTTGCACGAACGGTCTCTTTGGCTGCTCTGGACGAAAAGAAAGTGGACACCGTCCATGATTATTTGCCATCTCCGACCGAATTTCATTTCGAAAACTTTCAAAGACGTTGGTCGGAATTATTGAGTGACAACAGTAAAGATGTTCATGATTTTTTGGGATTGTTGGAGTCGAGACCATTACATTTTTGTGTGTAGAGGACATGCACACGTCATGTCATTCTCGTGTATGTCCAGTACCGACAATGCACATCCAAATGATTCTTCTTTGTAGACAACTGGAATGTTCATGTCCAACAACTTTTTGTAGATAATGGGACAAGATATCGGTCCAAAGAAAAAGGTCTTGTGCTGAGGGACATACACTGGAGTTGAACCAATACTTTTCTTCAAATATGGCATTTGTGTTGGTCACGTTGACAATAACTTATACTCCAAAAATAAGACCCAAGTGGAACTGACCAAGTATTACGACAACAGACCTTGCAAAAGTTGCACTGCAAAGGTCATCAGCTTGTACCCAAGTAAAAAACAAAAATAAAATAGCCAGTGGCTTTTCGTGAACACATCTCTATTTTGTGTACAAAGAGCCACGATTTGAATTTCTATTCCACTCTACAACTACAAACACTTCTTCATTAAGAGGTATATAAAACAAAAAAAATCAATCGCAATGAAACGTCTCCAAACAATCCACAAAATCCCCAAACATGCTCTACTTGCCGTTCGCAATCGGAGTCACTCACTCCCCACCTCAATACTGACGTCGGAATCTTCCCAAATCATCACTGATATTCGCCGCGTCTGCCCCCTCCTCCCCCTGAGTACGACTGCAACAGTAGCTTGGAACACGGACATGCCTTCGAATGTGTTGGCTTGGACATATACGTCTTACAAGAAAGAAGGTGACAGCTGGGTTTCGTCGAACACATTTGACATTGAATTCAACTCGCATTTCAACTGGCATGTGGACGACACGTGTTCCACACAAGCCCGCACCCACTATGATTTGAGGACGGCAATGATTCATGAAATTCTGCACGGCATTGGCTTTGCATCAACCATAGGAGCGGACAAAAAGGCATATCCCAGTCAATACGACCTCCTTTTAAGAATGGCCAATGGACACGAAGCAATCCAGAGCAATCAATACATGGGCGCATTCGGCGATAAAATATATATCGACCATGTACAAATATACAACCCATCCACATACTCGTCTGGTTCGTCATTCAGTCACGTTGCAAAGGATGGCAACATCATGTCATGGAGTCAAGATGCCTGTCACCGTCAAATCGACTCCTCCACGCAACACGTGTTAAGTCGATTGGGCTATGGTTGTGAACAGCCCCAGCATGGCAAGAATGGGGTGGATTATCACCATGTCTTCATTGTTGCAGCGATAATGGGTGGAATTGTAGTGTTGTGCCTCTCGATATTACTTATCAAATGCGGTGGCAGGAAGCATCGATTTGTCAAAGACGAATTGCGCAACCCCTTCTTGTCTGGCACTGGCAGAAAGCCTCGCTTTGTCAAAGATGAATGGAAGAACACATTCTTGTCTGGTCTTTGAGAAGTCGGTGCAGAGATGCCGTTTCAAAAGCAGAGATGCCCTTTCAAAAAAGAGTAGGATAGGTATCAAAGTGTGTCGCTCCGTTGGAATGCAACAACTCCTCCTTGCAAAGGTACAAGCAGATGAATACAAAAGAGTAGGACATATATTCAAACACCATTTGAAGAGACCATCCGTCCAGAATGGATGTCAATGAGTTGCGCAGTGTGTTGACGACTGTTTCTGCCGACATTTATGTTGAGAATCGTCCGTTGCTGGCTTGGGCAATTAATGACTATCGGTGTGTTCAAGAGTTATTAAAGTCCGGTGCCAATCCCAATGCCTTGTTTGAATGGGAAGAGGGCGACCAAATCACACCATTATATTTGTGTCGTGAAATTCAGTCCGAATGGACTTCATCTCTTCGGGCGTTTAAGAAAACTTTGAAGAAGGAGATGCGTCGAATGTTGCGTGCGAATATCAAAGAGTGTCGACGTGTAGACAAACTGGTTCAATCGTATGGTGGTCGAAGTGTGAGAGAGCGCGACTACATCTGTCTCGATATTTCCAGTACTTAAGTGTTTTTTTTTATATGAATAATCTGACATGCTCAAACCAATCTCAGACGAGGGAACAAATACAAAGAAATCAACGTTGGGCGTCTCGATGCACTCGGTCTTCTTTTTCATTATTTCACTGTGTGTTGTTTTTGCAGCATCCGTGCAAGTCTGGCTGTATCAACAATTGCAGAGCTCCTGTTCAAAAGTGTCTGCGGCGCCACTTGTAGCCGCGGGGTGTCTCTTTGGGTCATTCATCACCATTTGTTTTTGGAGAGTCTCTGTCAATAAAGCATGGCCACTGTTGACTAAAATGGCGTTGTTTGAGTGGGTACTGTTGGTGTGTGTGGGGTTGGTCTCGGTGGGAATGACATTTGGTCAATCACTGTTGTATGCCGAGGCTTGCCCGTTGATAGACGAATCGGTTCAAGACGAATCGGTTCGAATCCTTCAAATGATATCTGGTGTGTTGTTGGTGTTATCGGTCGCACTTCCACATGTTTATAAAAAGAAAAAGACGAGAGGCAACCAAACAGTAACAGTGGCGGACAAGAGCGGCGGGCCACCCGTCACTGCTGCCGGATATGTGAATGAGAATAACATGTACAGACCATTAATATTTGTTCGAGAATGAGACCATAAATCCTTCATTATTTCTAAATGTATATATAAAGCCCTCTCTATGACTTGCATACACAAATGACATCCAAAAATATGCCCAGTTACATTCTCATGTGTGGTGTTTGTCTCTGCATTGTGTTATTATTTGCTGCTAGACATCATCGACCATCCCGTAATAAAATCCAACAAATCTGGCATGGCAAAGTATTCCGAAAAACTCACCCTTCTAACCCGGCACCGCATCCTCCGTCCAAGAATTCAAATGGCACCCACCCACCTCTTTCCAAACGCACTGACACACAACCGGGCCCGCCAGACATTGAATCGACCACCGGCCTCACCACCGGCCTCACTGTAGGAATTGTCACTTTGCATACCTCACCAAATGCTTGGTGTGATTGTGGAATCAACAGCATTCGAAAATACGCCAAGAAACATGCTTATCATTTAGAAGTCGTCCACAAAACAGTCTCTTCCGTCCAACATCCCAAATTTCAAAAATACCATGAGGTATTAGAACATTTCGATTCCGATTTAATTTTACTATTGGATTGTGACATTGCGATTACCAACGACAGCATTCGCGTGGAAGACATTTATCAAAACTACAAGAACGACATCATTATTGCAAGAGATGCACAGTGGAAACGAATGAATGTTCCCATTAATTCCGGAGTCATCCTATTTCGGAAAAGTGACTGGACCTTTTCGATATTAAAAGAGATGAAGGACGCTCGGCGTTCCAAATCCAACCAATATCTCGGATTGTCACTAGTAGACCAACCTGTTTTAACTCAAATCCTGGTCAAACGCGGTGAAATAGAAGATGGCAGTTTGTCCGAATGGGAAGTGGGGCCGCACGTGACCGTGGTCTCTCAACGCGTGATGAACAGTTTTGTGAGAAGAGGAGTTTCATTTTTCAAAACAGACCCCATAGAGTCCGTTTGGCAGAACGGGGACTGGTTGGCGCATGTCACTGGTTCGCCGGGTCATGAAAGACTGAAGATTATGCAGGAATTGGGAGCCTGTGAAAAGAAGAATTCAAAAGGCATACGAGAAAACAGTGTTCAGATACACAAGAATAAACGGATTGGAATGATGAAACCCATCGGAACCAAAGCAAAACTATGGGGCAAAGCAGATGGTGACAAATACGATTTTATTGCGAAGATTGTACAAGCATTGCACAATGTTTCAATCGATTCTTTTTTATTTGGAGGTTCTGCGATTGGTGCGCATCGAAATCACGGCTGGATAGTCGGTGATAAAGACGCGGACCTCGTTTTAATGAGTTTGGACACTGCAACAATAGAAACGGTCTTAGATTCACTCTTTTTGAAATACCACATTGCGGGAAATGGACACCGAGCTACTAGTGGGTTCGGATATCATATTGAAATGCCGGACACTCCACAATATATAGATTTGTGGCTATTTGGCGACGTAGAAAAATCGATGGTACAATGCATTGGTGTTGACAAGGGGTGTAGTAAATGGTGCAAACGATATACCAATCCACTCACCTGTAAAGCTTTCCCCAAATCGTGGCTGTATCCCGTTCAATACGTGCCGTTTGGTCCGTATTTGATGGCATCGGCACATGAAGAATATTTAGACCGCACTTACAGCAAGACGTGGCGTCATATGTGTGGAGGGTGGCATCGAGGGAATAAAAGGTGTTCCGATTATTATGAAACGCAAACGTTTGTCTTTTGGTCACAAGATGAGGAGGGTAATCAAGTAGCAACGGCCAAAAGGGGAAACGAAATCCAACACAGATTTGTTGTCCAAAATGGTGAGTTTGTATTCATGGCTAAATAATATAAAATTACATCTTCATTTGCTTTAGTCATAATATGGAATATGTTACACATCCAACGATTGAGACATGATTTTATTTTCTTCATCTGTCTCTGTTTTGTGGCACATACAGCACAGCAACTCACACTTGAGTCTCTCGATTGGCCATTGCTTCTTGAAGTAGGCCTTCTTCGACTTCATACACAGAGTGGAGATGTTAGTGGTCTTTGTAGAACGGTCCATGTGGGCCCAATCAAAAGCAGTGAGATTCTCTGCCGTCACCTTGCGTCCACACCCTCGTTGACAAGCACCAACACGCAGCTTTTCGGCGTTGACGATTTTCCGTTTCCGCCGGACTTGACCGGAAGCATTTGTACCACGCTCTTTTGCACTCTTCAGGCGGTGGCAGAACCGACACAGTGCTTGACATTTGGCGAGTTCTGCCTTAAGTGCTTCTGTACCGCCGTTTGATGCCCAGTAAGGGTAGTAACTGCAGTTCTTTACTTTGTCGCGCAAGTGGTCTGCTTCAATGTGCTGGTTTGTGCCACAGTGTTTGCACCTGTGGGCTTTTTTCCAATCCAAGAACAGTTGCCGACATTGGTTTACGGCTGTGTTTGGATTTTCCCTTTGGCGTTGATTTATTGACCTACAATTTTGGCAGTTTTTCGTTGTCCGTCCGACGTGCAGTCCTTGAAAATGATTCTCAGGCCAAACTTTCCAACACGCAGTGCAGTGCATTTGGCCGTCTGGAATATCTGGTATCTGGTCACGTTTGCGCTTTCTGCTCTCATTCCGAATTCTGCGACATCGTGAACAACACTTAAAGGGGGCGATAGTGTAACCTTTGCTGCAATGTCCACAGGGAACCGAACGACACGTTAGACAGTGCGCTGAGAATTTTTTTTCCGTGTGAAATAGATACTGATTCTCCGGTTGTGTGACGAGGCATTTCGTGCACCATCGCTGACCGTCAGGGGTCCAGATGTCGTCAAGAAGAGTATTGGCGTCAAGGAGCCACGGAAGCGAAACAGTGGTAACACCTTCATTGCATATTTCGACTGCTTTCATTTCGATTAGAACCTCTAATTTCTGGAGCAGGGCCGATGCCAGAACAGTCATGTCCGAAATGATTTTTTCTCTTTGTTGGACCGAAATGATTTTGTCTCTTTCTTGACACAAATCCAACCACCATTGTCTCTTTGTTGAAAGTGCGCCGGAGAGTTCATTGTTTGGAACGGTGTTGGAGTACAACTCGTTATTAGGGTTGTTTAGTTGTTCTACGAACCGCTGCATCTCTTTTTTTCTTTCGACCCAACTGAATTCAACTTTTTCCTCCATATTGCCTATAATAGACTTAGATTTGGTCCAATCTTTTATTGAACATGTGCAAAGTATGTCAAAATAATACGCAACGAATCTCTAAAGCTTTAGGGAAATCATACCGAAAAACATTGGAGAAATAACGGCGGTAGTGTCTAACGAGGAGGAGAAACAACGTTTGATATCCGATTTCCGGTCCATTTGCATTGATTTATATTTTGTCCAAAGTGACGCAATAGATTTCCAGACCAGATTTGATTGAGATTGTGAAGAACTATCAAGACGGGACAGCTTTTAGGTTCGGAGATGGAAATGACTGGTCCACACAACGACTCCCAGGAGAACCAGTGCAATTCCGACCACAATATCCGGTGTGTAAACGCCCCTTTCAAATGCCAGTAGTAAAATGACTACCGCCGAGACCATGGACCGTAC
>Ga0209533_1005689_pt1 | contig 10558 bp, 8 predicted proteins | sample COG_04_FD_184748 | JGI IMG/M metagenome (GOLD analysis project Ga0209533, IMG submission 184748) | Pelagic Microbial community sample from North Sea - COGITO 998_met_04 (SPAdes) (version 2) | ecosystem: Environmental > Aquatic > Marine > Neritic zone/Coastal water | place: Helgoland, sampling... | reverse complement strand
CCCCGGAGCGGCACCAACAATGGCAGTCCCACATCTGGACACCCGCATCATCGACGGCAAGAAGGCACTGCTCTTTGGACCCTACGCATCATGGACTACTAAATTCCTACATGAGAAAGGTAGCGCATTTGATCTTCCAGGTTCCATTCGCCTAGATAACATCGGGTCATTGATCAAGGTCGGCTTGCACAACATTCCACTCGTCCGCTACCTAGTTCAGCAAGGCACTCAGAGCATGGAGACGCGCCTAGGCGAATTGCGCAACTTCTACCCAGACGCGAAAGCTGAAGACTGGAAACTCATTGACGCTGGCATTCGCGTCCAAGCGATTAAAAAAGAAGATGGTGACGCTGGTATCGTTCACTTTGGCACCGAAATGGTGACCAGTGCCGACCGCAGCCTCACTGCTCTCCTCGGCGCCTCGCCAGGCGCATCAGTGTCGACTAACGTCATCGTTCAAATCGTGCAGAAGTGCTTCGCCGACAAGCTCAAGACTACTGACGGACACAGACGAATGAAAGCAGTCATCCCAACATTCGACGAGGATCTCACCCTAGCAAACATGGCTGAACGTCAGAAAACGGTCAGCGACGAAGCGATGCAATCCTTACGCATACTATCCTAAAAGCTCAAATTACTCCCCGATGCCGCTCTACATACACCGAGCAGCATCGGGGATTTTTTCAATCGCAATAAAAGACCTCGAAGTCTCATTAGGAACTTGAACTCTTCGTCGACCTAGAATAAGCAATACTGATACAAGAGGAGTAGTGACGAGAGACAGTCAACTGCCCCAGCCCGCAACAGATCAATCAAACGCACACACAAACAATTAATATAGTTGAACGAATCGACATTCAACGCACCACGGTATATCGATTAATCAAGACACTCCATGAGCCTGTTACATACACCACCCAATCGCCCAAACAGCAAATCAGTCCAATTAATGACGACCTGTTTGTGCGATGCATTCTATGCCGACGTCGCTCAAGCGACAGTTGAAGTCCTCGAATTTCTCGGTTGCGATATCGAACTCCCTGATGGCCAAACTTGCTGCGGTCAGCCTGCTTTCAATGGCGGCGACTGGGCCAATTCGCGTAAGGTGGTGCGCCATACTGCAAAAGTCTTTGCCGGCGATAAACCGATCATCGTGCCATCGGGCTCCTGCGCGGCTATGCTCTTTCACGGTGCTCCCTTGGAATTTGAGAAAGAGGCAGACCTGCCAGTGATTCAAGCCCTCGCCAATCGCACATGGGAGCTGCTCGACTTTATCGTCAACGGCCTCGGCATCACCGACTGGCCCGGCTCTTTCCCAGCAAAAATGACTGTCCACCGCAGCTGCCACCTACGTGGCTCGAATAGCGGCGCAGCCATCACCACCCTACTCGAATCCATCGAAGGCCTCGACCTAGAGCCGATCGAAGAAGTCGAGCAATGCTGCGGTTTCGGCGGCACCTTCTCAGTCAGCTTCCCTAACATCTCGAAGACCATGGGTGAGCTAAAAATTGAGAACCTCACCGCCTGCAAACCGGACGTCATCGCAGCAGCCGACATGGGCTGCATGATGCACTTCGGAGGCATGATGGACAAACAAGGCAACACAACCAAGCGCCAGCACATCGCACAAGTGCTCCGCGACTCACTCAAAAACGCCGGTAAACTATAACGCCAGCCCCAAGGACGGGCTGCTTCAGCTGCCCACCGAACCTAAGCTAACACAACGCACGGCGGCTAAAGCCGCCGATCCCAGCCTCCAAGATCAACACTCACATTTCCCATCGCCATGAAGAGTTTTCAAAAAGTAGACAAAGCGGCCTTCAACCTTTCAGATGAAGTGCACGACGCGAATTTCGTAGGTGCAAAGATGAAGTCGGAGCGACGCTACGCCACACTCGCCCGCGACTATCCCGATGCCGACAAGCTCCGCGAGACTGCAGGCAACATTAAGCAGCACACACTCGAGCACCTTGACCAATACCTGGAGCAGGCCGAAGCCTCCTTCAAGCGCAATGGCGCACAGGTGCACTTCGCAGTCGATGACGAAGCCGTGAATGCCGCAGTGCTACGCATCATGAACGAGACTAAGTCACAGACGGTGGTGAAGTCGAAGAGTATGTTGACCGAAGAAGTCCACATGCTCGACTACCTGGAGAAGAACGGCAAAACCGTGGTCGAAACCGACCTCGGCGAATTTATCCTGCAAATCGATGGCGACCACCCTTCACACATTGTCACACCGATCGTGCACAAGAATCGCCGCGGCATCGCCAAGAGCTTCGAGCGCGAAGGTCTGGGTGACTACAACGACGATCCAGAAGTCATCACTCGCCGCGCCCGTAAATTCCTGCGCCAAAAATATATCGACGCCGAAGTCGGTTTGACCGGTGCGAACTTTGTATCGGCAGAATCCGGCCGCATGGTGCTCGTTACCAATGAGGGCAACTCCCGCTTCTGTATGGCGGCCAACAAAATCCACATCGCAGTGATCGGCATCGAAAAGCTCGTGCCGACCGACCGCGACCTGGGTCTGTTCCTCAACCTGATCGGACGCTCCGGCACAGGCCAGCAACTCACCGTTTATAACCAATTCATCGGTGGCCCGAAAAAGGAAGACGGCCAACCGCACGGCCCCGAGCAGATGCACGTCATCTTCGTCGACAACCGTCGCACCGAAGTGCTCGCCAGCGAGTGCCGCGAGATCCTACGCTGTATCCGTTGCGGCGCCTGCCTCAACGTCTGCCCGATCTATCGCCAAGCCGGTGGCCATGCTTACCGTAGTGTTTATCCTGGCCCAGTCGGCGCAGTGCTCAGCCCATTACTCGCCGGCAATCGTTTCCCCGAGCTGGCCGACTTGCCGAAAGCATCTAGCCTCTGTGGCGCGTGCAACGAGGTTTGCCCTGTGAACATCCCCATTCCAGACCTCCTGCTACGACTGCGCGACAAAGCGAAACGCGAAGGTATCAAAGGAGCGATGAAGGGCACGCCAAAGCTTGGCATGTGGGCGACACTTTGCTCACAACCAGCGATGTGGAAAACCGCACTCTCGATGGGCCATACCATGAACTATATTCCAACGGAATTGGTGCCGCATCCATCCGCCAAATCCTGGCAAACGACTCGCAAGCTGCCGAAGTTCCAAGGCGGCGAATTTCGCAAGTGGTTTAAAAATCGACAAAAAGGCTAACTCCCTTACGCGTCTTTGATATGAAATATAAATCACTCTACATCCTCGCACTTTCACTGCTTTGCATTGCAACAAGTGGCATTGCACGCGAATGGACGGATGCCAAAGGCCGCAGCATGGATGCGGAATTTATAAAAACAGCCTCCTCCAGTAAGGGCACTGAAGTCGTATTCAGATTGAACAGCGGTATGCATACCCGAGTGGCATTGACCGACCTCAGCGAGGCCGACCAGAAGGTCATCACTGAGCTCAGTGCGGCATCAGAACCCGAAATCAGCACTGCTGCGCCCGAAGCGCAGAAAACTGAATTCGAGCTCAGCATCACTAAGGATCTAGTCAAAAGCTCCGGCAGTCGCACCAAGAGAGTCAATCAATCGGAGCTGGCACCTAAGGAGTATTACGCCATTTATTACTCTGCACATTGGTGCCCTCCTTGTCGCGGATTCACTCCAAAGCTGGTCGATTTCTACGAGAAGGCCTCCAAGAAACACGACAACTTCGAGGTCATATTCGTCAGCAGCGATCGCAGCGAAAAAGACATGGCGGGCTACATGAAAGAGTCTGACATGCCTTGGCTCGCATTAGACTTCGATCAAAAGAAGAAATCCAAGAACCTGACCAAATTCGCCGGTGGCGGCATCCCTTGCCTCGTGCTCGTTGACAGCGATGGCAACGTGCTCTCCGACAGCTATGTAAATGGCAAATACGTCGGCCCCACAACAGTCATGAATGATTTAGAGAAACGACTCAAATAGAGCTCCAACTGATTGAACTATGAGTAACGATAGAGACACAATTTTTGCTGCCATCCGCGCAGCCCTGGCCCCCCTCCCCAACCGAGCGGACAACCCGGAATGGGACGACGAACTGATCGTCTGTAAACCAGCGCAAGCATTCGACAGCCTCAAGGCGCAGTTTGCCGACAAGCTCGCATTTGCCAGCTCGCGTTACTACGACTCGCTCGATGCCTTAGCTGTATTTCTCAAAGAAGAGAACAGCACCTTCGGTTATTGCGATCCAGCACTCGCGAAGCATTTCGAAACGCTCGATGGCATCACCTTTGATACCGAATACGACGACTCGAAGATTAACGAATACACTTTCGGCATCACCAAAGCCAGTGCCGGCATCGCCGAGAGCGGCACGATCATGCTCAAGGACAGCGATACATCCGCACGCCTCGCAGCACTTGCGCCGTGGATACACATCGCGGCGCTCGAAGAGTCAGACATCATCGAAAGCATCCCCGAAGCCATCAAGCGTTTCGGCGACGATCCATCCATCGTATTTGCCACTGGCCCCTCCAAAACCGCCGACGTCGAAGGCATCTTGATCGAAGGCGTCCACGGCCCCGGCATACAGATCGCCTTTGTTCTACCCGAATAGGCGAATCCACTTTCAATATCGAACGACCCCCTCGTATCCGACCAAAGATAGAACACACCAACAGATTACAAAAAAACACATCTAAAAAAGATTATGAGCACTGATATGAAAAAATACGTCGATTACATTAACCAAATGAGCGGCAACATCCTACTCGGATGTGACGGTTTCGTAGATGAGACCTACGAGATTGTCCAAGAAAGACAAAATCAAACTGAGTTCTCAGCGATTGAGAATCTCAAAGACTTTGGCGAACTGATCGTCGAGCGCGCTGGCGGCGGAGTCGGCGTTGAAATCGTCCCGAAGCGTCGCTGCGAAGGTGGATTCGGCATCAACACAGGTCGTATCGCGGCATGTCTCGGCCTGAAGCCCGTGCTCCCCGGTCTGTATGGCGAAGCGACAATCGACCCGGCCTACGAAGAATTCAAAGACAGCTGTGCATTGACCTCACTGGGCGATCCTGCACTGACGCTCGCATTTGAGTTCCAGAACGGGAAGCTCCTAATGAGTGATCTCGGGCGCGTCTCCAACCTCAAGTGGGCAGACTTCGAGAAGCACTTCTCCGAAGAGCAAATCAAAGACATGTTCACAGGCGTGGACATTCTAGGACTCGGCTACTGGTCACTCACATCCAACTTTGACGATCTGTTCATGGGTTTCATGAAACAGTATGAGACCATTGAAAACGCACCAAAGCGTATGTTCTTCGACTTCGCCGACATTCAAAAGAAGTCCAGCGAGGCCTTCTTAAAGTCACTGGAAATGATCAAGCAATTCAACAGCAAGATCCCAATGACATTCAGCCTGAACCACCACGAGATCATGGAGCTTTGCTCACGTATCGGAGTCGAATGTGCGGAAGCAACACCAGAGGCAATCGCAGCAGCGTTGCCAATCGCTCGCGATAAGATCGGATTCGATGAACTCGTCGTTCACACGCCAGACTTTGCCGTCGCTTCTAGCGTCGCAGACGGTGAAGCGATTGCCATGCAAGAGCGCCAAACCAATATCGTCCGCCTCGCAGGTGCAGGTGACAGCTTCAATGGCGGTTACATCTGCGCATCGCTCGGGGATTTGCCGATCAAGCAGCGTCTTGCCATGGCGAACGCGACCACCGCCTTCTTCGTCACGCAAGGCACTGGTCCGAACAAGGAGCAGCTCATTGCTCAGCTCGAAAAAACCGCTGACAAATAATTTAAATAGGAGAATCGACGATGAAGACATTATACAAACTATCTCTATTGACTCCACAATCGGCAGAAGGATTCCAAGCCATCAACCTCAAAGGTGAAGGCTCGGCGGACTGGTCGGTCAAATCCTACACACTGCGCGGCGGTTTGCAGGACGGCGTGCAAGTCGTCGAAATCAACAACGGCAAGCTCTCCTTCGCCGTGCTTCCAACACGAGGCATGGGCATTTTAAGAGGTCAATGCGGCGACATCGACCTCGGTTGGGACTCTCCCGTCAAAGATCCGGTCAATCCCGCCTTCATCAACCAACAAGAACGCGGCGGCATCGGCTGGCTCAAAGGTTTCAACGAATGGATCGTGCGCTGCGGGCTCAACAGCATGGGCGCGCCCTGCACCGATACTGTGCTCGACTACAGCGGTAACGAGTTCGACGTATCACTCACGCTACACGGCAACATCGCCAACATCCCTGCGCGTGCGGTTTCAATCGAAATCACCGATGAAGCAATCATCCTCAAGGGTGAGGTCGATGAGACCATGATGTTTGGTCCAGCACTTCGACTGAACACCGAGATCCGCACGGAACTCGGCACAGGCAAGATGACCATCACCGATACGGTGACCAACCTCGGCGGCAATCCGGTCGAGCATCAGCTCCTCTATCACGTCAACTACGGTGAGCCGCTCCTAGAGAAAGGCTCAAAGTTTGTTGCACCGATTAAGCAACTCGCTCCCCGCGATCCACGCGCTGCGGAGGGCATCGACGCCGTCGGTACTTATACAGCGCCTGAAGTCGGATTCGTCGAGCAAGGCTACTACTATGAGCTAGCCGGTAAACGCGGCAGCCGCGAGACCATGACGATGTTGCGCAACGCCGCAGGCGATATGGCCTCCGTCCTACGTTTCTCACTGAAGGACTTCCCTTGCTTCACTCTGTGGAAAAACCCAGCAGGCAAAGCGGACGGCTATGTGACTGGTATGGAACCAGCCACCAGCTATCCCAATGCCCGTGGATTCGAGCGTAAGAAAGGCCGCGTCATCACCCTAGCTGGCGGTGAGTCGCGCACCACCACACTTGTGATCGACAACTTGGATACCAAAACAGCAATCAAAGCCGCAGAGAGCGAAATCAAACAGCTCCAAAAAACAGCCAAAGCAACGGTCCATCCTGAACCAATCGCTCGTTTCTCGGATTTCTAGCGAATCATCTGAACCTTCGGGCCTTCGCTTGTGATTATGCCCTTGGGTGCGAAGCGCCTCGCGTCGCGCTGGATCGAGCTTGATCCAGTGCGGCGTTGAGCAACTGTCTGCGCCCGTCGAGCTACGCCGAGCCGAAGCTTTACTACTGGAACAGCGCAGTTCTTCGTCGGAGGTCGATTACTTGTTCGCCCATGGGGCGCAGGTTGTCCCGGTTGAAATCAAGGCCGGAAAAGTCGGATCGCTAAAATCCCTGCATGTTTTTTGCGGCGGAAAAAGGCATCGCCCGTGCGGTTCGATTTAATACCGATGTCCCGAGCCGCTGCATGGTTTCATCTGCCGTCGCGTCCAAGCAGTCAGAGCCGTTTGAATTGATTTCGTTGCCGCTCTATCTGATTGACGAAACCAACCGCCTGCTTGATTAGCGGGCAACACGGAAAACTCCCCAAATCCACATTAACTCAGGTAAGCTACTACCCATCACTGGCTGGTATCAATCTTCACTCAAGCACGCCTAACGGCGCGAACTCAGCGAACGACAAGCAGCGAAAATCCAGCACGACCCCGGAATACAGATTGCCTTTACCAGCGGAGTCGCTATACCAAAGTAATCACGATATTATGTCTGTTTGCTATCTAAGTTGCGATGAGTCCTTGAGTCTGCGGATTCGGAATTACCCCGGGTTTTCCGAGGCTGAGATTATTGAAGTCAAATTACCGATCACGGCCTCGGAAATTGACATCGATCTGTTGATTACCGGACCAGACGTTAAAAATCTGGAGCGTCTCACCGCCACGATCTCCGACTGGAACCTGCCTCCGGCGACCCTGTGCATTATCGACGAGTCGGAATTCGAACAGCAGGTCGAGTTCCTGAGCCACCACCCTCGGGTCGGGCGCTCGATCTTTTTTTGTAAAAACACTCCCGAAGCCATTCAAGTCGGCCTGGACCAGACCTACACTTTTTACAAGAAGCGAGCATCCCTGAACATCGACAACTCAATATCAGGCAACTTCAGCACCAACAACATCTCACCACGATGGCTCTTCCAGACCATGATGGAGCATCTGGATGAATACATCTACTTCAAAGACAGCGACTCTCGCTTCCTAGCGGTCAGTCAATACCTGACAACCAAATGCGGCAAAACATCTCCCGACCAAGTGCTCGGATTGAGCGACTTTGATCTTTTTGATCAGGAGCATGCTCAAGAGGCTTATATCGATGAGCGAAAAATCGCCACTGGCGAACTCAACGAACTCTATAAGGAAGAGAAGATCCTCAAAAATGGTAAGCTAGTATGGGTCGCGTCGAGAAAGCTGCCCCTGCATACACGCTCCAACTACCTGGCCGGTTCGTTCGGCCTTTCGCGTGACATTACTGAAGCCAAAGACTTACATGAGAAGCTGGAGCAAAACCACGAACGTATGCAGGCGGAACTAGTGCTCGCACGTAACCTGCAAGACACACTCATACAGCAACGCGCCCCGACATTCTTGAATGCTGAAGGATGCAGCACTTTGGAGATCGCCACCAAATACATCCCATCCTTTCACCTGAGCGGCGATTTCTTCTCAATAGTCAAGACCAACGAGAATGGAGCAGCGATCCTGGTAGCCGATGTCATGGGGCATGGTGTGCGCGCGGCCATGGTCACCGCGATGATTCAAATTGCAGTGCATCAACTCCGCGACTACGCGAGTCAACCCGCAGAATTCATGACGCGCCTGAACGACATGATGCAACGCACGATTCAACCCTCAGGGCAACCGATGTTTGCGACGGCGGCGTATAGTTATATCAACCTCGAAGCGAAGCGCCTCACCCACGTGCAAGCTGGCGCACGCCACGGCATTCACGTGCCAGCCGAACCATCACAAATGGCGACGATATTTAGCGGCGCCCCGATCGGCCCCGCACTCGGCTTATTACCAGACACACAGTATGCCGAAGCCAGTATCCTCTTAGAATCTCAAGATGAAATCATCCTCTATACCGATGGCATCGTCGAAGCCGCCATCGGTGACGAAGAATATAGCGAAGCACGCCTCACAGACTTCCTCATGCAGCACCGCCGTGACCAACTCCCCGAAATGATGGATGCGCTGCTCCAATCTGTCCAAGCGTTCACCCACACCAAAGAGTTGGAAGACGACGTCTGCCTCATCGCGCTGCGTATCCCGTAGCGCCTACTCGCCCACAGCAAAGCACCCCTCCCCATACGTGGCGTGCGAGTTTACTCGCGCCAGCAGTGCCCCTCAGCAGCACGCAACGAGAACACCGCGAAGCAATCGCCCCACAAGCCACACACGACGCATTTTTTGCCCGCGAAGCCGCGCTAAGTAACGCGAAGTAGAAAAGCCCCTCGGCAGCATGCAACGCACACCGCGAACGGCACCAACCTCCTCACCGTCACTTCCTCACTTTCACTATCACTTTCTCACTCTCGGCGTAGCCGAGTGACCGCCGAGTCACAATCGATCCGCAGGGCTCTCTGGCTGTTTACTCCCATCGACGTGGAGATAAATGCGTGTTGTATCCAGGTTCGCATGTCCCAGTAATTCCTGGATTTGGCATAAATCAGCCCCATTACGCATCAGATGCGTCGCAAAGCTGTGCCGCAACACGTGTGATCACACAAGAAACAAACTTCATCTTCATCTCATCATCTGTCGCTGGAGCATTTATCGGTGCAGCGTTTGCGCTTAAGTTCAGACCAAAATCAAAGAGTGAACTAATAGTCGAGCTCTCCGATAAAATTGAATCTCTTGAGCAGACCCTAAACGAAAGACATATCCAGTCAGAGCTGGACAACGCCTAACGGCGCGCCAGTCTTCTACGTTAGCTAAGAAAATGAAAAAGGAATTTGAAAAATTTATCATCTGGTATGTCCCCGTCTGTCTGCTGACAGCTGCGATGACCACTTTCCTATTTCCATTCCTAATAGAGAATGCAGTAGAATCACATCAGGATAAGGCGACTTTTACTAGTTGGTTGGGAGCGATGGTTTATTTCATCAGTAATCTTCACAAATGGGTAGCTGCGGTGTGGTTGTGGAATCAAAAGAAGAAAGAAAATGGAAGATACGTTCTTTGGGCTTTCTTTGGCTTTTTCAGCGGAATGTGGGCAGTTGCTTTTCACACAGCATTAACTATTTTCGAGAAAATGAAGGATGAGCCTATGGCAAAGACGACACCACTTGAACAATCAGGAGCTAACCAGTCGCACTGAGCAATGTCGCTAACGCGCCATCGCTCATGCTCTACGATCTACAGAAGAAATGAACCCAGATTTTTTCAACCGCTTATTGACGCTAATTTACGCTTATCCAGCACGACGTGCCACAGAATTTAAATCTTAAAAATAAGCGTCCATAAGCGAAAATAAGCGGTCTCCAGCTCTGCTGGACTCAGTGGAAATAATGTTGAAGGAATCCAAATCCTAACCACTCTGAGCACTTTAAATGAAACAAATGGACATAGACCTGAAGCACCTAGACCAGTCGAACACTTCGGGCCAGTCCTCGGGGATATCCAGTCACAGCTATCAACTCCGTTCGATCGTCCCTCACTCACTACGTCGATAGTGTTCTACGAT
>Ga0209533_1005688_pt1 | contig 10559 bp, 6 predicted proteins | sample COG_04_FD_184748 | JGI IMG/M metagenome (GOLD analysis project Ga0209533, IMG submission 184748) | Pelagic Microbial community sample from North Sea - COGITO 998_met_04 (SPAdes) (version 2) | ecosystem: Environmental > Aquatic > Marine > Neritic zone/Coastal water | place: Helgoland, sampling... | reverse complement strand
TCGCTTTGGTTTCTATTCCAGGAGTGGACATCTTATTCTTCGGCCGCCTCCCCAGGCATCTGATCGAGTTCGGGCGTTGTGGTCAAAAACTCGTGGATGTCGTGCCCCACCCACTCGAAGTCGTGCCCCAAGGCACGCACACGGCCACTCAGGAAATGATAGGCGAGCATCGCCATAACTGCGATCGCCAGGCCCGAAGCCGAGGTGATCAAGGCTTGGGCCAGAAGACGACTGAGCACACCACTGTCTCCATTAAAAGACTCCAGTGAATAGAGCGCCTGTAAAGCCGCGATGATCGTACCGAGAAAACCGAGTAACGGCGCGACCCTAGCCAGTGCAGCGATCGTACCTATACGGCGCTCCAGTGACGGAATCTCGACGATGGCGGCCGACTGAATCGCTGAACGGATCGACTCGCGCGACTCACCGTAGTGCAATAAGGCTGATTTTACGATCCGCGCCATCGGCCCCGGCGTATCCTCGCAGAGGGTGAGCGCCTCAACCAAGCGCTTCTTGCGCACGAGGTTTTTAATCCCGCTCAAGAAGTCTTCCGTGCCAATCTGCCCCTTGTGCAGGTAGAGCGAGCGCTCAATAAAAATGACAAAGCCGAGCAGGCTGACAAAGAGCAGCGGGTACATGACGGGCCCACCCTGCAAGATGAAATTATTTTGAAAGTATTCCATGGATTATCTGAATCTTTTTTAAGTTAGAATTTAATCAACATCGAGCAATCGATCCACGCGCGAAATCGCGATATGGCGGCCTGGCAAGTTATAAGCGATCAACTTCCGATAAACACGTCGCGCCTCTTCCAGAGCTTCCTCCTCTTCGAGCAATTGACCGAGCTTGAGCATCGATCGGGCGATCCAATAGCGTCCCGCTGCGCCCAGATCTGCCGCCTGTTGATCATCGAGTAGGAAGCGGGAGACGCTGAGTGAGAGCACCTCCTTGGCATCTGCCGTGGACTGCATCTTGATCAGGGCGAAAGCCCACTTGTATGAAGCCTCGCACTGAAAATCGAGTGGCAGATTAGGCAGGTCGAGCAGGCGCTCAAGCACCACGATCACATCGCCCATTTCACCGGACTCGTTACCAGTCAGCGCGAGCATACAGTCGGCACGGGAGAGCTCGGCCACGTAGCGCATTTCGTGCGCAGGAAAGCCGTTGATCAAATTTTCATAGACGATCTGCGCATCGGCAAATTGATTCATCGAGCGGAGTATATTGCCCTGCTTCAAACGCGCGAAGTAGAATAAGGGATCCGACGCATAGCGTTCGGCTAGATCATTATGAAGGACCACAGCCTGCGGGTAAAATTCGGCTCCACGGCGCTCGCAGTAGAGCGCAGCTTCGAAGAGTGCCTCTGGCGCGAGCGGACTCTCTGGGTAATTTTCTGCGAGACTGGTGAGGGTCGCCTGCGCAGAAACAAAGTCGCCAACCAGGCCGTGGTAAGCAGCCTCGATCAAATAGGAGCGCTGCGCGGCAGCCGTCGACGCGAACGCTTGCCGCAACTGGGTCAGCACGACCATGCCCGCGTTGGCATCGCCCTCGCGCATGAGCACGCTGCCTTGAAGTAGGAGTATCTCGGTTTTCAGCAAGCGCTTCACTTCAGCGTTGAGCACATCGACTCCACCTTCGGCCTGCACAGGCATCGAGTCGAGCCGAGCGAGCAAGCCGGCCACGCGCTCACCGAGGGCCTCGACCTGCCCCGCCTCCAGCGAGAGATAAGCTTCCAGCCAGCGCAAGCGGATGTCGAGCACGGTTGGCACCGAAGTGGGTGACCAATCTTGTAAACGTAAACGCAGACGCTGCAAAGCACGCTCGGGCTCCCCTGCGGCTTGGAGTGATTGGGCGACATTCCACTCCGCCCGCCAACGCTCAGCCATGCCAATGCTGCCGCTGAAATCGGCCTCGTCCATTAATTGCAAAGCTGCATCGATCGAACTGGAGCGCACCATAGCCGAGATCAGCCGGAGGAAGAGATCTCCATTTCGCGCTGCGCCGCTTTCACGGCTCCGCGCAGCTGTGTAAAAGTCTACCGCATTCGCGTAGTCACGATTCAAAAAGTAGCAGTCCCCGATCAAACGGTTCAAATCGAGCAGTTCGGCGGCGTCCTCTGATTGGTCGCGCAATTGGATCAGAAAATCCGCCGCCGCCCGGTATTGGGGCGGCTTTTTTTCCAGTGCCGCATAGGCTAGCAATCGATAGACATTGGTGATCTCGCTCAACCCGGGGAACTGCTCCAAAAGAATACGGGCGTCACTCTCCGCGATCGTGCGCATTTCGGAATCCTTGAGAGCCAGTTGGCTGCGCAAGTAATACATCTGCCCGAGCAAAGGGTGCGGCTCTGTCTGCGAGATCATGACCTTTAAAAATTGCAACAAATCGGCATCCTGCCCTGTGGCACGTGCCAGTAGCTGCAGGGCGATCCCCATGGCCTCCCGGTTGCGCCCCGTGCGGATCAATTCCTTAAGCGCTGCGCGCCCACTCTCCGAGTCGGCACCGAGAATGATACCCTTGAGTAAGCGTAGCTGCTCCCGCTCACCTGAAGCATAGCCGGCCGATATGTTTTCCAATTCCCGCTCGATCGCGCCAACCGCCTCACCAATACGCCCAAGACTGTAAAGCACCACGGCATACTCTCTTACATAGGGATATGCGCCCGCCTGGCCATCAAACTTGCTGATCTTGGATCTGAGCTCTGCCGCCACGGCCTCGTCAGCCGGGGCGGATAAAATCTTTTGCCGCAAAATGATCCCTTCAAAATGTGATCGCAGCAGCGGCAAATCCGTACTCTGAACGGCACGCCGAAAGGCGGCGGCCGCCCCGGCGGCATCGCCATCCATATCCAATCGCAAGCCCTCCAACAGCGCCAGCCAAGGCACATCTGTAGAAGACAACTGCGATTTCGAAACCTTTGCCAGGGCAGCGCGGAAGGCGGCCTCATCAATATCCCTGCCCCCCTTTCCAAAAATCGCCAGCGCGTAGTAGAGCATGTGCTGCGCCGTCCGAAGGTGGGCAGGCACCGCCTCGAGTTGAACGCAGGCGGCTTCATAGCGAGCCTGCCCGATTAGAGCCTTGGCCAGGCCTAGCTTGAATGTGGATTGCCGCCCCTCCGATCCACCCACCTGGCGTTCGAGCAGAGCGCGATACATCGTCTCCGCCAGCCCTGGCAGCCCGGAATCCAACGCACGTTCGGCACACTCAATCCGCCACTCCAGCCCGATTTCTTCCGAAAAATCCGCCTGCGCGACTCGATCCGCCGTCAGCGGTGCCTGCGCCCGCACAACCCCTGCCCAAAGCAGCGCGAGGATAGAGGCAGCCAAAAGCCGGAAAGGAGTCGAGCGATAAAAACACATATTGATATCGGCATGACAACGACTCTCTCCCCTAGTTGCAAAGTGATTTTCACAGCAAGTTAAGCCTCTACAACGTTTGCGTGAAAGTTGTTTCCTGCGGTGGTCGCTTGGACGTAGCCCTGACGAACGGTGAAGTCGCCGAAGCGTTCGCCCTCTTCACGCTCTTTGGCGTAACTGAGCAGGATGGGCTTGAGCTCGTTTATGATCTGATCATGGGTGATTGAAGTGCGATAGAGCTTGTTGAGACGCTCGCCCTCAAATCCGGCACCCAAATAGAGATTATACTTACCAGGCACTTTGCCGACCAAGCCAATCTCGCCGAGATAGGGTCGACCGCAACCATTGGGGCAACCGGTGGAGCGGATGATAATTTCGTCGTGCAGCAGGCCGGCCTCTTCGAGGATGACTTCCAAATCCGACACCAGACCGGGCAGGTAGCGCTCGGACTCGGCGAGGGCGAGGCCACAGGTCGGCAGCGCCACACAGGCAATCTGACTACGACGCATGCCAGAAGCGGTCTTGTAGCCGTCGAGCTTGTATTGCGCGACCATCGCATCGATGCGTGCCTTGTCTTCCGCAGCGACGTTAGCGATAATTAAATTCTGGTTCCCGGTAAGGCGAAAGTCGCCCGTATGCACCTTAGCGATTTCAAGCATGCCCGTCTTGAGGGGCTTGTCTTCAAGGTCGGCGATTCGGCCGCCCTCGATGAAGAGCCCAAGATGCCATTTACCCTCGAAGCCTTCGCTCCACCCGTAACGGTCGCCGTTGCTGATGAACTTATAGTCCCGCGGATCTTCCAGCTGATAGCCCAGGCGCTTCTCGAGCTCCTGGCGGATCCAGTCCTTGCCGAGACGCTCGACCGTGTATTTGAAACGGGCGTTGCTGCGCTCGACCCGATTGCCGTGGTCACGCTGGATGGTGACGATCTTTTCGGCCACCGCGACTGCTTGATCAGGCGTGCAGAATGCAAGCACATCGGCGAGACGTGGAAAGGTCTTTTCATTGCCATGCGTCATGCCCATGCCCCCACCGACGGTGACGTTGAAACCGACGAGTTGACCAGCTTCCACAAGAGCGATAAAGCCTAGGCAGTTGGCAAAAATGTCGACGTCGTTATAGGGCGGAATGGCTACGGCGATCTTAAACTTCCGCGGTAGATAGGTGGGGCCGTAGAGTGGCTCGACCTCGTCGCCACCGCAGTCTTTAGAACGCTCGGCAGCTTGCGGGACAGTCAGCTTAATCGGCTTTCCGTCGAGCCACATTTCGGAAAAGACCGGCGTTTGTGGTTTGAGGTGGGCATCGATTTCTTCGGTCACCTTCTGGACGGCGGCATGCACCTCAGAAGCGATCGGATTCGGATTACACATCACGTTGCGATTCACATCGCCGCAGGCAGCCAGTGTGGTCATCGCTACCTCATTGCAGGACTGGATGACCTCTTTAAGGTTCCCCTTTAAAATACCGTGCAACTGAAAAGCCTGGCGCGTCGTTAATTTCAGAGTATTAAAGGCGCAGTAATTGGCCAAATCATCCATGACCATCCATTGCTCGGGCGTGCAGACGCCTCCGGGCAGGCAGATACGAGCCAGGAATGAGTAAGCTTTATCCAACTTGTGCTTGCGACGATTGGCGCGCACATCGCGGTCGTCCTGCTGATAGAGGCCGTGAAACTTACTCACTTGCTGATCATCTGCAGCGATCGCTCCCGTGGACGTGTCAGCGATTCCTTCGAGGATTGTGCCGCGCAGGTAATGACTGCGTACTTTGATGCCTTCATTCTTGTGAAGTTGAGGAGCGGATTGGCTGTCGGAAATCATAATTATGTTTTTTAATAAGTGCCTTCTGTTCAGCGACGCAAACGTAGAAGTCGGTCTCGACTAAGAAAATACACAGAGCAAAGTGACTCTTTACTTAGGTTTGTCACTCAAAAACCTAAGAAATGCCCGAAAACACAGAAATAGGCTAGCGTTTCGGTCGATCCGTGCTTTCATACCCTGTTTTTAAAATAGACGCATCATGAGCCAACCCGACCCAGTCGTTCCGAATACAGCGCCCCTCGCACCCGAGCAGGCGGCTTCGCTGAACAGCCTACTCAAAGGCCTCCAAGCCGATCAATTGCTCTGGATCGAGGGCTTCATCAGCGGTCTCCGCGCCGGTTCCGGCAGGGGCTCGTCTGAGGTAGCCGCCCTAGCCGCGCCTTCAGAGGCACCCGCGCTTACCGTGCTCTATGGCACCGAATCAGGTAACTCAGAGAGCTTGGCGGACCTGACCGTCAAGGCAGCCAAAACCATCGGATTCAAAGCCAAGGCGGTCAACATGGCCGACATAAAAGTGCCCAAACTCAGAGATATCGAAAATCTGCTCGTCATCGTCAGCACTTGGGGCGAAGGCGATCCGCCCGAGACTGCAGCAGACTTTTACCAAGACTTCATGGCTGAGAATGCGCCGAGGCTTGTAAACACCCGCTTTTCCGTGCTCGGCCTCGGCGACACCAGCTACGAAGAATTCTGCAAAATGGGCAAGGACTTCGACGCCCGCCTCGAAGCGCTGGGGGCCCGCCGGATATACGAACGCGTCGATTGCGATGTGGACTACGACGATGACTTTGACAAATGGCACAAGGGCGCGCTGGGCGCGCTCGAAGCCGAGTCCCGACCAGCGGCCAACGCTACGCTGGCCGTGCCTGCGGCCACTACAGCGGACCCAGTTAAATACTCACGAAAAAACCCCTACGCCTCCGAATTACTCGAGCGTGTCCTGCTCAATGGCGAAGGTTCCGCGAAAGAGACCATGCACCTCGAATTCAACCTCGAAGGCTCTGGACTCATCTATGAGGCCGGGGACGCGCTCGCCGTAGTGCCACACAATGCGGAGGACGTGGTTGAAGACTTCATCCAGACCAGCAAGCTCGATCCCGAAAGCCCGGTCCTAATCAAAGACCAGGCCTATACCCTACGCCAGGCGCTAACGAGCCAACTCGACATCACCTCGCTCTCCCTCCCGGTCATTAAGCGCTACAACGAAATCGCACAGGATGCGAAACTGGAAAAGCTGCTCAACCCGGACAAGAAGACTGACTTGCAGAGCTATATTTACGGCCGTGAGATTATCGACCTGCTCCACGAGTTCCCAGCTAAAGACATCACGGCCGATGCTCTTATCGGCATCATGCGCAAGCTGCCCCCGCGCCTCTACTCGATCGCCTCCAGCCCAAAGGCACACCCTGGTGAAGTCCACCTAACAGTCGGCGTGGTTCGCTACGACGCCCATGGCCGCACCCGTAAGGGCGTTTGCTCGACTTACCTAGCCGAGCGCATCGCGGCGGGTGAAAAGGCCGACGTTTTCGTCACACCAAACAAGCACTTCAAGATTCCGGCCGATAACGACACGCCCATGATCATGGTCGGCCCCGGCACTGGCATCGCGCCATTCCGCGCCTTCGTTGAAGAGCGCAAGGCGATCGGTGCGAAGGGCAAGAATTGGCTCTTTTTCGGCGACCAGCACTATTTGACCGACTTTCTGTATCAAACCGAGTGGCAAGACTACCTTGCCGATGGTGTTTTGACGAAGCTCGACCTAGCCTTCTCTCGTGATCAAAAGGATAAAGTCTACGTGCAAGACCGCATGCGCGAAAACAGTAAAGAGTTCTACGCTTGGCTAGAAGAAGGTGCGTCTTTCTATGTATGTGGCGATGCCAGCCGCATGGCCACCGATGTCGACGTGGCACTACACGATATCATCGAAAAGGAAGGTGGCCTGAGTAAGGACGACGCCGCTGCCTACGTCAAAAAACTAAAAGACGAAAAACGCTACCTACGCGACGTCTATTAAAGACTCCTAACTAGGGTAACATGCGTAACATGCATGACCGCTGCATCCGTGCAGCCTCCCCAAAAATCCAGCGGGCTCGGATGTATGCAGTACCTACTTTCCTAGATACCACGCCTCAACCAACGCTTTAATCGCCTCGGGTGACTCGGCCGGCTCGAAGCTCAGCGAAGCCGAGTTGATGCAGTAGCGCAACCCGGTTGGCTTCGGGCCGTCAGGGAAAACATGACCTTGGTGTGAGCCGCAGACATTGCAATGCACCTCGACGCGCACCATGCCATAGCTCGAGTCGCGGGTCTCGCCAAGTATGCGCTTATCGATCGGCTGGATGAAACTCGGCCAACCCGTGCCGGAGTCGAACTTATCCGTGCTGCTGAAAAGCGGCGTGTCGCAGCCGATGCAGCGGTAAAGACCGGTCTTTTTATTATCGTGGTAGCGATTCGAAAATGGGCGCTCGGTGCCCTGTTCACGCGCAACGTGGTATTGAAGGTCAGTGAGACGCTCCTTCCATTCCGCCTCAGTGCGTTGAACAGGGTAATCCTCTCCGCTCAAGTCCACATGCGAGGGCAGGCCGCAAGCACTGGCACATTCGTTAAGGTCGACATCAGTCGGCTCAGGGCGCGTCGGATTTTCTGGCATAGCAAAAGTAAAAAGTGCACCGGCCAATAAAACAACGAGTAGCGCAGGGCCGTAGCTGCGTAGGATTGAGGTGGTTTTCATACTAAACAAGTGCAATGAACGTAGAACTTATTCCAACAAATGCAAATTCGGTTGCCGAGAAGTGCAGGGTGTAGGTTTTGTCCCGATCACACAGAAATAATCTTGAAGATCACGGCGCGCTGCGACTTATGTGCTTTATGTCTAAAGTTATAATCATCGGTGCAGGTGGCGTGGGCAATGTAGTGGCGCAAAAATGTGCCCAACTTCCCGAAGTATTCACAGAGATCGTACTGGCCTCACGCACCGTCGCTAAGTGTGAGTCCATCGCCGCCGACGTGCTCACCAAGACAGGTGTTACCATCCGCGCCGTAGCGCTCGACGCGGACGATGTCGCCGCAACGACGACTTTTCTCAAAGCCGAAGCCCCCAAACTCATTATTAATGTCGCCCTGCCCTATCAGGATTTGGCACTGATGGACGCGTGCCTCGCCGCCGGCGTGCACTACATGGACACGGCCAACTACGAGCCACCGGAAGAGGCCAAGTTTGAATACAAATGGCAGTGGGCCTACCAAGACCGTTTCAAAGACGCCGGCCTGACCGCCCTGCTCGGCTCCGGCTTCGACCCCGGCGTGACCAACGTATTCTGCGCCTATGCCCAGAAACACCTCTTCGACGAAATCGAAACGATTGATATCCTCGATGCCAATGCGGGTAACCATGGCTACCACTTCGCGACCAACTTCAACCCCGAAATCAATATCCGCGAGATCACAGCAAATGGCCGCTACTGGGAAGCGGGCGAATGGAAGGAGGTCGAACCGATGAGCGTACATCAGGTCTATGACTTTCCTGTCGTTGGTGAGCAGGACGCCTACCTCCTCTATCACGAGGAACTGGAGTCGCTCTGCCAAAACATCAAAGGCCTCAAACGAATCCGCTTCTGGATGACCTTTTCTCAAAAATATCTGACTCACCTCAAGGTGCTCGAAAACGTCGGTATGACTTCAATCGAACCCATCGACTTCAAGGGGCAGAAAATCCAGCCAATCGAGTTTCTCAAAGCCGTCCTCCCCGACCCCGCCAGCCTGGGTCCACGCACAAAGGGTAAGACCTGTATCGGCTGCGACATCGTTGGCATGAAGGACGGAGAGAAGAAGCGTATCTTCATCTACAATACCTGCGACCACGAGGAGTGCTATGCGGAAGTCTCCAGTCAGGCCATCAGCTATACCACGGGTGTGCCCGCCATGATCGGTGCCCAAATGATTCTCAAAGGCCTCTGGAAAGAGCCCGGCGTCTGGAACATGGAACAACGCGACCCCGACCCCTTCATGGAGGAGCTCAACCTCCGCGGCCTCCCCTGGCACGTGGTCGACCTGCCACTCGAAACGTAGCGCTTGTAGACGGCGACGCGATTATCCTATCGCCCGTAGAAATTGCCGTGGGTTTCTCATAATTAACTTTCACTACTCTCAAAAGAATCCGACCTCCTAGAGTGACTAAACATAATGTAACTTGCGCATTCAGAAGCCTCGCCGTTAATATCTCGTAAAGACTTGTCAATCAATCACATTGGGCGAACTAATCCAATAACTTCACCCCACACGGAAGCTGCCGTCCGCAAAGAACGGAAAGAACGCGGAATATAAGTCAGAAGTTCGAGGTTAACGATCAGTATTTGTTCAGTATAATTCTTATAAACTGGTCTAAACTGGGGATTATAGCGAAGGTAGAAAACCGTCATCTCGACGTCATCCGGCAAAGAAAAACCCCTAAGCCTCAAAGACTTAGGGGTTTAAAAAATGGAGTGAGTGAAGAGGTTCGAACTCTCGACATCTACCTTGGCAAGGTAGTGCTCTACCAACTGAGCTACACTCACTTTTGTTAACGAAGCCGGTAGAATCCATAAGCGAATTCTTATGTCAACGCGTTTTTTAGAAAAATTAACCGCCACATTCGACCAGTACTCTTACTTCAAATCGAGATCGAGCAGCAACTTGCGGCGGACTGCATCGGGCAGCGGAACCAGATCGTTTTGACGTAGGCTGGCGGCTACATCATCATTAAGCAGTTCACGAACCACCGGACGAAGCTTCAATTCATCCCTCTCATTATAGACTATGTAAAAGGCCAGGCTGATCGGATAGTCGCCGTAATGCACATTATCTTCGGAAGGACCGAAGGCAGGCGCACCTTCTTCTTCCGAGACCATGAGGACTTTGACCTGACTCTTCTCAGATAGATTGGACAGGATTGCGATGGAGGCGGCATCCGAACGAAGTAAATCCTCAATCTCCGAATCTTTAACCATGGCTACGTTGGGTTTCATCACCCCACCCTTGAAAACTGTATATCTAAAGAGTTCGAGGGCGATACCCCCTTCTCGGGTGCCGGCCAGCGGCTTTATATTCCGATTCCCCCATCCGGAGAGATTCATATCTCCCCAAGTGTTGAAATTGTATTCTTCATTGGAGCCGAAGATACCTCCAAGGTATGGCAGACTGATCTCGTCGATAGGATTACTTTCATTAACGGCGATCACTGCCACATCGTAAACAAAGGGATAGACACTGAACTCTTGTCGAGGCACTTCGTCCCCATCAGGGACTGCGATAATGGCGAGATCGATCTCATCCGAGCGGAGGCGGTCGAGTGCGGGCAGACTGCCGATGCTGTCGATGGTGAAAGTCAAGTCGTTGTCCTCACCGT
>Ga0209533_1005687_pt1 | contig 10559 bp, 9 predicted proteins | sample COG_04_FD_184748 | JGI IMG/M metagenome (GOLD analysis project Ga0209533, IMG submission 184748) | Pelagic Microbial community sample from North Sea - COGITO 998_met_04 (SPAdes) (version 2) | ecosystem: Environmental > Aquatic > Marine > Neritic zone/Coastal water | place: Helgoland, sampling... | reverse complement strand
TGCCGGGTTGGTTATCTCTGGAGTCCTATTTCCTCTTCTACTAAAAGTGTATGGATTAGAAGGGGTAGCGACTGCATCAATGTTAGGATATTTGGCTACCTTTCTGTTTTTTTTCTTTAGCGTAAGAAAAGTAGTAGGAATTTCTGTTTCTGATTCGCTGAAACCTCAGGCACAAGATCTGGTTTATATTTATAATCAATTAATAAATCTTTTTCGTAGAAAAAATTATAGCGCGTTCAGAAAATAGTAGGAATAAAACACTATGTATCAATTAAAAAAATGCAATCTTTGCAAAAGTAAATCTTTAATTACTTTATATAGTCAATCAATTAGCCATAATAAGCCTTGGTCTGACTTTATAGAGAAGAGGAATTTTCCGTTATTGATTGAAGGTAAATTATGTCGTTCTTGTGGTTGGATTTTTAAGGATACAGTGTTTAACTCTGACGAGTTGAACCAGCTTTATAACTTTGAAGACGAAAGGGTTTCATTGGAAGCAGAGTTGCTCGCTGATAAGAATTCTAAATATAGGGGGAGAAGAATATTCCAAACAGTTGCCCCGTGGTTGGCATCTGCAGGCACTGTCCTTGATGTTGGAGGAAGAAATGGTGAGCTCATGCAAACATTTTTAGACAAAGGTTTTGGAGTCTCCGTTCTGGATATGGATGCAGGCAGTCCAATAGCATCGCAAATGCTAAAAATAAGATCTCCTTTCTTGGATTGGAAGACAGATACGTATGATCTGATTACTATGAGCCATGTGCTTGAACATACCGAATCACCGAGAGAGTTTCTTATTCATGCGAGAACATTATTGAAGGAAGGTGGGCTTATTTTTGTGGAAGTCCCCTCAGAGCTGATTACCTGTTTGATAAAGCGTCATGTTGGTGATCACAGACATCTGTCCTATTTCACAAGACAAACATTGCGAGCATATATTAAATCTTCAGGGTTTGACTGTTTGTCGTGTGAGCTACTTATTGATGTTGTAGGTAGTAAAATCCCGTTACTTAGAGCTGTCGCTAGAAAATCTCAAGATGACAGTATTATTGGGCCATTGAGACCATCAAAAGCTGCTTTCCTTAGAAGTGTGTTAGAGGTGTTTCACCCTTTACCATGGTTATCTCGACTCTTAAAGTATAGGTCGCTTAAAAGCATTTGGACACCAAAAACGTGAAACTGTTAATGGTATATAACTTTGATCAATATGAGGCGGAGGTCGAAAATCCAAATTTTTATAGGTCTTGCGCCGAAAAAGTTTTCCCCAAACTTTCAGTGTCCACGTCATTCCTTCCAGATTTAGCTAAGTCTTTGCTTTACAAGATCCTCATTCTGTTCAGGGTGGATAAAGGGCAAGCACTGGATGTCTGTATATTTTTTTGGCTTATTCGATATGGTCACAAGTATGAGGTGATTGTTGGTTGGCTGACTGGCGGTATTATAGCGAGCTTCCTAAAAGGAATTCTCCGGTGGCGCAATACTCGTGTTTGTTTGATTTTATACAAAATGCCTACTAAAAACCACAGCGAGATTATTTATCGCGTTAAGCATTTTATTTTACGGATATCCTCAAAGGGTGCTGATAGAATTATGACTTTAGATCATTTGCAAGCTATATCTTTTGAAAAGTACCTCGGGAGGGGCCCCGACAGCATCAAAGCCCTTGTGTACGGGATCGATACTGATTGGTATGATAATCAGCTAAAGAACATACCGCAGATTGTCTTTCCACCGACGGTTTTTTGCCCTGGAAGTGCTCATCGTGACGATAGTGTACTAGAGAATGCGGTTTTTGATATTGACGTATGTGTAAAACGTTACCAGCTAGATGATACTGGTGTGGCTAGGGCAATCTCAGAGCGCGTCGGCAAGGCTCATATGGAGAAGAACTATAATGCACCTTATAATAGTTATATGTTTGATTGCCGAAATTCTTCAATGGTTGTTATCGCAGTTGAAAATTCTGATAAACCTGTTGGGTTAACCGCTCTTTTAGAATGTATGGCACTTGGTCGTCCAGTAATTATCACTAATGGTGCATCGAGCCGTGATTATGTGTCTGATGGTTTTACCGGCTTGCTGTTTGAGGCAGGCAACTGGCAACAACTGCGTGACAAAATTCAGTTTCTATTGGATTATCCAGATGAGGCTGAGAGAATTGGTTCTAATGCTAGTGAGCACGTGCGTCTGAAATATGGACTTTACTCTTGTGGAGAGAGCTTTCACCAAAGTTTATATGATATGGCAAATAAACATTAAATGCGACTTTTACTTAATTGCATCCGCCTTTTTTTTGTGATTATGTTCCCTGTTGGTTGGTTTTTTTCTAGCGATCTGTTGTCAGATCAGTACATATACTATTTTATATTGAACTTGATTGCCCTAGGTTCGTCAATGACGTTTCTTTTTGTGATGGGGAATAATCTGATGAGAGATATCCAATTATGGATTATTTTTTTAATTTATCAGCTGGGATATTTTGTTACATTTTATATACTGTGTTATATGAAGACGCGCTATCAAGACTATGCCGATTATTTAAATGCGACATTCCCAGAACAAATTGAGTTATTAAACAGCGGTGCGCTGATTGTAAGTTACTTTGAAATTGTTACATTAGTCTTGGTTGCATTTATAATTTCAGTCATTTTCTTGAAATTAGTAAGTCAGTCGGATTCTTTTAAATTAAGACAGCCCCATTTGAAGGGGGGCAGTGAAGTACCTATTATTTTATCATACAGGACCTTAAAGCGATCGTTAATGATCACTGTTGTAATTAGTGTAATACTATTATTAATACAGAGCCAGTTGGGATTGGGTCTTACATCAGGGGCAGATAGGCAGGTAGTCCACCTTCCATATAGACTTAACGGTATTTTCATGAGTCTTATAAAAGGCTTTTTACCACTCGTTTTCATAGGCATTTTGTGGCTAGCGGACAGTATACGTTCACCATTTTTGGCGAATAGAACTATTACTGCTTATCTTATTTTCAGTGTCGTCGCTGGATTAATTAGCACTAGTAAGGAACCGTTCATGGTTTCTGTCTTTACCATGACAGTTTTATGGCTTATTACAGGTACTTTTTCCAAAAATCGTTTCCGACTAATTATGGCTCTTGTGCCATTTATTATTGTCTTTAATGTATTCCTATCAGTTAACAGGATGATGAGAAGTTTGCTTGAAGATCTGGGAATGTTTGAGATTCTTATGCTAATTTTTAATACTAGTCTGTCTTTGGATTATGATATCTTCGCAAGCGAGTTTTCTATGTCTGGCCTGTCTGTAGTTCTGGCGCCACTGATGCGGTTTGATGGTAGTGGACCATTGTTAGATATTATTAATTATGCGCCTTCTTTTGATTTTGATCGTGTATTGTCGATAGTTTTTGGGTCTAGCCTCACTGTTGATGCATTGTATGTGACGGAAGTGCTTGGAAAAGCTATAACAGATGGAGTAGCATTCGCTCCTTCTTTGATAGGCTACTTTCTTTTCATATTCGGCAACCCATGGTTGGCGGGTATCGGGGTGTCGCTTTATACGCTGCTGTGGAACATTGTTTTTCGGGTTGTTACAGGCCTTCGCTTAAAAACAAAGCCGATTTTAATATCGCTTTTGATTGTTGTCCTTGCGCGTTTCACCATGGCAGGAACTTTAGAAGCTATGTTTAAATCGATTGCTATGGTATTATTTTTTGGCTTTATTTTAGAACTTATAATAAGAGGACTGTTTAAAAAGACCGCTCGACAAACAAACCATCTGCCACCTTCCAAGTATTTTTTGACAGCGACACCACAATGAAAATTTTGGTTATAATTCCATATATTTTTTTGCCACCTGTTTCTGGGAACCAGAATCTGCTTAGTAACCTACTTAAGTATGTTGCAAATGAAATATACTGCGATCTTATTCTTTTAGTTAACAGTGATACTGATATAACAGCCTCAAAAGCTGCGATACGTCGAGTATATCCAAATATTGGAAATATTATCATATTCACCAAACCACGTGGAATAAGTTTATTACTGGCAATGTTCCAAGCATTTGCAAATGGATACCATCCAGCACTAGGTAGGTATCACAATAAATTATTGATAAATTGGCTTTCTAAAAATGTGGTTAAAGGAGGTTATGACTTGATACACTTTGATATGTTTCATACGGCTCCTTATCGAAAATTTTGCAAAGATACTCCAACCTTACTTGTTTCATCAGATGCATATTCGATGGCAGCACAAAATGCTGGGACACTATCACGCAAAATTAAAACGCGATTACGATCACCAATTGAGACGACGCTTCTAAAAAACTTCGAAAAGAATGAGTACTCAAAATTCAATATGGTTTGTACTGTTTCAGAGGTTGATGCCAAATATCTTCAATCTGTTGCAAGCCCTATAGAGATTAAGACCATAGGTATAGCTTTGGATCCAGCTTTCTCTGAGAGGAAGATAACGCACTTAAACACCAAGCCTGAAAAGAAAATACTTTGCACTGGTAATTTGGATCATGCCATCATATCCGACGGCATAATTGAGTTTTTGAAGAGAGACCTTGTTTCAATAAGGAAATTTCACCCTGATGTAAAAGTAACAATTCTTGGAAAAAACCCTACTGTTGAATTAAAACGATGTATTGAAATTACTGATAGAGTCAAGCACGTAGACTTTGTAGATCATTATGATGATTTTTTAGATCAAGACTGGGTATATGTATATCCTCAAAAATGTGCGACAGGATTGCAAACAAAATTGCAACAAGCTTTGTCATTAGCTTTGCCGGTGGTGGGCTATAAGGTTTCATTTGGTGGATTAATGATTAAAAGTGGGACACATTGTTATGTATGCAACAATAGTGACGATTTAGTTCGTCATGTACTCAGCTTAATCAGTGATGTGAGGCTACGAAGAGAAATTGGCTTAAATGCGGCGACACACATCCGGGAAAATTTTTCAATCAATAAAGTAGGCACGCAAATGGTTGAGATATATAAAGATATTATTAAACATTACAAATCTGTGGAGTAAAGGCCAAATGACTATACCAACATTAGCTAGTAAGTATGAGTACAAACTTTCTGCGAGCACCCATATTATAAATAGTTTAAAGCATTTATTTTTTTCAAAAACTACTAAGGTTAGTTTGCCTTTATTTGTTAAAGGTACAGATGCAATTTCAATTGCACCACAAATATTTGGATACCACGAACCTCACATAAAAGAAGTAATAGAGCATTTTGCAGCTAATGGATTTGGAAACTTCTTAATTGATATTGGAGCAAATATTGGCCTAACTTCTTGTCAGTCAGGAAATAAATTTAAGCAGGTTTTTATGTATGAGCCTAATCCTGATTGTTTTAGCATACTAAAGGTGAATGCGAAAATATCTCTGCATAAATGCCAGGTTCACCTTAACCCATTTGGTTTGGGAGATAATAAATCGATGACAACACTCACCATTCCAAAACATAATTGGGGGGGGGCATTTATACGTGATGAAACAAATTCATACAGTGATCAAATTTTAGCCGAAAAAGATAATTTCAAAGAGTTTAAAGATGGTAATTACGAAAAAATTCAAATTCAAATTGAGTCAACAACAGAAGTTCTCACTCAAGTATTCAAAAATCTGAATTCACAGTCGCTATGTAGCGGGGTGATTAAAATAGACGTTGAGGGCTATGAACTCTCAATTTTGGAAGCATTAGCAAAAATAGTTCCAAAGAACTTTCATCTTGCGGTTATATTTGAAAATTTTGACAAGAATTTTGATGTAGCGCAGTTAGAAAATCATTTTAATGGCCGTGCTAATTTGTTTAAATTAAAGCAGAGTCCAATACTCACAGGATCAAAAATTCGCAAAATATTCTCGTTGATTTTTAATGGCGGATTCTCAACAAAAATAATTCATAAATCAATTGGGGAAAATGATGGCGACTTAATTTTGTTGATTGATAATATTAAATAAGCTCATTGCATTGTTTCAATGTTACTGCTTTAATCAAACACAGAACGCAAATAATCAAAATAAAGCTAGAAATGATCAATAAAATTGAGAACACTACGTACACGACTACTGATCAATCGAGCAGTCATCCTGAGCTTGATCAACGTTTGATAGAGGTCATCGATAATCTTAATGTTAATTCTATATTAGATGTTGGGTGCGGTGCTGGCTTTTTATCGAACCAATTAGCAGACAAGGGATACGAAGTGGTTGCCTGTGACCCTGAACAAAGTGCCCTAGACTTGGCAGGGGGTCAAAGCAAGGTCTCTTTCAATTTGTTGGGATGTTATGATGATCCCTCAAAGCTGGACGTTTCTAATATTGATCTTGTTCTTTCGAGTGAGGTTATTGAACACCTAGTTTTACCTCGTAAGTTAATTGATTTTTCTGGATATTTTTTAAAAAAAAATGGCCTTCTAGTTTTATCAACTCCATACTATGGAAGTTATATCAAAAATTTAATTTGCTCACTTTGCAACAAATGGGACGATCAATTTGCAGTTTTATGGGACGGCGGTCATATAAAGTTTTGGTCGCTCAAAACATTAACTATATTACTTAAAGAGGGTGGATTTGAATTAGTAGAATATAAAACATCCAGTAAGCATCCCTGGCCTTTTCGGTTGGTTTGGCCGAATAACATCATTGTTGTTGCTCAAAAAAAGTAAAAATGACTTTTCCACCTTCGATTAGAGCACTAAGATGTTGGTGACTTGCCGTACATAAATAAAGCTACTGCCATAATGATTTGTATAAAAATAAAGCATGTTGATAGGTGCGTAGATTAATATTTTCAGAAACTCTAATTTGCCACAAACTTTGCTATATATATATTTTGGCATTGCAGGGGCTAAAGAAACGGGATTCAATTTGAAATGGCTAGCAGTATTGAAATAAATCCAAAGCGGTTTTTGTTAATCAGTTCGAATTCCAGCGGACGGGGTGGTGGAGAGCGCTACTTAGTTTATCTGTCTATGGGATTGAGAGATCTAGGTTATGATGTGCACGTCTTGCTTTCTCAATCAACTTATATGGATGGATGGGCTGATAAGTTTCAGAATGAAGGGGTAGCTGTACACCGTAAAAATTTAAAAGGACTAAGAGAGAGGCCATTACGCTTTATACAAGCCATTTTTGATAAGTCTCAGATTGATACCGTTGCAGCACTTTGTTACGAACTTAAGCCTAACGCAATATTGGTAAATCAACAATATGACGAAGATGGACTTGATTATTTAAAAGGAGCATTAAATTCAAATGTGGCTCGGGTTGGAGGAGTAATGCATATGCCTATGACTTCAGATAAAAATCAGAGGCCATTTGGATATTTAAGGGGAAGGATTTTATCGCACTGGTATAGGCGAAACCCGTACAGGTTGATTCTTGTATCGAAGGGGGGGCAAATTGAGTATGAAAATTATTACAGTGATCCGCGTCCAACGACAGTTGTTAATAACAGTATTCCATTGGACCCTTCTATCGAGCATTGCATACAATTTAGTGACATACCTACAGTAGGGTTTGTTGGCCAGCTTGTTGAGCAAAAGAATTTGTCCTGCTTGGTGGATGCCTGGTTATTGGTAAGAAAGGCAGGATTTGAATGCCGTTTGTTATTGATAGGAGACGGGCCTGAACGAGGTATGCTGGAAAGGAAGCTCACACTATCAGCACCACGGGATGCCTGGGCTATCACTGGGTGGCAAGATAACCCGGAGTCTATATTGGATAGGTTGAGTATTTTTGTTTTGACTAGTCATTTTGAGGGACTTCCATTGAGTTTGGTTGAAGCTGCTGGACGTGGAATTCCGTGTGTAGTTGCACCATTTAACGGTGCTTTTGATGTTGGAAGACATGCTCACTGGGTTCGGGTTGCTAAGGATAATTCGGTCGCAGAGATTGGAAAGTTAATGATTGATATATTAAATAGTTTAGATAAGAATGAACAAATAGTACAATCTGATCTAGATGCATTTCGAGCACATTTTTCTTTAAGAAGGATGGCAACTGAGGTTGCTACGGTGATGGGCTTATGAAGCGTCAAATACATGTAGTAGTTTTTTTTATAAACGTTGGGTTTTATCATGCTGCTCGTCTTCGCGCGGCTGCTATGGCATGCGATCGTGTTGGATGGCGATTAACAGCTGTGCAGTTGACAAATGATACGCTTGCACACCCTTGGGGGCATACTAAACAGGATACTGGTTTTCAATTAATCACATTAATTAATAAGATTAGTGGTGAAAGTATGGTTAAAGGTTTACCTCAAGTCTCTCAGGGAATTGTGGACCAATGCATAGAGTCTCTAAAACCCGATGTCGTATTTCTTCCAGGTTGGTGGTTCGAATTGTCTCGCAAAGTACTTCGTTGTATTGGACGGAAAAATATACCAGCAGTTGTAATGTCTGAGAGCAAACGTGACGATGTACCAAGGATTTGGTGGAAAGAGCGTATAAAGGCGTGGCTTTATGTTAAGAAGTTTTCTGCTGCGCTTGTTGGGAGCGATTTACATGCGGATTATTTGTGCTCTCTTGGAATTTCAAGACACTACATATTTAAAGGCTATGACGCAGTCGATAATGCTCATTTTAAGGAAGCCGCCAATTTTGCGCGAACGCATGAACTTGAGGTGCGAGCCAAGTATCAGAAGATGCCCCAGAGACCATTTTTCATAGTTGTGCTGCGTCTAATGCCAAGAAAAAATGTGTTGCGATTACTTAATGCCTATATAGAATATAGGGCCAATTGTACCGAGATACCTTGGGATATTGTGATCTGTGGTGATGGTGAGCAGAGCGCTGTATTAGAAGAGGCTGTATGTGATAATGGTCTAGAAGACTCTTTCCATATGGTAGGTTTTTTGGCCTATCAAGAGGTTGGTCATTGGTATGGGCTTGCGGCTGCTTTTATCCATCCGGCACTTAAGGAGCAATGGGGTTTGGTTGTTAATGAGGCCTGTGCTGCTGGTCTTCCTATACTTTGTAGCCAAACGGTTGGCTCTCGTTATGACTTGGTCTGCGAAGGAAAGAACGGATATATTTTCGATCCGACAAATGTCACTGACATGGCGAAATGTTTACTCAGAGTTCATGCCGTTGGGCAAGATGCTCGTGATCGAATGGGTCAAGAAAGTCAAAATTTGGTTGAATCGTGCTCTCCAGAGAACTTTGGTAGTGGACTTATATCTGCCACGCAAGTTTTGTACGATGTTGTGACTGACGAGTGAAGAATCAAGAATCTCTGTTGCGCGTATTACATGTGCTGCCAACGAGGGCATCTGAATTTGGTGGTCCAGTGTTTGTCGCTGAGGCGCTTGTAGAGGAGTTGAAGCAGCAAGGTGTTGAGGCAATGCTTTATCCGCCTTTGATTAAGAATGGCCAACGTACATCTTTCATTGAAATCCCAGAGCTCGTGAGGCGAAGTAATTTGGTCCACATTCACGGGCTCTGGAATCTACCTGCACTCATCGCAGCCAGAACTGCGAGAATAGCTGGAATTCCATACATTGTGACTCCCCATGGTATGCTTGATAGGTGGTCATTACAGAGGAGTAAATTAAAGAAATTGGTTTACGGTTTTTTCTTTGAACGTAAAAATTTATTGGCTGCAGCAAGTGTTCATTTTCTAAACAAAGAGGAGCAGAATGAAGCTGAAGACTATGGGATACAGATCAAATCCTTTGTCTTGGCTAATGGTGTTGTTGCAGAGAATTATACCTCATTACCGGATAGGATGAATTTCCTCCAACATCATATAAAACTGGAAAACAAGGTGTTAGCACTCTTTCTTGGGCGTCTGCACCCCAAGAAAGGGTTTGATATCCTACTCCCAGCTCTCGCAAAGGCTGTGGTAAAAGCACCCAATCTTCATCTTTTGATTGCTGGTCCTGATGAAGTTCAATACAAAACTGAACTGCTCAAAATGGTAGACCAATATCATCTAATAGAGAATGTTACGTTCTTGGGTATGGTGCAGGGGAAGGTCAAAAAAGAGATTTTGTCGGCTGCTGATTTTTTCGTTCTGCCATCACACCAAGAAGGGGATTCAATTGCGGTCAAGGAAGCGATGGCCAGTGAGTTGCCAGTGGCAATTACACCTGCTTGTCATTTTCCCGAAGTTATGGCTCAAAATGCCGGACTTGTGGTGCGTCCTGATGTTTATGAATGGTCGCGTGTTTTGATTCAGCTGACGGAGGATGGAAGAAGTCGGCGAAAAATGGGCATGAATGCTGTCAAACTTATCGATGAACATTACACGTGGAGAAGGATTACAGGAACATTGAAGCGTATCTATGAAGATATCATAGAAAGAGGGCATTACAATGGCTAATTCTTGTGTTTATGCTAAGCTTCCCCGTGGTGGACTTGGAAATAAAATGCTTGTTTGGGCACGTGCGCTTGTTTTTTCGCAGAGAAATAGCCTACCATTATTTGTTTCTCGGTGGGCTGAAGTAAAATTGGGGCCTTTCCTGCGAGGTGAAAAAAGTAAAAGACAATATTGGGGCTACTTTTCAGGGAAAAATAACCCAGGAATTATTCAGAAAATTTTATTTTATT
>Ga0209533_1005684_pt1 | contig 10564 bp, 7 predicted proteins | sample COG_04_FD_184748 | JGI IMG/M metagenome (GOLD analysis project Ga0209533, IMG submission 184748) | Pelagic Microbial community sample from North Sea - COGITO 998_met_04 (SPAdes) (version 2) | ecosystem: Environmental > Aquatic > Marine > Neritic zone/Coastal water | place: Helgoland, sampling... | reverse complement strand
AAGCCCGAAGTGGCTTGTGTCAATTCCTTGCAATAGTTCTTGTACAAATGCGGTGCCTTGATCAATCCCACTAATGCCATCTGCATAATAAAAAGAGACTTCATTAACGTCCTGCATTGTGATATAATACCCAGTGAGTCTTGCTTTGACAATAGACGATCTGTAGATATAATTAAGATCCAAAGCGGTGATTTTTTCTTCTGTAATATCAATTCCAGACTGCTCGCCTACAATCGCATGGTTCTCTCTTGAGTTAGAAAAGGTGTTTCGAATGGTTGGCGCTTTTGTTAGATAGCCTGCATTGGCGACTAATACATGCTTTCCAGAAAATTTATAAGTAAATCCTCCTTTGGCGCCAACACCTGTAAACTCAACGTTAGGTCCTTTTCCCAGTGAATTGTCTGCATACACCTCGCTTTGATACAAGCCTTCTCTTTGGTAGTCTGTTTTGGTACTATTTCCCGCTATGAAAAAATCAACTTTATTATATTTAAATTGTGCTTGAGCAAAAACACTCATAACATTCGCTTCTAAGTTGTAGTTATATCTAAAGGTGTCGCCTGTGCTAACAACACGGTTCGGGTTTTGCAAATCAAACTGAACTTGATCAAAAGAATCTATATTTAAATAGCCCGTAGTACTTCCTAATACATCTATTATTTCCGCAAAATTATGTGACTTTAAACGTTTATAGTTTACAGCAGCATTTAGAATTATATTTTCAGTCAATTCTGAAGACAGGATAGTATTTGCAGACACTTGCGTGTCATCGCTTCGATCTTCATACAACACATAGGCGGCAAAATCTCCATTTATATTGTTTGTGGTATTGGCATCATATAGACGGTTCCAATCGAGTTGGCCTTCATTGATAAAATTTTGATTGGCTTCATACGCGCCTGCTAAATCTGGTCCACTTCTATCAGCTAAAAAATAACTTGGCAGCGTTTGATAATAGGCAGGACTCGGATTGGCGCCGCCAGCATAGTCCAAACGGCTGTTTCCTAATTCTCCAAATTGGTAGGCAATAGTGGTGTTTAGCCTTGTTTTATCGTTGAGACTCCAGTAATGGTTCAACATTACAACAGGTTCTGCAATGCGTCGTATCCGTGAATTCCGTTTTTCTCCGTCTTGATAGCCCCAATATTCGTTATACTTTATGTCTTTTAAATCATATACTTCTTGGGTGTTTGGTGAGGATTTACCACGTCTATTGGGCGTATAAAACCCCGTAAAATTTACGCTATGCTTCTCATTTAATTTCTTTTCTACAGCAGCAAAAAAGGAGTTGGCATCATAAAACGTTCCGTCTTGATAGCCTTCGTTGCCCCAGCGTCTCCCTAAAGAAAAGGCGTAAGACCAGTCCCCTTTAACCACACCAGACGCATAGGTTGCTAGGACTCTGTTGGTGTAGCTTCTGTTGGAAGAGGAGTAGGTCACTCGTTTTGTGGTTTGGAATTCTGAGGCTCTTAAGCTGATGTTGGTGGACCCTAATATACCTCCAAAGTTATAGGACGATGCTGACAAACCCGAGGTCAACTCTTGGTTTCGAAAGACATCATTTAAGCCGCCCCAATTGCTCCACTGCGGTCTCCCATTATATATTTTATTCATTTCAATTCCATTTAAAAGCACCGATGCGTTTTCAGAATTGAGTCCACGAACTTTAAAAAACGAAGCGCTAAACTGAAACGCCGCCGCCCGTTGAAATACATCTTGAGAAGACACTAACAATCCAGAAATATTATCCGTAGCACTCGTATCATCATTTAGCTCATCATCAGATAGTGTGATAGTAAATAAATCATCATCAGCGGGATCTAAACGCAACATCATATCTTGAATGTCTACTATTTTTCCTTCATTTACCACAATTGGATAGCGCGCTGCTCGATAACCTTTTTTAGTCAGGCTTAACACTTGTTCTCCTAATGGAACCGTGTCAGGAAATATAAATATGCCTAGAGCATTTGTTTGAGTGCTTACTAGAGTTCCTTCAAAAGTGACGCTTACATCCACCAAAACTTGATCTGAAATTAAATCTTTTACACTTCCGGTGACGACTGTTTGCTGAGAAAACAGTGAAAACGAGATTAAAAAAACCACGTAAGCGTTGGTAGATCTATGTTTCATTATTGAATTGGGGGTTAATTAACAATAATTGAGAGGTTCAATTTACAAAAAATATTTACTCGAAATGGCACAACATACTATTGGCTGTAAAATCAATCTGTTTTTGACGTCTCAATTAAATAAAAAACTTACGTCTGGCGTGTCCAAACATTAATTGTGATTAGAAAATCGATATAATTAAAAAAAAACTAAATTCTATTTTTTAGAAATAGCGACTGTGACTCTAAGAAGTAAAAAATTTAAAAGTAATGTTTAGCCTTGCTTTTAGTAATTATTAAAATGTTAGATTATTATGTGTTTTAATTCGTTTTTAGTGAAATTTAAGTAAAATTATTGTATTATTATGTGTAAATATGTATTTTTTATTTGGATATTGTAATTTAATTTATTAGTTTTGGATTGTATTAGACCCCAAATCTAATTTTCATAACCAATGTAACTTTTTTTAAAATACCATACTGTTTTAGAGTAAAACAGCATGTTTAATCTTAAAAAAGTGTTATGAAAAACCTACGCCTTAAAAACTATTTGAAATTTGGAATTCTATTTTTTGGGGTTTCGTTGCTTACTACAAATTGTGAGAAAGATGACCAATTGACTTTTGACAGCACTAAAAACATTAATGCCAAAACAGTCACTTTTGACGAAGCCAAAGTTTTTTTTGAAAACAAAAATTCTAACGTCTTTGCTAAACGCACTAGTGGTAATGCTCTAATCCTTGACCCAGATTGGAATTCTTTGGAACATTCTGAACTTACGTACACCGAAGCTCAATTAACCAAAGCCAGTACTGAAGTCAATAGAGATGGAGAATTCACTTCTAAACTTCTTTTTGTTAATATAAATGGTGACATTAAAAGTGTTATCCTTACTACTTGGGTTGAAGATTACAACGCTCAAAACAACATTGTTAATGCCAATATTTATCTAAATGAATATGATGGAACTTTCATTGATGCCTATAGGATAGAAAATGGCCGTTTTACAAAGCGTTTAGTCCCTGAAACTAATATACAGAAAGCAAATTTTTTCATGTTACAAGAAATTTTTACTCCAGATTGCTGGAATACTGATGATTTGGAAGGAGGAGAACTTGAAGCTGTTGATTTGGGAGCTATAAGTTCTGGAAGTGGCAGCTATGATGGCGGGAACATCAGTGGACCTGAAAATGGACCTGGCATTGGAGACTACGGTGGATATGTTGATGGCGGAATATCTGGTGGTAATGGTTATACAGGTGACGATTCTATAGCTCCTGATGGTGTCGATTTAGGGGCAACTACTATTTTAATGAATCCGCCTATTGACCCTGATGGAAGAGGTAAATGTCCTCCGGGGTATAAAAAAAATCCTACGACCGGAAAATGTGACCCGATTTGCAATGGAGGTAAAATTTATAATACAAATAGTGAAGAATGTAATTGCCCTGATGGAAAAGTTGAAGATGATAATGGTAATTGTGTTGATGATTGTAATACATTTGATGAAAGAATAGAAGATCTTTTTGATACTGAAGGAGGATATGTAAATGATCCAGCTGACCCTGGGGGAGCTACTAATAAAGGAATATCATGGCCTGTGTGGAAAGAAAATGCGTCATCTATTTTGGGTGTTGAACCTACTCTGGGAAATTTGCAGAACCTTACAGCTGATCAGGCAAAATTAATCTATAAATCAAAATATTGGAACTCAATTATGGCTGACAATATAGAAGATGGTGATTTAAGGTGGTTACTATTTGATTTCTATGTTAATGCTGGAGGGAATGCTGTTAAGGTTTTACAAAATACTTTAAATCAATTAGGTGGAAATGTTTCTACTGATGGTGTTTTAGGTAGCCAAACATTAACAGCTATTAATAGTTATGATGAAAAAATCCTTCTTTATAATTCGCTTAAAGCCAATAGACAACAATATTATGATAATATCACACAAAATAGTATTAATAGATATTTAACTAAGAATCCATATGCTACTGATTTTGAGTTAAATAAATGGACTTTTAAACGATTCATTAATGGCTGGACAAATAGAGTAAATGTGTTTGTTGATAAGACAGATGAAAATTATTTAAATGTAAATTGTTAAATTTAAAAATCATGAAAAAAATAATCTTAATAAATATTTTTATTCTAATCTCAAATTCTCTTTATTCTCAGGATATAAGTGGTACATGGAATTGGCAATCTCAAAACGAGAAACACATAAGTGAAATTACATTGATTCAAAACGGTACTGATACATATAGTGGATATTATTGTTCTTCATTTTATAATGGTAAAAAGATTGATTGTTCAAATTCAACTACGGAAATATGTATCACAATCGAAAAAACAAGTTTAAATGTTTTTACTGGAAGTTTTAACAGTCCGTCGTTTAATGGAGTAGGCCATATTGAATTAATTTATGAACCTTCTCAAAATAAACTCAAATTAAAAATTTTAAATACTGTAGGTGAATATTACCTGCCTGCTAATGTGTTTTACAAATAAAAAGCCGAGCCATAATATGTGGGTTCGCATTGATATTGGTGCCGCAACAGTACTAATGAATCCGCCAATTGAACCTGACGAAGAAGGCAATTGTCCTCCAGGATATACCAGAGACCCTGTAACGGATGAATGTGTTTCTATTTGTAATGGTGGTAAGGCTTATAATGAAACAACCAAAGAGTGTGTATGCCCTGATGGAAAAGTTGAAGATGATAATGGTAATTGTGTGAAAAAATGTGAAACTTCAAAAGAAGATCTTAAAAAGGTGTTTCCAAACACCAGTGTTCCTATTTTACAAGAAATTGCAGATGCAATTAATAAGTATGGCAAGGATTTTGGTATAGATACCTGAGAGAAGTTACAGCACTTTTTTTCTCAAGCAGGACATAAAAGTGCTAATTTTGGGACATTTACAGAAAATTTGAATTATAGAGTGAATAAATTAGGAACTACATATTATTGGGACAAATACTTTAACTCCAACTCCACAAAGTCTCTGACTTCGCGGAAAATTAAATAATAAAGCTATGTCCAAAAAACATCTTTTTTTATTAATATTTTTTATGGCATTTAAAGGTTTAGATGCACAAATAAATATTGAGGTATATTTTGAAAAATTATCGGATGGTTATAATATCTATGTAGATAATTATGAATATTGTCCAATAAGTTTAAAGATTAATTTTACTACAAGTAACTTAGATACTCGTGGAGGCAATAATCGCATATATGTAGTTAGAGCGCTTCAAAAAAGGGCTTTGGTTACTAAACTTCGAATTGTAAATAGATACCTGTCATATCAATTTAATTATACTTACACCGTTAATTATGGAGACCATTTTGACAAAAAATATGATGAAAATTATATATATAACCTTCCATTTCCAAAACATCAACCTTATGAGGTTAGCCAAGGGTACAATGGAGATATTTCACATCAAAACGAAAATTATTTGGATTTCAAAATGCCCATTCAAACTAAAATATATGCGATAAGATCAGGAGTCGTGGTAAAGGTAGTAGACTATAATTTTAAAAATTGTATAGAAAAAGAATGTCAAAAATATAACAATTATATTCTTGTCTATCATTCTGATGGGACTTTTGCTGATTATGCCCACATTATGACAAAAGGATCAGTTGTTGCCCGTGGAGATAAAGTCAAAAAAGGTGATTTAATTGGATATTCTGGAAATGTAGGGTGGAGTTCAGGTCCTCATTTGCACTTGGGAATATTTCTTCAAAAATTATTTAAAAGAAAAACCTTAAAAACAAAGTTTTATACTAACAATGGAGAGCTTTCTGAATACTTAGTAGAGAAGAATAAATATGTCAAGGAATATTAATAATACTTATGTCTGTTCCCGCTGGTGCGTGAAATCGAAGACTCAGCAAAGTCAAACTTTGCGTAACGGAGTTGTTTTAAACCCCGGCTAGCGCGAGCATCTTTTGCTCGTGCCCAACAAGAGAAAAACATAAAAAATAAATTAATGAGTAGAAATTAAAATAAGATAATAAAGAATTTGGTTTGATTCACAGCACAAGCGTGACGCTTGCGCCAGCCTGGTTTTTATTCGATTTTAGTGAAATTTAAGTAAAATTATTGTATTATTATGTGTAAATATGTATTTTTTATTTGGATATTGTAATTTAATTTATTAGTTTTTGATTGTATTAGACCCCAAATCTAAATCTTCAAAAATAATTTAACCGAAGTTTTGATGTTTTTTACTGAGAATTACTAGTGTACTGACGGACAGCGTCGAGTGCTCTTATATATTTTGAATAATGAAAAACAAAACATTGTGGTAGGCCATAATATATGACCATTAACACAAGCTTTTGTTCTTATATAACGCATTGGTAACTTTTTGAACTCCGAAACAGAGCAATTTAAGATCATCCTGCTTACGGAAACAAAAAAGAGAAATTTGCTCTCTGAAAAAGTGAAAAAAGGTACCAAAAAGTCGAACCCGCGGAATGTCCACAACGAAGAATAACGACTTAATAATTTATTTTTCACCTAAATTTATTAATAACTATATTATGAAAAATTTATTTTTTGCACTAGCGTTTATGCTAGTAGGAACGTTTGCTTTTGCAAGTGTAGATGTGAAAACCCCCAACGAATCAATTACAAAAACTAAGATAGTTGAGGAATTGACAATCACCCATGTTAAAATCAAAAACAATGGTGGGACATGTACAATTTACCATTCTGTATATAGAAATGGAAAACACTTAGGTGATTTTGAAATTATTGCTCCAGCTTCACACGAAGATTGTGGGGGAGTAGTTTTTCATGTAAGCTAGATGTCATTTAACATTTATTAACTAAGCATTGTGTTTATTTTTTAGCCACAATGCTTTTAACGAAAATTATATGCGAATAATTAAAATATTATTTTTATCATTTAGCTGTTTAGTAAACAGCCAAGAAAATTTAAACGCTGTAATTGTTGATTATATTGAGATAACAGATTTTGGTATTTTGTCAAATACTAATTCTACTTTGATAGCTAACAGTAAGTCGGCATCATACAAAAGAAAAAATATTAAATATGATAACATTGAAGAAGATATAGTTGTTATAAAACATAGTGACTCTGTAGGTCATAATAATTTTAACAAAGAATCTTATTTTTCAAATTTGCAAGATAAAAATATACACTTTATTGACGAAAGTGTTAATGAATTAAAAGTATTCAGAGATAGTATTGTTGATATAAATTGGATTATTGATAACAGCAAATTTGAAACATTTTTAGGGTTTAAATGCCAAAGTGCTAAGGGATTATTTCGTGGTAGAGAATATACCGCTTGGTTTACAACAGAAATACCAATAAGTTATGGTCCATGGAAGTTACATGGTTTGCCTGGACTAATCTTGAAGGTTAAAGACAAATCAAATCAGATTGAAATATTAGCAACACAAATAATATTTAGTAGATTTGAAATGCCTCTTAAATTCACTTTAGATGACGAAGAAAAAGTGTACGATATAAAAGACTATCTCTTACTATTAAATAATGAGGAAGAAAATTATTTTAAAGAAGTAATGACAAAGGTACTTTCAAAGATGCCTAGAGGAGCAACTATTAATAACATTAATTTAGATAGTCATGAAAATAATAAGTATGAGATAAACTTCGAATGGGAAAAAGAAAATTAAAGTTTTACATAATTGTTTTGATTTTTTTTCAAAATGTTTGTTTCTCTCAAACTACAATCCACGGTACGGTTAAAGACAATACAGACAACCTATATTCTGCAAGTATTATTCTAAAAGATAGCTTGTTAAAAGCTATTGTTACGTACACATATTCTGATGGCAATGGAGATTTTATGCTCAAAACCAAAAAAAAAGGTAAATTCAATCTTGTATTTACTTCACTTGGTTATGAAGCCAAAACTGTTCCTTTATTTTTAAATTCAGAACAAAAGGAGCTAAAAATTGATATAATTTTAAAAGAAAAAACAATGAACTTAGATGAAGTAATCATCAAGTCAGATTTGCCAATATCTATTAAAAAAGATACCATTTCCTTTAAAACCAAATTTTATTCACACGGCGCAGAACAAACCGTTGAGGAACTATTAAAAACCATTCCTGGAATTAATATTAATGCTGACGGTACAATAAAAATAGGTAATCAAGAAATTGAAAAGCTTATGGTAGATGGCGATGACCTTTTTGAAAAAGGTTACAAAATTTTGTCTAAAAATATGCCAGCATATCCTATTGAAGAAGTTGAAATTTTAAAGAATTATTCCAATAACAGACTTTTAAAAGGCGTTGAGGAAAGCAATAAAGTAGCTTTAAACTTAAAGCTTGATGAAGATTCAAAACGAATTTGGTTTGGGAATGTAGAAACAAGTATTGGGAACGACAATGTTTACCAGTTGAAGGGTAATTTGATTAATTTTGGGAAAAAAAATAAGTATTACTTTTTAACTAATTTAAATAGTATAGGTTACAACGCTACAGGGGACATTGAGAACTTAGTACACCCATTCAGAATTAACGAACCTGCAAGTATTGGTGACAATCAAAGCGTAAATTCTTTGTTAAATTTATTGCCGAACAATCTTAATTTCAAAAAAAGTAGAACCAATTTTAATAATGCCGAGTTGGTTTCGTTAAATGCTGTTTTCAATCCAACTAAAAGACTAAAAATTAAAACACTTGGTTTTTTTAATTGGGATGAAACTAAATTCTTTCGAAATTCTACAGATTTTATTGATGTAATCGATACTAATTTTACAAATACAGAGAATTATCAATTACAAAACAATAAGCGTCTAGCTTTTGGTAAATTAGATTTTATATATAACATCTCTAAAACAAAAATGTTAGAGGCCACAACCAAATACAATAATGGTAATTTTAACGACACTTCTAATTTACTATTTAACGGTAATTCTACTATAGAAAATTTACAACATCAAAACACACTTTTTGACCAAAAAATAAGCTATAGCAACAAGTTTAAAAACAAAAAGGTATTTTTGCTAACGGGTCGTTTTATAGATGAAAAAACATCTCAAAATTATGCTGTAAGTCAATTCTTTTATCAAGATTTATTTCCTGCAAATACTAACACAAACAATGTCAATCAGCAAAGTACTAATCAGATGCAATTTACTGGCGTGAATGCACATTTATTAGACCGCAAGGACAATGGACATCTATTAGAGTTACAGTTAGGCAACGAGTTTAGAAAAGACAAATTACAATCTACATTTTCACTTTTAGAAAACAATACCGTTTTAGAACAGCCAAACGGATATCAAAACGAAACCAATTATCATGTAAACGATTTGTACCTTAAAAGCAAGTACAGATTAAAAATTAAAGATTTTGGTATTGTTGGTAAACTAGATGTACATCAGCTTTTTAATCGTTTAGAAAACAATAATGCAAGTAGTAATCAAAATCCTTTCTTCATCAATCCAAGTTTAGGTTTTGATTGGAAAATAAATGATAAAAGCAAAATAACATCGTCCTACACTTACAGCACTACAAATGCGAAAGTTTTGGACGTGTTTAGTGATTTTGTTTTAACTGGTTTTCGTTCTTTTTCTAAAGGAACAGGTGATTTTAATCAATTAGATGCTTCGAGTGTGGTTGTTAATTATCAATTAGGTAATTGGAGCGATAGATTTTTTGCAAATACATTTATTTTATATAGTAAAAATCACGATTTCTTTTCAACTAATACAGCCATACAACAAAACTTTAACCAAGCAGAAAAAATAGTGATTAAAGACCGTGAGTTTTTAAGTGTAAATTCAAAATTAGATTATTACTTTAAGTTTATTTCATCAAATTTAAAAGTAGATTTAGGCTATACAAAAAGTGAATTCAAGAATATTGTAAACAATTCTAATTTAAGGTTAGTTACGTCTAATAACTATAATTTTGGCTTAGAACTTCGTTCTGGTTTTAAAGGTGTTTTTAATTACCATATAGGCACTAAATGGACAACATCGGAAATAGAAACCACTATAAACAACTCATTTACATATAATGTGCGTTTTTTAGATTTATCATTCATTTTTAATAAAAATATTGATTTCCAATTACAATCAGAACGTTACTACTTTGGGGATTTACAAACCGACAACACGTATTATTTTTTGGACTTTGATGCACGATATAAGCTCATTGAAAATAAATTAACTTTAGGGCTTACTGGCAAAAACCTGTTTAATACGGAAAGGTTTAGGAATTTTTCAATTAGCGATATCGGAACATCAACAACCGAATATAGATTATTACCAAGATTTGTGCTTTTAAAATTGGAATACAGATTTTGACAATTGAAATCATCAAAAAACGGCTACCAACACAGTACTTAAAAAATAAAGAGCTCAAAGTCGGGAAGTCGAAGATTCGACGAAGTCAAACTTTGTGGAATATAAAAACAATAATTGAG
>Ga0209533_1005683_pt1 | contig 10569 bp, 8 predicted proteins | sample COG_04_FD_184748 | JGI IMG/M metagenome (GOLD analysis project Ga0209533, IMG submission 184748) | Pelagic Microbial community sample from North Sea - COGITO 998_met_04 (SPAdes) (version 2) | ecosystem: Environmental > Aquatic > Marine > Neritic zone/Coastal water | place: Helgoland, sampling... | reverse complement strand
ATTCAATTGGTTTGGAGACGGTGTACCAAATGATAATTGCAAAAGAAGATGCTTTTAGAAAAGATAAAATGTAATAAACAAAAAATATTTTTATACACACTGCTTCTGAAGAAGGTCGTTGAGCCATATCACCATCTCTATTATGCACTACACATCAAACAATCACTTTCTTCTTTTTCCATAATTTTTTGCCTTTTCGTCGCTACCGTAAATTGCATAGCCTTTGCCTTTGGCTGAGTGCGCAAATAGTACTGACCAGTTTTCAACCCCCTTGACCACGTATGAAAATGCACCGATGTAAGCACAGCCGGCGTCGGTTCTTCAATATGCAAGTTCAATGACTGTGACTGGTCAATATAAATCCCACGGTCCGCCGCCATATCAATAATAGACCTTTGAGATATTTCCCATACAGTACGAAAAATCTTTTTAATGTGAGCCGGAATGCCCTCAATATTTTGCACGGAGCCTCTGTGTTCAATCAAATCTCTCTGCATTTTTTCAGACCAAATTCCCAACTTGGTCAATGTTTGTTGTAAATATTGATTAATGACGATGTACTCCCCCGAAAGAACTCTTCTTGTATATAGATTGGATGTCCTTGGTTCAAATGATTCCGTATTTCCCATAATCTGCGCAGTGGATGCGGTGGGCATTGGTGCAGTCAGCAACGAATTTCTTGCCCCATATTGTACTAATTCTTGTCTCAACTGTGACCACGGATATCTTTCATCCGAATGTTCTACTCCCCACAATTCAATTTGCGTTTTTCCCTGTGAAAATGGAGAACCTTTAAAGGACTGATATGCACCATATTCTTTTGCTAATTTGACACTTTCATGCAAAGCACTATAATAGATAGTTTCAAAAATATTTTTATTCAAAAGGCGCGCTTTTGGACTATCATATGGCAGATTCATTTTTTGGAACACATCTGCCAATCCCTGAACACCAATCCCTATAGGCCTGTGTTTCGTATTAGATACACGTGCTTGTTTAATGGGATAATAATTGACATCAATAGTTTTATTCAAATTGATAGTCACTAATCTTGTCACTTGTTCCAATTGTTCAAAGTCGAAAAGACCAGAATCATTGACACAAACTGGCAAAGAGAGAGATGCCAATGTACAAACTGCGGCCTCGTCTGGAGATGTATATTCAACTATCTCGCAGCAAAGATTCGAACCCCGTATGGTCCCCAAATTCTGTTGGTTTGATTTCCGATTGCAATGGTCTTTATACATCATGTACGGTGTCCCTGTTTCAATCTGAGACTCGAGAATGGCAAACCAAAGTTCTCGAGCCGAAAAGAACGTCTTAATGACATGACCGGAATCTTCGCATTGAATGTATAATTTTTCATATTCATCAGCAACGGCATCTTGTAATCCCTCGCACTGAGTTGGACAAATGACTGACCATTGCTCATTATTTTTAACTCTCTTCATAAAGAGGTCCGATATCCATAATCCATAAAATAAATCACGTGCCTTCTCCGAATCCACACCATGATTTTTCTTGAGCTCTAAAAAGCCCAAAATGTCAGGATGATGTGGTTCCAAGAATATGGCAAACGAACCCTTTCTTTTTCCACCACCTTGGTCAACAAATCTCGCGGTATCATTAAAGACACGAAGCATTGGAGCCAACCCATTTGAAACACCATTTGTACCTAATATACGAGAACCAGTGGCACGAATATTAGAGACGGATAGACCAATGCCACCAGCTCCCTTCGATATCAAAGCACAACGCTTCAATGTTTCAAAAATGCCTTCGATGGAGTCATCTGTCATAGTCATCAAAAAACACGATGCCAATTGTTGTTTGACCAACCCAGAATGAAAAAGAGTGGGTGTAGCATGAGTATATTTTAAAGTAGATGTTGCTTCATACGTTTGGCGAACCATGTCAATATCATCTCCATGTAAAGCAACTGCTACACGCATCAACATATATTGTGGTCTCTCTACGACGATTCCCTGTTTTTTGAGTAAATAAGAGCGTTGCAAAGTACGCAATCCCATAATGTTATACTGATAATCTCTATCATTTTCAATCATCTCATCAAAGAGTTGACCATTTCTACGACAACATTCCATGAAATCAACCGACAAAGTATCTTGAAGCATCGCCATGCATTCAGTAAATCTTGAAGGTGAATTCCTATGAAGTAGTGACACCAGAATGCGACCACCTAATGTACCATACTGATAGTTTTGAACGGTAAGAGACGCACAAATTTCGGCAAGGTGTTCAGCCAATGAGACAGTACTCATATCATTTCCCATTGTAATCTTGTTCGTCAATTGTTTAATGTCGATTTCTTTTAAAGGTGGTGTTTTATGTGTTAATTGCGTTATAAATCGGTGCAGTTTGGCGGATGAAAAGCGCTGACCACTTCCATTTCTCTTAACGACTGTTACTCTATCGTCAACGGAATTCAACATTGTCTGTAGAATGTGAGAGTGCTTATAGTGTAATATGGAGATTTTGGTGTATCGGGATTTTCGAACAGTATTACAAAAAAAATAGGAGGCTGCAATAAGATGGTGGTCATTTATAATATGTTTGGTGTATCAAGTCATTACAAAAAGATTATTTTTAAATAACATGTTCATACAAATAACACTTTATTCCATATCCCAGTCATCACAATCATCACAACATGGTAAGATAGCATTCTCGTCACTACTACTGGATTCTTCTGTATAAATATTTCTATCCGACTTGAATGCAACGAATGGCAGGCTCCAGGAGGCATTGCATAATGAAGTGTTTCTATGTGATGCTTTGGATAGGATGCATTCGGTATTCGATGAACCCTCTTCATACACAATACATTTGACCTTTGCCCTTGAGACAGCAGTGTAAAATCTTTCACGCTTATCACCCCACCCAGAAGAACTTTTCACGATAACATACTCATATTCACTACCCTGTGCTTTATTGACGGTCAAAGCATATGCCGGTCTTAGAAAAAGTGAGAACTCATCATATCCAACATATCTCACATATCTCATATTATCATCACTGCCATCAAAAGCAACTGTAATTGCAGTTCGCTCACCTTCGGGTGTACTAAATGACGGATTAATACGAATAATAATACCCACGTCACCATTTGCCGATATGAGAGTACTTGGAACACATTCCGTATATTTGTTTTTGACACAAATGACCGAATCTCCTGTAGCAAAACGCCATTTTGGATAAAGGTATACATTCTTTGAAACATAATGTAAATTGAATGCACTTGTCTTTTCATGCGTCGCCTTCGTGTCCAATGGGTTAAATTCTGCACGCAGTAGAGTATTTATAGCTGCTATTTCACGATTTGTATTGCATAACACAATTGCTCTTTTTTTTGTCTTTTTTTCAATCTCTACCACTCTGTCAACAATCGCTTGGTCAGTTGTATACGGAATAATCTCGAAAGATTCCGGTGATGTATCCAGATGGACATCACCAGTGCGAATTTTAAAACCATTGGAAGCAATAAAAGATGTAGGACCACAGCGATAAATCCGAGTGAGTTCTAATGATGGAATATCACTTTTACATATATCTTTGAGAAACTGCCCCGGACCAACCGATGTCATCTGTCCCGTATCTCCCACAAAAATCAGTCGCTCAATTTTTAATCCTTCATTGCAATCAACATACCTATGTGTTGTGTCACTCTCATCCGAATATTTAGGCGTGTTCAAGTTGTTGGTCACAGTGCCAAACATCAAATATTTTTTTAATAGTTTGGCCAAAATCTCGGGCTCTTGCATTGACTGTTCATCGAACAACAGCGTTGGATGAACTGGAATACTTTTGGAATAATATAACCGGTGTGCAGTCACAGCTTCGCAACCAGTGACTTCGGACATACGTTTACTTGCTTTTCCAGTCGGTGCGATACACGTTACTTTTCCCTCAAAACATTTCACAATTTCCTTACAAACTGAAGTTTTACCAGTGCCCGCCCCTCCAGTGAGTATAAATAAAGGATTTTCACATGCCATTTGAACAGCTTTACATTGAGTTTCATCCAACATAGTTGTTGTTGTTGGTGGTGTGCACAACAAATGACTTCTATTAAAATTTTCAACTACTTGTTCAAAACTGTTTTCAAGCGAGCGCTCAACTGCATAATATTTCTTCAGAGTGACTTTATCTCCGTATTGGATGATAGGCCATCTCTCGTCAGAAGTTGGAACACATAATTTGAAATTTTGTATTGGCATGTTATAATCTTTCGTTTTCTGAATATGTTGTCTTACTACATCGATTGCTAAGTACCTCCGTCGACCGGGATTATCGTCTCCTGACAAATTTAAATCCGCGGCCGCCTTCGCCGCCATCTTACACCGAGTACGGTGTGTGGTCTGTTTCAAAAACAAACTACGATGTTCATTTTGATATAATCCGTCAAACTCGTCGTCAAATATAATTCTATAAGGGTCATTTCGTAAAAAAGGAACAAGTTGTGCACCTAAATATTCTTTAAGAGATTCCATTTGTTTTGGAGAGATTGCATCGTATAACAATGGAAATTCGGTTCGCAAATTCTCATTTTTTTTTAGATTTTCTTTTACTGCTAAGCAGCCTTTTTCAATTTTTTTTACAATTCCCCGAGCCACACCCTGTAGAGATGTCAACTGTTCCCATTTTTTATTGTCGACAACTTGAATTAATTTGGGTATGGGTTTAAAACAATCAAATAGTAGTGCGCGCACTTTCTCTTTGACACCTACCCTACACAATTGGTAATTAACGAGATGATTCATTTTGTCAGATGGCCGACCGTTAAAATTCCATCTCAAAACTCCCTTAAATTTTTTTTTAAACAAGTTGCCAGTATACTCTTGACCAATCACTATCATGTCGTGTTGACACTCGAAAAGACCAACACAGTCACCAAAGGTAGAACCTGATTGAAACTTAACTCGCGCCCACGAAGGAGCACCATCTTTAAACGCCCTGCGTGCATCATGAACTTTGATTATTTTCATTTTACATTTAGAGCGAGCTTTGGGCATTTGTTGCTCACGTGTGCAGTAGTTGTGTATTTATAACATATTTATAATATGATTAACATATTTAGATTTTGGATATTAAAAATGACTACACGCGCTTCAGCTTTCTGTTTACAGTATTAAAGGAGTAATTCATATGTACATTGATGTCTGTTAGATATGGGATAAATAATGGAAGAACGAAGAGGAATCTCAAGACACCAGAATACACAATATTGAATTTTCGTGATATCGAGTCAAAGGCTATGTCACCCAAAAAAAAAGAGACGAATTCAAAAGCATACTGTACACTGCTAGTTACCCTGCTTTTGATGATAACATTTAGTACATTATCTATTTATGGCATATTCACGTTAAATACATCTCTCATATACTTTGCTTTAGGATTGATGTTATTCATATCGATGTGGATATTTTTACAAATATAATTCATTGGAAAAAAATACTCTTTTTTATTTATATTATTTTATTTATTATTTTTTTTTTATTTGAAGAAAGATTCATATATGAACATTGCGTCCTACTACTTATTCGTAATGAAACAGACCATGCTCTCCAGTGTAATTGGCGAGTGCAAAGGTCAGATTGTGCGTATTCGCCTTCCCCATGATAGGATTTGCCCAGTTGTAAAATTCTTCACAGACTTTTTGGGCGGTCACGTCGGGCGAATCGACAAACGAGAGAAACTTGGCGACGATTTGCGCCGGAGTATAGATACCATGGTCGCCAAACTTCTGAATAGAGGCTGGTCCCATACCCGGAATTTCGTTCATCTTAAAATCAAGCAATGAACGGTTCACAAATTCGACAACGGTATCAGCACGCAAAGAACTTTTAGAGGGTTCATAATTAAAACTAGACATTTTTGTTTTGTTCTTTATATTCAGAAATCATTAAATACTTACATATTCTTTACATATTTGGATTATTAACAAAATACCATTTCGTAGTGTTGTTTACCATTTTGCCAATGGACCCTATTTAACTCATCGTACAAACAAACAAAATGAGCTATACCACATATGCTAAAATCGATACCAGCAATATCACCCGGGCGATAAAGCACTGCGACTGCAAGACTGCAGTGGAACTGTACACAGAATTGACCAACGGTACTGCCAAATATAGAAAGTGGGGAGAACGTTCATTTGACGAGCCCGACGTTCTGAAATTAATAATTACAAAGTATCCCTGGACATGGATAGACCTGTGCAAACATGAACATTTTATGTCCAAACATCCCAATCGTCTGAGTGATTATGGCGTCGCTCTTCTGTCGTGCCAAAAAAACTCAAGCATGTATCAACATTTGCCGGACGAATTCAAGCTCGACGACAGTATCATCAAAGCCGCACTATCGTGCCGGTCGTATCGCGAACGCAATGGGGAGTACCGTTTCGGCACCAACTCTAACATATTGAAACAAATTCCTGCAGAATTGAATGCAAAGTATGCCGTCCTTGCTGTCCAGCAAAACGGATTTGCCCTCAAACATGTCTTGAACAAAACCGACAGAGTGACCCTCAATGCGGTAAAAATCGAAGGTAGTGCTTTCCGCTATGCCACTGAGAGACAGAAAAAAAACAGAACAATTCGTGACGCAGCGTTCAATCAGAACATGTCATTAATCAACAATGAAGAGTTTCTAAGATATTGCACAGATGAGGGTGAAAAAACAGAAAAAGGGGAACTAAAGAAAGAAGACGACATTAAGCAGGAAGAGCAGCATCGTCAGCATTGGTGATGTCAAGTAAAATAGCGCGTTCAAACAAGATAATGAGAAACCGGTCACTGTCGGACGGAGGTATGCACTGCAAGCAGATAGTATCTAGAATTTGTAGTATTTAGATATCAAATACATTCAAAAAGTATGGAAAAAATTGTCAAGGACGCAATTAACAAAAACGATTTTGATTATATTGTGCGTTTGTACAGAGAAATACGCAACCGTTTAGAAAAAATGCTCTTTAATAAGAATGGCGATGCATACAAAACTCTTTCAGAAGATTTCGATGTAGATTTTTTCGAACAACGATTACGCCACAACGCATTCGACGCTTCTTCTATGCGGTCATTGATTGTCAAAACGTTTTCGTGGATTCACAAGCTCCAAATGCCACTGAGAGACCGAGAATCCGAACAAGCAAAAATGCGCATATTCCAGTCGGGCGCGTCGGTTACGGAAGTGGTACCTATCTATATTCGAGAAGTGCATGGATGTCTAGACACGATGGAAAGAGATATGAAAGAATTCTACGAGAATAGAAATCACCCAGTAGTGAAAGAAATGCTGCGTCAAGCGGTCGAACACAAACACTCGCAAAAAAAGTAGAATGTTTTACGAATATGATATAATTTTTTAAATATATCTCCATTGAATCAAAAAAAAATGTCCACACAAGAATTCGACAATACAAAAAAAGAATACATTGATGCTCTTCCAGAAATTGACGCTTTAAAAACTCAACTAAAAAACTGTAACAAAGCCCAAAAGGAACGTCTTAATCAAATTCATTCATACATGCGTGAAAACAATCTGATGTCTGCAGATATCGGTGGTGTTACTTTTGAAAGAGAAGAAAAGACATCTGTCAAAGTGAATATGAAAAGCCTTGAAGAACTTATAGAAAACCCTGCAGATTTGGAACAATATAAACGTGACCATGCGACAACAAAAGAGTCGTTGAAAGTAAGAAAACCCAAGAGACGTCGCACCGGGTCGGAGGAGGAGTGAGCATCCATTTTCAATAGAGCCTATCTATAGAATGAAGTATATAATATAAATATAAATAATAAAGATATATATATTTTTGTAAGAAATGAAACGTCCACACTGTAAAACATGTCACAATAGAATGAAAGGTCATAAAAGACAACGTTGCTCCAAAAACGTTCGAATTGTGTTGGATGATAACAGTATTTACAGAGGTTCGTTGTACAACGAGCTTCCATCCGGCATTGGGACATTAACATCAACAAATGGTGTGTATTATTCTGGCTTATTCAAAAATGGAAAGAAACATGGATATGGTGTTGAAGTCGACGATTCTGGATATAGCTACTGCGGTGATTGGGTAGATGGTCATTGGTCTGGCCAAGGAAAGCTCGCACTTTCGTGTGGGGATGTGTATGAAGGCTCCTTTACAAAGTCGCTGTACAATGGAAAGGGAATATTAATCAAAACAGATGGATATAGTTACAATGGAGATTGGGTTAATGGCTTTCGTCATGGGGACGGGATTGAAGAAAATTCCTCAGAAAAATACACTGGTCATTTCCTCAACAATTGCCGACATGGTCATGGTTCATCTCACTCCGAAAATGGCAACATATATGTTGGTCAATGGCGACGGGGATATCGACATGGGCATGGTAAAGAAACAGCCTCGTCGTTTGTTTATAATGGTCATTGGCTTCGCGGTAAACGCAATGGTCATGGGACTTCTCTCTCTGTTATTTCGGGGCAATATACAGGAAGATGGCGTGATGGCAAACGTCATGGACATGGTGTCAATGTATTAGGTGATGTTGTGTACAATGGTAATTGGAAGAATGGCATGTGTCATGGGGAAGGTACAATTTGTTATGAAAATGGTCACTATTCCGGTTCTTGGCATGAGAATGAATATCACGGTGCTGGTGAATTGTGTGAAAAGGGGACAATCTTTGTTGGACGGTGGGAATATGGCCATCGTCAAGGGGAATTTGAGGAAAAGACAGGTGGGAGAATTTATAAAGGAACATATGAAAATGATGTGCGTCATGGGACTTTTGTAGATTTGGAAGAAAATGTCCGTGATTTATATATATGGGGATTGCCCTTTAAGTTTAAAAGAAAGGAGGAGGCTAGAACAATGTTAAAATCGTTGATGAAAAGTGCCGATTATTTGGGAGCAATTGTATTGGCAGAACATATCAATATTATAAGTTGGAAGCTATTATACAAATACGATAAAGATGGACTCCTCTTACATTTTTTAGAGAAAGATGTCATCAAAAGCAAATTTATCAAATATGCATGGAAATTATTTCAAAAGAAAAGGTATCTATTTTTGGAAACAATGGTTTCAAATATAGAGTTACATGGAATGGACTCACTCTTATTCGACTGCATATCAAATACATTTGTGGCAAATCCTTGGGTCATCAGAGAACAATCGTATTCGGAAGAGACGAAGAAAAAATTATTAGACGGACTACACTTGGGCGATTTTGGAAGATGTCCACCAAAAGACCCATTTACTCGACAATCAATTGATGAACATTCCGGCAAATACTTATCAGAAAATAACGTTGTAGCCAAGGAAATCTATCAAAAATTTATTGCTGATATTCAACAAGCTCCATCTCTACGAGAAATGACGTATTCATTTGACATGGAAGATTTAGAGATAATGCTAAAAAATGCCAGAGAAGCAAATGATAGAGAAACAATCCGAAAATTGTTGAAAGAAAGGAGTTCCTTTGTACAAGAGAGAGTAAAAAATAGGAACAATATCGAAAAAAAATGAAACATAATTCGTTAAAAGACTACTGTATGGCTTGTCATTTCGGGTACAAAATGCTTTGGGTCAATCTTTTCTCCACTCAACGCATTCTGTATAGTGTCGAAAGTGGAATCTAAAACTTTTGTTGACAATTTGACCCTGCTTTTATTCCTAATACACACTATAAATCTTTCCGAATCTTCGTAAATTTTATAACATTCCACATTTATTGAGACGGTGATTCTTCCATTCAGAAACGGTGTCAATAAAGATGGTGTCGGTTGAGTTGCCGTGTCGACTTGGCAGACCAGTTCATTGTAGTTTCCGAAGTATCCACCTTCCTTACTTGCAACAAGTCCATTAGCATTGAACTTATCAATAACTGTATCTGTATTTGTAACATTACCTTCAATATTAATCAGAAGCCACCGTTGTTGACAATATTCCAAATCAATATACATCGGTAATAAATTCGGAAAATAAATAGAGATTTCACTTTCAAAACTCATCGTCATTTGTACTGCTAAAGAATTAATTCTTATAAAATAAAAACAAAATATTCCATATCTATATTATTATTGATTAGATGTAAATCCGACGAAGAAATCTCTTCCAAGCGTCGAAGAAAAGATGTGGCTTGACATTATCATATGTTACTCAAAAGTGTATTTTGCTTTTCATGCAGCCATCTCTTGCCCACCAACAATGTGCGAAAGAGAAACGGTTGTGGCATTCATGGCAATGCTAGAAACGCATCCAATGCACAACGATTTTTCGGTCTACTGGTCCGGCTTGTGGAAACCACTCACGCAGCGCTGTTTAAACGTGGCCAAACACCAATTCGTCATGCAGAAGGCTTTGGAACTCTTCCAAGTCCATGTCACTCGTCACCGACATCTTTCGGACTGTTCCAATTGGTCCACTCTTTTTGTCTGTGAGGAAGAAATCAACATCTTGACATCGTTGTGCAGACATGTCAAACTGCAAGAAGAAGAATTTTTGGACTATGGTTTAAATCACCATCGAAACCGTTGTCGTAAATATTTTACAAC
>Ga0209533_1005682_pt1 | contig 10570 bp, 14 predicted proteins | sample COG_04_FD_184748 | JGI IMG/M metagenome (GOLD analysis project Ga0209533, IMG submission 184748) | Pelagic Microbial community sample from North Sea - COGITO 998_met_04 (SPAdes) (version 2) | ecosystem: Environmental > Aquatic > Marine > Neritic zone/Coastal water | place: Helgoland, sampling... | reverse complement strand
TGTTGAACTTGTTTAGTTTTTTTTCTTAATTTTCTTGTTTTTCTTAATTTTGGAAGACTTAAAGATCGCGAAGACCGTGAAGATACATTAGTATTTATCTTTCTTTTTTTACTACTATTCCTAGTATTATTTCTCTTTCTTTTTTTACTACTTTTCCTAGTATAACCATTACCATTACCATTATCATTACCATTACCATTATCATTACCATTACCATTATCATTACCATTATAATTACCATTATCATTACCATATGCTCCTAATTTAAGTTTTTTACTGCTAAATATACTTTTGATACCTGTAATCATTTTAAAAATAATAAAAAAACCAGATAAGACAAATAATGATATTAAAAATAAAACATAAAGATGGTCAAAGGGTCCGTGCTTAATTACTTCATTAGTATCTTCAGGTTCATAAGTAATTCTGGGTGGTTGATATGGGGTGTTATAAGGATTATATTCTATCCCTTTTGGTTGAAGGAATGTAAACTTTTTTGTGGCTTGTTCTATTAATTTCAACATAATAACTTTTATTAAGTCTATTCTTGGACTAAAAATTGCTGGATTATTTGGATTATATGGATTAATTTTAGAAGGATCATTAATAGTTAGATCTTTAAACCACGTAATGAGTTGTCTTTTTGGAATTTCTTCATCATAATCTAACACTTTGTTGAAAAACACATCAAATTCTATAGGATTTAATATTTTAACATTTACTAAATCATATATTGTATTATCAATATCTGGTATAGGATTCATTTTAGTAATTTTAGTTACATTTTTGACCATTGTAATTAATTTAGGTGTTTCTATTTTAGTTGTTAGGACACTAATTTTTTTTAAAAGTTGGGAGAAATTATATATATGAGGCATTAATTCAGTTTTATTTGTATCATTGATATTAGATAATACTTCTCTAATAGAGTTATCTGATATAGTAGTATTAGTTACATTTAAATCATAATTGTTAGTTAAATTATTAAAAACAGTAACATTATGTTGTATAATTTCAGGATCTATTGTATCTTCCTCTTGTGATTTTAAAATTGAACATACATTTCTTATAGAAGTTCTTTCAATCCATGGTAGATCATCAAATGTAGTTGTATCACAATTTTCTTTAAAAAAATCACGCATTTCTTCTGTAGTAGTTTCTTGTTTACATATATCAATGTTAATATATCTACATAATATTTTAAAAAACCAATTTATAAGTGCTGTTAAATATGAATCACTTTCAGCTGATCCTCCTCTAAAAGTGATTGATTTTTTTTGTGGCATTAATTGTTTTAATAATTCTGGTAGTATAATTTTAATAATAAGGGGGTGGATACCATTAATCATAGTATTAATCATTTCTTCATCAATAACTCCTTTTATAATTTTATTTCTTAAATTGTTAGCATATGTCAATTCTTTTTTAGACGCATTATTATATTCTAATAATTCAATTAATTCATTATAATTTTTTTCTAATAAATTCATAATATTGTATAATATATATATATATTATATTTAAAGAAATGAAAAAAAAAAAATTGATTTAAATAATAAAATTTAAATATATTTAAATGAATCAAAAAGATATTGATTTAGGTGAAATAAAACCAATTATTCCAAATGATTTATTTAAATTAATTAATGTTGAATTAAATAAAATAATAGAAAAAGTATGCCATGATAATAATCTTAATTCTGAAATGATCCTTGAAAAATATTCCAATGATATTTATAAAATTGGTTCTAAATTTGGAATAAAAAAAAGAAATCGTCGTATTTTACCATTTGAATTTCAATGTATGGGAAGAAAATTAGATGGAAAACAATGTACGAGAGGTAAACGAGATAACAGTGAGTATTGTAAAAGTCATGAAAATAAACTTCCATATGGAAGAATCGATGAACCATTTAAATTAAAAGAATCTAAAGTTAGAGGACGTAAAAAAAAAGATAAATTAAATGATTTTATCGCTACACATGTTGAAGTTTTAGATGGAAAAAATTATTTAGTTGATGATAATAATTTTGTTTATACATTTAATATTAATAACCCTGAATTTTTAGGTATAAAGCAAAATAATATTATAAATAAAATTGATTGTTAAATTTATCATTTCATTAAATGATAAATGGATACATTGAAAGAATTTGATAATACATTAAAAATAGACATTAAAATTGTAGATAGTTTATGTAATATGATAAAATTTCAAAATTATCAATTATTTAAATTAATGAAACAAAATAAAGATTAACTAATCTAGTAAAAAATGATTTAAAGAATAATTTAAATATTTTTATATTATGGACTTAAAAAAAACTAAGACATCATTTAAATTATCAAATCGTCAAGAACTGATACTTGATAAACTTAAACTTTTTTATATACCTTCTATAATGGAAATATTATTACCTATTATTAATGGAGAGACTAAATTATCACTACGTATAATTGATTGGTTTGTGACAAATTATACAAAAAAAAATAATATTATTTTATATAATAAAAAAAAAAAATTAATAACTAAAAAAAGTCCTAAAAATAAATTCGTTCAAAAAACAAAAAAATCTAAATATGAATATGTGGATGATCAATTTAATATATATTTAAATTATAAAAGTCAATTAAAAGCTTATAGTAAAAAAAATTTTGATCCATTTTGTAGACGAGAACGTATTAATTTTTTTTACAATACTGATAAGAGTATAACAACAACAGTAGGACAATTAAATTTTTTTAAATGGGCTATAGATAATAATATTTTAGAATATATAAATGATCATCTAGAAAATATAGATTCAGATATGAATATAAATATAAAAAGACATGATGAAAAAAAAAAAAGTAAAAAAACATCTTTAATTAATAATAAAAACTCTAAATTATTTAATGATGATATTTTATTAAAATCAATAGATTTAGATAAAAACAACAATAAACTTGATACTAAACAACGCCGTAAACGTCGTGAATTATCGTGTTCGGCAAATAATAGTTTAAATAAACACAAATTTTCTATTACATTAGAATTTGAGTAATCTAACAAATATAATATATCAGAAAAAGAAAAAACAAAATTGAATATTCTTTTTCTGATATAAGAAGAATACATAATGAATAATCCACTTGTTCTTCTCGCACTGATCAATTCTATTGAAAATATGGATTATACTAACAAACAATATATTATAGATTCAATCTATACAAAAAATAATACATATTATAATAAGCCTTCGTATAATTATTCATATAAAAAAAAAAAAAATAGATGTATTAATCAACCTAGAAATAGAGGAACAAATCATATTAAATCTATTAGAAAACCTAAAAATATTATTTACTAGATATTACAATTTAAATTTAATTTTTTTTATTATTTTTTCATTACTATGATCGTATGTTTTGTAAGCTTCAGTTTCCCATTTTTTATAACATCCATCTAAGTATCCTTTTGGATTATTAGGTCCTTTTATTTTTAATGATTTAATTTTATATGTTTTAAGTGGATAAAGACTATTTTTAGTATGATAACATTTATCCCAATTATTTTTATTATAATGCGTTCTATTATTTTTTATTTTTACAAATAATATATCTAAAAAAGGAAATGTATATGGTTGATATATTTTTTTTTTAGATTTAGGTTTTTTATATGTCTTTGATGCTTTTTTAGATATATTAGCTCTACCTTTTACATGTGGATTTTTTTTCTTAAATCTTCTTATATGTTCAATCCATGGATTAGCAGGTATTTTTTTACCATTATTAAAAAAAAGTTTGTATCCATAATCATTTTTAATATATCCTATATTTTTCTTTTGTAATATTTTAAACATTTGCTTTAATTTTGATTCATTTTTTTTTGTTTTTAACATCATAATATCTAAATCGTCATCCCAAGGTATTAAATTTTTATGTCGAACTGCTCCTAATAATGTTCCACCATCAATACTATAATCTAATTTAATAGTATTAGCACATTTATTGAATGTTTCAAGTAAAAAAAATAATTGTTTAGTTACACTATCATTTTCCATTATTATATAATGAGAAAAATAATTTATTGGATATATTTTTTAATCATTTCTAATTTAGTCCTTTGAATTTTAAGGATTTTTTTCTCTATACTATTATCTGATATTTTACCTACTATATATCGTTTAACATATACATTTTTTGTTTGTCCTATGCGATATGCTCTAGCAATTGCCTGTTGTTCTAATGTTGGATTCCATTGTGGACCAGTAAAAACAATATTGTTATAATGTTGTAAATTAAGACCTGTTCCACCAGCATTAATTTGGATAATAAGAACATCTAAATCTTTATTATTAATAATATCTTTTTTTTTAATAGATGATATGCTTCCATTAATGTAGTCTATATTAAGGTGTGGTTTTAAACGTTTATATAAAAAGTTGATTTCTTTTCTAAAATAAGAGAATATTATAGTTTTATTAGAAAGAGAAGAATTAATAACATCGGCTACTATTTTATTTAATTTTGATAATTTTAATCTACTTATATCGTCTTTTATAGAATATTTCGTTTTAATAGATTTTAGTGTTTGACTTGGAATAATACAAGCCTGTTTAAGTCTTAATATTTTTTCTAAATGAAACATATAATCATTATTTTCAATCAAATTCATAAATTTTGGATTATAAGATCCAATAAATTTAATAGATTGTATTAAGTCTGGTAGTTTAAAATCAATGTCTTTAATAGTTCTTCTTAGCATATATTTACGAATCAAGTCTTCTAAATCTCCTTTTTTTCTTAAAAAATGAAACATAGTATATATGTCTTTAATATAATTTTGTATAGGTGTCCCAGTTATAACCCAACGCACTTTACTTTTTATACTATCTAATATTTTAAATGTTTTAGATTTTTTATTTCTAAAATAATGGGCTTCATCACAAATTAATCTATCATATTTTAATGAACTAAAGCCATTAGGTCTTAACAATTTATTATAAGATATTATAAATATGTTTTGCTTTGTTATATCAATATTATCTATATCTGTATTAACTACAATGGATGGAGCGAATTTAAGTATTTCAGATTTCCATTGTGTTATAAGTGAAGCAGGACATACTATTAAATTTAATGATAATGGATTTGCTATCATCATTGAAATAATTTGAATAGTTTTTCCTAATCCCATTTCATCAGCCAATAATCCTCCATTACATCTTTTTTCCGTTTTTATAAGCCATTGAACACCAGTTTTTTGATGATCATATAACTTGTATCCCCCATTACTAAGTTCCTTTTTAATATTGTAGATATCAAGATTGAATTTCATGTTAGTTTTAATAAAAAAATATACATTATTTAACAATCAATTTTATTTACTTTATTTATTCTAAAGAAACACCTCCATCTACATATTTTCCTACATATTCAGATGTATCAATATCATATAATTCTCCATTACTACTTTTATAATATTTGTTACCATCTATTACACATTCGTCTACTTCTAATCCTTCTTCATTATCACTATCAGAATCATCATTCATAGTTTCGGCTTCAGATTCATTATTCATATTTACATTATTAGATTCATCATCGGAATCTTCTAAATTAGATTTAGGTCTACCTCTTTTATATTTAATAGGATTAACAAAATCTTTTTTGGTCCAAGAAGCGATTGATGAAGAACATGTAGTCATTATACCAATTTTAACAGAGAATCCACGTTTAGTTTGTGTAATGCCAAAACATTGTGTTCCGAGACTAATAGCTTTTTCTAAAGCATCATCAAATAATTGAAATTGTTTAATGGTTTTTCCATCAATATCTTTAATTGTTTTATCAATTTTCATATTAAAATGTGGTCCATCCCAATCATCTGGAATCTTAAATTCAGGACATTGTTCTATAGGTACATAAGATTTTTTAAGAACTTCATATTTTTCTTTGGCTTCTTTAAACATATTATCATATGGTAATTTATCTTCAATTGTCATACTCTTCCATAAAAGACCTGCTTTTGCAGTTACTAAAGCAACAATAAGTGGTTTACCATCGTTATTAGGTGCTTTCATTCCTTTAGATTCATAATATTTACATTTAGATTCTAAAGTCCAATCAGTTACATCAATATAATCTTCAAAATAGTCAGTTTTAATAGTATTTCTATTTTTATTCAACCAAATCATATATGTTGACATTGGTCTTTTTGGAGCATTCGGATCTTTTTTGTATTTCTTTTTTTTTTTAGAATATCCATTTGGTTTTCTAATATCCATCAATGCTTTGACAAATATATCTTTTTGGTCTTCTTGAATAACAATATTACCAGCTTCATCAGAAAATTGTTGGATTATTTGAACGAGAGTAGTCATTTGTTAAAAAAAAAGGAAACAAATTTTAAATCAATTTTATAAACACAGTCATTCTATTATTCTATTCATCATCACTCATATCGGCCCATGATAAATTACTAGTAGCACATGTATTTGGTAATTCAGGATATTCATTATTATAATCGTTTACTATTTCATTGTTTAAATCTTCATCTACAGCAAGATCATCAAAAGGATTCCGTTTTTGCTTTTGTGTTTTAGTTTTAATTGAACTATTTGTTATTCCAAACTTATTTGTATTAAATTTTTGTTTAAAATTTCGTTTTCTATCCTTTTTACGTTCTCGAAACTGATTATATTCATATGCTGCAATTTCTATAATTTCATTCAATTTATTTTTAACATTGCGCATATCTTTACTATATCCAGAAATATCAATAGTTTGATATTCACCAAATCTTTTCTGTGTAATTACAATAACAACATTACATTCATCCATAAGTCTATCTTTATTAATTCTAATAGCACCAATATAATTAGCATGATAATCGATAGATTCAGTAAGCACCATGATTTATACATATCTTTAAGTATGTAAAAAAACTTTCAATTTTATTTGTTATTAAAGATTACTGATGAAACTTATATAGATGTTAGATACTATAAGTTCTATAAATTCTATTGTTAATAAAACTATAAATATTGATTCTATTGATTCTATTGATTCTATTATAATAACTAAAAAGAAAAAAAGGAACACTAAAAAAAAACGTAAAATATGTAGACCAGTATTATTTATATCTGATTCCTCAAGTTCTGATACAGAATAACAAATTTGATTTTAAAAAAATAATATTTCATTTAAAACAAATAATATTTCATTTAATAAATGACTACTCAACATATTCATAAAATTTTAGTATCGTTAAACACTGTTTGTAGAACACACGCTAATAATAATATAGGTATGTGGATACCAAAAGTAAATTTAGAAAAACAAGATATAAAAACAATGAATAAAGAAATTACTAAACTAATGAATTATTTAAAACATCCACAATATAGTTATCTAAACAAATAAGATGACTTTTTAGAATTACTCAGTTTAAATTGTTTTTTTTTATATTTACTTTGTTTACTAGTATAAAATTCACGTTTATGTAAATTAATATTAATATTATAATAGTTATCAAATCTTAAATCATTTAATATGAAATTTGGACTAACATCTATTTTAATATCAATACAATAGTTATGTTTTCTTATAGTTGTATACCATAATCCGTTATTTAATTCCTGCCATTTATAAACACATAATTCCTCATCTATTGTGTTTATAAAATCATTCAATCTATTATCTACTTCTTCTTCTTCTTCTTTTGATAATGTGTTTCTTTCCAAATTTATAATATAATAATCTCTTACATCTTCATCTTCATTATTTATTGTTGGAGTATCAGATATAGGATTACGACATAATGGACAATCGTCATGTTGTGTAATCCATTGCATAATACATTTATTACAAAAGGTGTGAGAACATTTCGAATTGAATGGATCTTTAGTATTTTCAAGACAAATAGAGCAATGAGACATTTTAATGATTAAATAAAAAAATAGATAAATAATAAATTCAATTTTATATTATAGACTTAATAACTTAAATGTTTCTAGCATAATCGTAACTATCAAAATTATCATCTTCACCATAATTATCATGATCATATAATTCAAGATTAGGTGGTTCATTAAACATTTCATCGTCAAATGCATTTGTATATTCAAATGATTCAATCATATAATCATATGGATCTATTTCATGAATAACATCCATATCATCTTCGTAACTAGGTCTGAACATATTAGTGTTAACTGATTCATTAAAGTTATTAGCTAACCAATTATTATAAATTGTAGACATATCTTGTGTTTTTTCTATGTATGTGTTACTAATCATTTTATATATGCTTAAGTTTGACATTAAATTTTGATTCAATTTTATGTTTATATTTCAGATAATGAGGGTGTGGAGGCTCATCACTAAATAAACCATGAGTTAAACCTAGTGATGATTTAAATTGTTTATAATGTGTTAAACAAAATCTATCTATTGATTTGTGTCTAGAACATTGATAACCAAATTTCCATTTTTTTGTTATAGGATTATAGGATACTGATTTTTCACCACCCCAACATCTAGCAATACATCTATATTTAAATTCAGGAACTTTATTTTTATTTTTTTTTTTTAAATTAATTATTTTTTTTATTGATTTCTCAGTTTTTTTTTCTGTGCTTATATTAGGAATATATCTTTTATATAAAAATTCTAAAGTATATTTAGAATTATAATTATTATTTAATGATTTAATCATATTTTTAATATCTTCAATAATTATGTCATTCATAATTATTAAATAAAAAGAATATATAAATAAATCAATTTTAATTCAAATTAAAATCAATTGTAAATGCATCAATTTTTTTCCCTACAGGTTCATTTGTGTGAAAACTATATACAATATTTGTATATTTGTCAATCATATATTTTGTATTAGTAGCTTCATGTTTCCACTCTTCTAATTCTATTTCATCATCGTCAGATGTTATATCATAAATTTCATTATCTGAGTCAATACCTATTAATGATTCTGATTCTAATTTACAACCGTCAATAGTATCAGGATAAATTATATTATCATCGTTAAGATTAATAGTAGGTCGAATAATATAGAAATTTGTACCAGTAATTTTAGTTGTTTTAAGAGATTTAAAATATCCCCTTATTTCATCTAATTTTGAACACTTTATGTTTATTGCTGGACCAATCCAATTATGTTCATCATAAAATTGGAAATATTGTAATTTATTCATGTCGCAAATAGTAGTAAATGAATTATAATCCTCTGATGTTTTTTTTAAAAGTTTAGGTTTTGTTTTAATTATTAATTTTTTAGAGGATTTTTTGGGTTTAATAAGTATTTTTTTTTTAGCTTTAGGTTTAGCTATAAAATCTAATACTTCTTTAGAAGTAATATCAATATGTTTCACTAGATAGTCATGTTTTAATGTAATGCCTTGTGAGTCGCAAAATCTTTCAAGCTTTTTAAATAACAATGATTTTATAGTATCCAGATGTTCCATTGTAATTAATTTAATGTTAATTAATTATATTAACAAATCAATTTTAAAAATTGACTTAAAGATTTACCTATATTAATATAAAGCAGGGTGGCGCAGTGGAAGCGCGTTGGGCCCATAACCCAAAGGTCGGAGGATCGAAACCTCTTCCTGCTATTAGGGTTTGTTTAATGTTTTCCAAATATTAGATCTGGGTTCAATTCCTAGCAAACTCATATGCCTTTGTAGCTCAGTAGGTTAGAGCGTTGGTCTTGTAAACCAAAGGTCGAGAGTTCGAATCTCTCTAAAGGCTTTAAATACTGATAATTAAGTATTTACACCGCAATTAAGGATAGTCGATAGATTTGGGATTAATGAATATTGATAATAAATATTCATACTGTAATTTTATTTTAAATAAAAAAAAAGTTTATTTAAAAATAAAATAAAGAAATTATGATACTATACATCATAAAATTTTTGGATTAGATTGGATTGGATTGGATTGGATTGGATTGGATTAGAATGGATTAGATTAGATTGGATTAGAATGGATTGGATTGGATTAGATTAGATTGGATTGGATTGATTAATAATTTATAATAAATATATAGTATATTTAGAATAAGTGAGTAAAAAGAATAGTTGACCGTTTCGATAGAAAATTGTCACATTATATATAAATATTTATTATATAGCGTCGTAAATATAGAGTATATTATTTTAAGATAATATAGAGAAAGTTAAGTATTTTTAAATAAGAAAATTGTATTTATTTGAACTATCATATTTGATAGGTATATGGTTTTAACCATATTGACTTATAGGAACAGACTATTATAGAACATAATCTAATATTTGTAGAGTAAATAGGTTAGATTCCTATTATGTTCCTAATTTATAATTATACAATCAATAAAATTGATTTAATAACTCATTTTTTTAATAAAGTAATTACACTATGAAGAACATGAAATACACCGCACATGCTAAAGAACGATGTAAACAAAGGGCAATTGAGAAGAAACCGATTGATATCGAAGATATTAAAAAAATGCCTATTTATACAACTGAAAATGGATGTTCTAAATATTTGGATATTAATAATCTACTAGTTTACTATG
>Ga0209533_1005678_pt1 | contig 10572 bp, 19 predicted proteins | sample COG_04_FD_184748 | JGI IMG/M metagenome (GOLD analysis project Ga0209533, IMG submission 184748) | Pelagic Microbial community sample from North Sea - COGITO 998_met_04 (SPAdes) (version 2) | ecosystem: Environmental > Aquatic > Marine > Neritic zone/Coastal water | place: Helgoland, sampling... | reverse complement strand
GTGAAAAAAAAAATAATGAGTTAAGTAGAAATTCATTTAAAGAATTAGTTTTTAAAGTTTTATTTAGTGATTCTAATATTAAAAAAACAATAAAAATGGGAGATGAAAATATTGATGAGGTTGAAAATAGATTATTTGGAGTTGAGGGTAAAAAATTAATGAATGATTTAAGAAAGATAGATTTAAATAATTGGATTGAAAATAAAGGTGGTAGAATAAAAAAATATAATAGAGGTAATAATATTAGTTTAATATTAATGAATTATGAAAATAGAGTAATGGATATTCTAAGATTAATTTTAATGGATAAGAGAATAAAATTTATAAGTGTATTTGATTCTTTATTAGTTAAGAAAAGTGATTATAAAAAGGTATTTAAATTGGGGAATAGTGTGTTAAGTGATATAGATAAAAGTTTAAAATTTAGTGTAAAAACTGATTTGAAGTGGGAAGAAATAAAGACTATTTGATACTATGTGGAGTGGTGAATAAGGGGTTGTATATTTATGGTAAGAATTGGGGTTTGGTTGTAAGTAGAATTCTAATTGGGATGTGAATTTTTAAAATGGTGTATCAGTATAAAGATATGAAAGGTGTTTTGTGTAACCAAAAGTAAAAAATGAGATTATGAATTATTGTGAAATTGACAATGAAAAAATAAGTGTTAGTAGACTATTCAATAAATATGAAAGATATGAGAATAGAGTTAGAAGAAGTAATATGGAAAAGGAATGGTTGAATGAATTGTTTGAGAAAGATAAATGGAAACATATTATGTGATCAGATATATAAACAGAAGTGAGAAATGGTAATTATTAATTTAATTATCATTTTTTTTTCTATTTTAGTTGATGAATCTAATATTAATTAAAGTAGAATATTATGTCTAAAATTAATTTACCTAATAAAAAGAAGGAAGAATATATTAGTAATAGAAAATTTAATAATGATGGAGATATTTTAGAAAAGAAATGTAGTGTATGTAATGTTTTTAAATCTATAAATGAATATCATAGAAATAAAAATCAATTTGATGGAACTTATCCTCATTGTAAAATATGTCAAAGAGAAAAAAATAAAAAAATATATAAAGAGAAAAAGAATAATAATAGTGGAATATCACAAAGTGATTTAGATACATTTTTTAGTGGAAGTTTAGATTAAGTAATATGATTAGTAAACATAAACTCAGTTTTGAAGGAATTAGTGATAAAGTTTGGGAGAATTTAGATAAGAAATTACAAATTGATGTTTCAAAATATAGGAGAGTAAGAAGAGATGTAATTAAGTTTGAAAAAGAAATTGAAAAACAAAGAGAATTAATTAAAGAAAAACAATTTAAATTAAGAAAATATAATAAAATATTGACTCATTTATATAGTAAGATAAATCATTTAAAAAGTGATTTTTTACCAATTATAAATGTTGTTAGTTATAGTAAAAAAGATAACATCTATTGGAATATAAATGTGAAATTTCAAAATAAGGTTAAATCAAATTATTTAGGAAGTGATAATAAAGTTAGAAAAGAATTTAAAGATAGAATTGGATTGAGAAAAAATATTAGTAATTCTAAATTAAAGAGACAAATTGAATTTTATTTAGTTGAAGAAGTAATGGATATGGTTATTGATAATAAAGATGATTTTGAAAATTTTAAGTTAGATAAAGATGTGTTATTTGGTTATATAAAGTAAATATATTTTTTGATAAAAGTTCTACTATGATAAATTTAAAAGTTTTATATAGGAGTAGAATATAGTTATCTTTAAGTATAGATAGTAATAATATTATCTATTAACTTAAATTATATAATATGAATACTTTAAAAACAAAATTAACTGAAATTGAAATTAACAGAGTTAAATACAATTTTTGGAAAAATCATCACAAAATTATTAATCAAATTGAGGAAATCATTTTTGATTTAACAGATAAAACTGTTATAGATATGAAATCTAAATTTGAGAATGAATATGATGAAGATTTAATATGTGGATATGTAAATGGAAAATTTAAAAAGGAATGGTATTTACTTTCTGAATGTCTATTTTAAATCAAAATCAAACAAATAATAACTTAAAAATTTAATCTTAAAAATTTATAAAATGAAAAATACAAATAACAATACTCAAATTATGACTAAAGAATTAGTAGAAAATTCAAAACACTATTTTGAAAATTATCAATTAGAATTTAATAAACAAATTGATTCAAATAACTATAAAACAAAATTAGAATTTAGAGAATATTTAGAATTATTAAATGAAATATTATTTAGTGGAGAAATATTTTTAGATGATAAATGGAATAGAGAAAATAGTTTTGATTATTTAAATAATAAATTCAATAATATAATTGAAAAATCAAATAGATAATGAAGAAAAGTTATAAAAATTATGATTGGTATAAAGACTATAATTTTCTAATAAATAGAAAGGAAGTTATTGATGAGTTAGTAAAATTAAAAGGAGATGAAGAAGTTATTGAAAAAATGGAATTAGAATTTAATAATAATTTATATTCTGATTGTTATATTAATTCATTTTTGATTAATGTTTTAAGAAGAGAAAAAAATCCTTTATATACTTTAATATGGTATTAAAAGATAAATAGATTCTTATAAATAGAATGGGTAATTATTAATTTAATTATCCATTTTTTTTGTGGTTTAGACAAATATTATATGTGAGAATGAATGTAGATGGTTAGTAATTAATGTGGTAACTGAAAAGAGTGTTTGTATGTTTAGATAAATGAGTTAGTAGTTGTCTAATTAAAATAAAAAGTATGACACAATATGAGAAAATGTTATTTGAAGTATTAATTAATTATATACCTAAAATAAGTAATAGTTTAGAAGACATAGTTGAAGAATTAAAAACTATAAATAATGATAAAGAATTAACTAAAAATAAAGAATAATGAAAAAATTAATTGGTTATGTAAGAGTAAGTAGTGAGATAAGTAAAATTAAAGGTAATTCTATAAATAATCAGATTAATAAGGTTAATAATTTTTGTAATCTAAATGATTATGAATTAGTTGATGTATTAAAAGATGAGGGTAAAAGTGGAATGGAATTTAGTAAAAGAGATGGTTATTTAGAATTAATTAATAGATGTAAAACTGAAAATATTAATGGTGTTGTAGTTTATTGTTTGAGTAGATTGGGTAGGAGAATGAAAGATATTATTGATGTGATGGAGTTGTTTAATAAGAATGATATTGAGTTTTATTCAGTTAAAGAGAATATTAATAATAAAGATATAATGGGAAAGTTGATGATGAATATATTAATGTCTTTTAATGAGTTTGAAGTTGATAATATTAGGGAAAGAATAATTGATGTTAAAAGGAATAATAAGGAAAATGGTTTAGTATATGGTAAATTGATGTTTGGGAAAGATAAAGATGGTAAGTTATTAATTAATAATATCAGTGAAATGAAAGTTGTTAGTTATATGAAAGGATTAAGAAGTAAAGGTTGGAGTTATTTTAGAATAAGTGATAGATTAAATGAAAAAGGTATTGTAAGTAAAAGTGGTGGTAAATGGTATGGAATGAGTGTTAGTAATGTTTTAAGTTACTATTAATAGTATATGACAAATTAATGTGGTGTATATGTTCTAATATTCATTGTGTGTGGGTGTGTATATGGATTGAGTAAAGAGGTTGTTATATAGTTCTTATATAATAATAAATAATCAAATATTTTATTGGGTGGTAATGTTAGATGTTATATGAAATATATAATGTGTGACAAACTAACTACATATATGACAATATAATGTGATGGTAATATGGTGGTATTATGTATATAATATGATTATATCCCATAAGTGTTGATATCCATATAATGATGGTATTATATAGAAATAGGTTGGGATATTAATTTATATCTAATACAACTTTTTTTGTGTGATAAAATATATATTTATATATTGTAATTAATGAATTTGGGTTATAAATTAAAAAAGTAAAAAGATGAAAAAATTAATATTCATACTAATTCTATTAATTGGGTTTAGTTGTTATAGTCAAAGTAGAACAACTCCTAAAAAAGATTTAGTTATAGGAGAATTTCAAAGTTGGGTTATAGGAGATGATGTTAGTGGATGGGATTTTGATAAGGGTGAGGAATGGAAAGAAAGAAAAGGATATTTGAGAGTTGGTAAAAAAGAAGGATTTTTAGATATCTATGAAAAAGATGATGGAATTAAAAGATATAAGGATATAATTAAAAGTTATACACCACAAAATTTTAATGAATGGGGTGTTATAAAAGTTAACTATAAAGGAGAAGAATATGTTGGTTTTGGAATTGAAACTGTTGGAGGAAGATATAAATATCCATCAATAAATGAGGATTGGTATACTTATATTAATTATAATGTTTATCTATTTAAAAAAGAAGAATTATTAAAGTTAGAAACTTTAGATGGTATAGTAGATTTGAAAGTATTTGTGGGTGTTTATGGGGATTCTTTAAACAAAGAAAAGAAATATCAAAGTTGTTATGATAATTTGAAATTTGTTTTGGAAAATGGAGAAAGAGATGAAGAGATTATTAAGTTTAAAAAGACTGAAAGTGATGGTGTAGATGTTATTAGATTTTTGACAACACAAAAGATATCAAAATATGGGGATAAACTTATTGATTTTGAAAATCATTACTTTGAAACATCAATGGAAAAATTCAATGAATTATTATCTCTGATAAAATCATAAATAATCTCTAAAATATAAAAGATGAAAAAATTATTATTTCTTTTAGTATTACTAATTAGTTATACTTCTTATTCTCAAAAATATTATGATGAAACAGATTATAATAATTTTGTTGATTATAATAAAAAAATAATTGACATTAATTATAAGGAGTATAATATAAAAGGGGTTTTTGAAAAATTAAGAGGTAAGAATTATAATAATTATTTAGTTGTAAAAGGAGATAATAATATTCATTTTGTAATTGAATTATACACAAATCAAACATTTTATGGAATTGATGTATTAGAGGGTGAATATGAAAATGTTTTAAAAGGATTTTTAAAGGGTAGAAAATATAGTAAAAAAATTAGTTTATTATTTTCCAATTTACCTTCTGAAAAAAAAATGGGTGATATAAAATTAATATCAGAATTTATTAGAGATAATAGAATTAAAAAGGAAAAGGAAAAGGAAAATGAGAATAAAAAGAAAGAGGAGTTTTTAGAGAAATTTAGTGAGAGTAGTATTGAAGGTGTTTATAATATTCAAATTTTAAAAAGTAATAATTTAGATTATTCAAAAATTAATACATTAGGAAAATTATATATTACAAAAGAAGGAATTACTATTAAAACTGATATACCTACTTTAGATTTAGTTAGAAGTAATTATATTTTTGAAAGGAGTAATATTGATGAAAACTCTTTTATTGGAAATATTTCTAAGGGGTATGGAGAGATTTTGAGTTTAAATATAAATTTTAGTAGTGAATTTAAGGTGGGTGGATTTAGTATTATTAATGGTAAAAATGTTAGAACTACAACCTTTAAAGTAATTGATTAGTAGAAGATATTAGAAAGATTTAATTAAATAATTTAAACTATAAGGGAGTAATTTTTACTCTCTTTTTTTATACCCAAAATTTAAAATATGTGTGTTTTTAAAAGGAGTTATAATATGTATAATGGAATAATAATTAATAATAATAAATGATGGAAAAAAAGTGGTTAAATAAGAATGAATTAAAAGAATATGTTGGTTTTAGTATTGGTAAAATTGATAATATGATGAGGAATAATGAGATAAGTTATAGTAAAGTTGGAAAGAATGTGAGGTTTGATAAAAATGAAGTAGATAATCTATTAAACAGTAAAATATTATGAGTTTTAAGTTATTTGGGATTGAATTTGATGGTAATAAAGACTGTAATTCAGTAGGAGAAAAAAAGATGGATGAGGTTTGTAGAATAGTTGGAACTAAACTTATTAAAGAATGGGTTAGTTATGGTAAAAGAATAGGTAAAATTGAGAGTGATGAAGTAAAGGATTTATATAAATGGATACAGTTATTAGAAGAAGATTTTGATGAGTTTTTTGATTTAAAAAAGGATATAGATGGAAATTAATATTGATAGAATAAAAAATAGGTTTGGTGATAAAGTTTTAAAAGAAGATATAGTTAAAATATATCAACACTTAAAAAGAATAAATGATGTAATTAAATTAAGATTAGGGTTAGAAGAATCTATAGTAAAGTATTTTAAATCTAAGTTAAACATTGAAATATGTAAAGAAAATATATCAAAATTAAATACAGAAATAAGAGGTTATCAGAATGATATGAGACTTTTAAATATAGAAGAATTTGATGATTTAAGACAGAATGGAAGTTTGATGAATTTTTTATGGAATATTGATAATCAGAAATTAGAAGAATTACATAATATGGGTTGTATAAGAGGTGAAGAATATTCTGAAATTAAGTTAGAAAGATTTAGAAATAATAGAGATAATTATAGTAAAAATTATAATGAAATAAATACTGATAGTGATGTTAGTAGAATTGTAATGTAATATGGAAAGTGAAAGTAATAAATGGTTTAGAGATAAGTGGAATAAGTTTGAAAAATCAAAGTATGTAGAAGATAATTGGTTTGATAAATTTAATGATAGAATGGAAAATATTATAAGTGATAAGTATTTAAAAATTGATAAAATGATTAATAATGGAAAAAGTAGAAAGAATAAGTAATGATTTAGAAAGAAATTGGTGGAATTATGAAATCTATTTGAAAAGTAAAATTAAAGAAAATGAAAAAATTAAAGAGAAAGAAAAGTAAGTCTTATAATGATAATGTTTTAGAGAAGTTTGAAAAATTAATGAATAGAGATAAAAGTAATGATATTATAAGGGGTAATGTTTTTTTAAATGATAAGAAGAAATATGAAAAATTATTTATTGACTTATTTTATGAGAAGATGAAAGAGTTTTTTGTTGATTATGTAAATAAAATGAATAATAAAGAAAGTTTGTTAGATAATAAATAGGTTGTATTCATTGAGTATATTTTTTCAGAGAGAAAGGAGGTAATAAAATTAATTATTACCTTCTTTTTTTGTTATATATAAAATTATAGAATATATGTAATTTGTGTTATTATTTTTTATTATTTTTAGTAGGTATTGGATTAGTATTAGTTTGAGGTAATGTTTGAAAATTAGATTGTAAATCTATTAGTGAATCTAATTTAGTATTTGATTGTGTTTCAAAGTTATTTATATAATCTGAAATACTTTTATTAATTGTTTCATTTAATTTTTGATTAGTGAAATATGAGATTAATTTGATTTGTGATAATAATTTAGATTCTATTAAAAATGTGAATCTTTTTTTAAATGGGTTTTGAGTGTTTAAATCATTCATAATTATATTGTTTTTTAATGTTATTTGATAAATTTAAATAAGGAAATTAGGGTAAAAAAATTAGAGTTATGAGAATTGGAATATATTGTAGAGTGAGTAGTTTAAGTCAAAAAAAAGAAGGTTATTCTATTAGTAATCAGAGAGTAAGAGGAATTGAGTATTGTGATAAAATGGGTTATGAATATGAAATATTTGAAGATGTAATTAGTGGAAGTAAAGTAAATAGAAAAGGGTTAGATGAATTGTTTGGTAAAGTTTTAATGGGAGAAATTAATGGAATGTTATTTTATGAATGGAGTAGATTAGTGAGGGATAAAAGATTAATGGTAAAATTAGAAGATTTATTAAGGGAGAAAAGAGACTGTAAAGTTATTGTTGATGGAAAGGAGAGAGATATATTAGAAGATGATGGTGATAGAATAGAATATGAAGTTGGTGGTTTTTTGAGTAGTTATGAAAGATTTAGATTAATGAAAAGGGTGAAAGATGGAAGTATAAATAGAATGAAAGATGGTTATGTAAGATGTAAAGTAAAATTTGGGTTAAAAAAGATTAAAGGTGAAGTAATTATTGATGAAGGAGAAGATAGTAAAATAGTTAAAGATATTTTTAAAATGTTTTTATTTAAGAATATTAAAAATGTAAAAGAATTAACTGAAAAAATTAATAAAAAATGGGATAAAAAGTATTTAGATAGTAGTATGAAAAGATGGTTGGTATATGAAGGATATAATGGAGTAATTAATCAGAAATATAAAGATTTTAAGTGTGAAACCAAAATTGTAAAATTGATTGATGATGAAACTTTTAAATTAGTTAAAGAAAAAATTGATAAAATATATAGTAAAAGAAAAGGAAGAGATAACAGTGAATATTTGTTAAAAGGATTAGTTAATTGTGGAAGTTGTGGAAGTAGAATGTATAAATATGGAAGTGTAAGTAAGAAAAGTTATAAAAGAAATAAAGATGGTAGTAAAAGAAAAAGTTATGGATTAGAAAAAAAGTATGTAAGAGAGTTTTATTATTATAGTTGTGGTAAAAGTGGTTATAGAAAAGTAAATGAGAGTGAAGAAGAATATTTAGACAGAAAAAATAAATGTAATTCTTACAAAAGGAATAGTATAAATTTTGGAATTATAGATTTAATAATTTGGGAAGGATTATTTAAATTTTTAAATAAGAGTGATACCTTATTAGAAAGTTATAAGAAGAAAAAATTAGATGAGGTTAAGAAATTAGGATTAAATAAGGGTAAGAAAAGATATTATGAGAAAAATATTGATGAGTTAAAAAAGAGTAAATATGATTTGTTTAAAAAGTATAGTAAAGGAATAATTGAAGAAGATGATTATAAATTATATAATGGTGAATTTGATTCAGAAATTAACACTAATAAAAACAGATTAAATGATTTAAATCAATATGAAGTAAATGAAGTTGATGATAAATTATTAGAAAATGTTTTAGAAATAATGAGTAATGATTTAGATAATAAAAAGAAGATTGGAGATAATTATTTTAAGATAAAAAGAATTGAAGGAGAAGAAGATGAAAGTTACTTTAAGAGAAAGAATGTTGGATTAAAAGATATGAGAAGGATAATAGATAAGTATTTAAGTAAAATAAGTATAAAAAGGTTGGGTGAAGAAGAATATAATATTAATTTTGATTTTAGTATAAGGTTAAGTAATAATGAAAAGGATATATTTAAGAAAATGGTAATAGAAAATGGTAGTAAATTGTTCTATATAAAAATATCGAATATATGATTTTAGAAATGAAAGTGCCCTCCCCAGGCGAATCCATCACAGAAGTTGAAATTGCAGAATGGTTAGTTCAAGAAGGAGACTATGTAGAAAAAGACCAAGCCATTGCTGAGGTCGATAGTGATAAAGCAACTCTAGAGTTGCCCGCAGAAGCGAGTGGAACCGTAACGTTTAAAGCAGAAGTAGGCGATGCTGTCGACGTTGGGGCTGTGGTGTGTTTGATTGATACAAGTGCTGCAAAACCAGAAGGTGGCGACGCGCCTAAAGCGCCAGCATCAAAACCAGAAGTTGTGGCACCACAAAAAGCTGAAACGCCTGTAAACACCACCTATGCTACAGGATCTGCAAGTCCGGCAGCTAAAAAAATACTGTCTGAAAAAGGCATCGAAGCAACAACAGTTGTAGGAACTGGAAAAGACGGACGCATTACCAAAGACGATGCGGTAAAAGCGGTGCCAGCAATGGGACAACAAACAAATGTAGAGGGTCGTGGTGTGTCACGTTCCAAACTATCTATGTTGCGCCGAAAAGTAGCGGAACGTTTGGTGGCTGTCAAAAATGAAACAGCCATGTTAACAACCTTCAACGAAGTTGACATGTCTCCAATTTTCGAACTGAGAAAACAATATAAAGAAACCTTTAAAGAAAAGCATGGTGTAGGACTTGGGTTTATGAGTTTCTTTACGCTCGCCGTGGTGCGTGCGTTAAAATTATTTCCTTCGGTCAATTCTATGATCGATGGCAAAGAAATGGTTTCCTATGATTTCTGTGATATCAGTATCGCTGTTTCAGGACCTAAAGGACTCATGGTGCCCGTCATCAGAAATGCAGAGGATTTAACGTTTAGAGGCGTAGAAGCTGAAGTGAAACGCTTGGCAATTCTTGCCCGTGATGGACAAATAACCGTCGATGAAATGACAGGTGGAACCTTTACAATTACAAATGGGGGGGTTTTTGGAAGCATGCTTTCAACACCAATTATCAATCCACCTCAAAGTGCCATTCTTGGAATGCACAACATTGTAGAACGTCCTGTAGCCATTGATGGCGAAGTGGTCATTCGTCCTATTATGTATGTTGCGTTATCCTATGACCATCGAATTATTGACGGAAAAGAATCGGTTGGGTTCCTAGTCGCTGTGAAAGAAGCGCTCGAAAATCCACAAGAATTTTTGATGAATGAAGACGTTAAAAACGCCTTAGAACTGTAAAAGTTAACTTTCTTTTTTTATGTTCCGCGAAGTCAGAGGCTTTGTGGAGTTGGGTGATTCAACTTTTAATCATCTGGTCTTTCAGGAATGTAAACCGCATCAATTTCTATTTTATTTCCATAGGTTACTATAATTGAACACAATACAGAAACACTTTTTCCATTGTGAATAGCTGGTTC
>Ga0209533_1005676_pt1 | contig 10575 bp, 8 predicted proteins | sample COG_04_FD_184748 | JGI IMG/M metagenome (GOLD analysis project Ga0209533, IMG submission 184748) | Pelagic Microbial community sample from North Sea - COGITO 998_met_04 (SPAdes) (version 2) | ecosystem: Environmental > Aquatic > Marine > Neritic zone/Coastal water | place: Helgoland, sampling... | reverse complement strand
TAAGATCGACAATCTGTCGGTTACCGATATCACATGGGAAAACGGCACAGGGCGCGTTGGTACGATCAATCGCCTTGTGTGATATTCCACCTCACAAATCAAAATTTGCCTAATGCACAGTCGTCACTTTAGGCTGCTTCCATGACATATGATTTATACATTGGTGATCGCACCTTCTCATCTTGGTCGCTGCGCGGCTGGCTGTTGCTCGAAAAATTCGGGCTGGATTTTAATACACATTTGATTGGCCTTTACGGCGGGACAATGGCGGCTGACATGGCCCATCTTGCCCCTGCCAAACTGGTGCCTACGCTCAGGATGCCCGATGGCACAGTGGTTGGTGAAAGCCTCGCAATCGCAGAAACTTTGGCCGAACATCATCCCGATATTGCCATGTGGCCAACCGATCCCGCCGCGCGTGCCACAGCGCGTTGGTTGTGCGCCGAAATGGCAAGCAGCTTTGGCGAACTGCGCGGGCAATGCCCCATGCAACTTCAACACGTGAACAAAGGGTTCGATGTGAACGCGGCCCTTCAAGCCGATCTTGGTCGCCTTGAAATTCTTTGGGCACACGGCGCGAAATTCGAATCAGACGGCCCGTGGTTGTTTGGTGGATATTCCATCGCCGACTGCATGTTTGCCCCTGTCGCCGCACGCATCATCGGCTATGACCTGCCTGTATCCGCAGCGGCCCGCGCCTACTGCATGCTCACTATCAACGATCCGCAATTCAAAGCATGGCGCGCCGAAGGCCTGAAAACCATCTACGATCCCTTCCCTTATGACATGGGCGTGCCGCTAGAACCGTGGCCCGTTTCCTAAGGCATCAACGCAGACTTTAACCAATCATCAATCCCCCTTCGCTAGCCATTAACCACAATGGACGCATGACGGAGGGGGATCATGATTACACGTGCCTACACCGTCGCGTTTCAAGGAATCGAAGCACGCCAAGTCGAAGTGCAATGCGCCGTGACCGCAGGCCTACCCGCCTTTTCAATTGTGGGGCTACCGGACAAGGCAGTTTCAGAGGCACGCGACCGCGTACGCACCGCCCTTAGTGCTATGGCAATCGCACTTCCCTCAAAACGGATCACGATCAACCTATCGCCTGCAGACCTTCCCAAAGTCGGATCGCATTTTGATCTGCCCATCGCGGTTGCCCTTCTCTGCGCTCTTGAAATTATCCCACCCGATGTTGCCGAAACCCACGTGGCTTTTGGTGAACTCTCCCTTGATGGCACGTTAGTCCCCGTGATCGGTGCCCTGCCCGCAGCAATGGCCGCCGCTGAACAAAATCGTGGCGTATTGTGCCCGCTTGAATCTGGGGCCGAAGCCGCATGGGTCGGCAACGCCCAAGTAATCGCCGCCGCAACTTTGGGCGACGTAGAACGCCACTTTACCGGCCAAACACCGATTAAACCCTCCGAACCGGGCGAAGTTACGCAGGTCCACAGTTCCAAGGACCTCATGGACGTCAAGGGCCAAGAGCGGGCCAAACGCGCGCTTGAGATTGCCGCCGCTGGACGACACCACTTGATGATGGTCGGGACACCCGGTTCAGGAAAATCAATGTTGGCCGCACGTCTCCCCGGTATCTTGCCACCTCTATCCGCGACTGAGGCGTTGGAAACGTCGATGATCCACTCCCTTGCGGGACTGCTCAGCGCGGGTGGGATTTCTAAATCGCGTCCCTTTCGCGAACCCCATCACACAGCGTCCATGGCCGCGATCATAGGTGGGGGCCGCAATGCCAAACCAGGCGAGGTGTCATTGGCCCACAATGGCGTGCTGTTTATGGACGAGTTTCCCGATTTTCCACGCACGGTGTTAGAGACGCTAAGGCAACCGATTGAAACAGGTGAGGTGATGATCGCACGCGCCAATGCCCACGTAAAACACCCCTGTAAGTTCATGCTGATCGCAGCCGCCAATCCCTGCAAATGCGGATACCTGACGGATGCATCGCGGGCCTGTGGGCGGGCACCGAACTGTGGAGAGGATTATATGAGCCGTATCTCTGGTCCACTGATGGACCGGTTCGATCTGCGCGTGGATGTTCCACCCGTTGCCTACACCGATCTGGATTTACCAACCAGCGGAGAGAATTCCCAAACCGTGCGCCAAAGGGTCGTAACAGCCCGCGCGGTGCAACAGGTCCGGTACGGCGATACGCCAGACATGCGCAGCAATGCCGATGCCGCAGGCGAGGCCTTGTCAGAGTTCGCAACACCCACGCCTGATGCCCGTGAGCTGCTAATGCGCGCCGCCGAACAATTCAAACTGTCCGCGCGGGGCTATCACCGCGTGCTGCGCGTGGCCCGTACCATCGCGGATTTGGACGGGTTCGAGGACATCCAAAAACCCCACATCGCCGAAGCGATCAGCGTTCGTCTGCCCACCCAACTCGACGGTTGATCCATTCCGCCAAACCATCCAGCGTCATACGCGCCTCTGGCAGCACGTTATGGAATATCGGCCAAACATGGGGCAGATCGCGTTCGATATGCATCTGCACATCCACGCCTTGCTTTGACATATTCGCCACCAATCGACGAGTATCATCCAACAAAATTTCAGTATCGCCAACGGTCAGCCAAACAGACGGCGCACCGGTAAAGTCTGCAAACAACGGACTAGCCAAAGGTAGCGCCGGATCGGCGCCATCAAGGTAATAATCCATCATCTCAGCAGCACGATCTGCTGGTAAAATCACATCAGCATCGGCGTTCACTTGAAAGCTTGCACCGCTAAAGGTCAGATCGGTCAAAGGCGAAAACGCAAAAACACCAGCAGGCACATCAGCCGCTTCTTGCAGCAGTTGCGCGAGCAAAGCCAAGACCAAATTACCGCCTGCACTATCACCACCGATAATGACCTGTGAGCTGCGATAGCCCTGCGCCAACAAATCATCATACGCAGCACGCAATGTGTTCAATGACGCTGGAAACACATTCTCAGGAGACAGCGGATACACAGGCAAAATCGCCTCGCATCCAACCCGTTTGGCCAGTTGGGCCACCATCGCTGAATGGGTCTTTGGGCTGCCGAAAACATGACCGCCACCGTGGCAATACAAGATCATTTTTTCCGCATCCAAACCCTCGCCACCAATGCGCAAAGCAGCGGTGCCACCAAGGTCGAACCATTCCATTTCCGTACCGCGTGGGGCGTGAAACATAATTTTTGCCTTGAACTCAAAGGCGCGGCGCAGGCTGCTGGGGCCCTTTGCATTCGCCATCTGACGTTTCTCAATCAGACGCAACAAAGGGTTCAAAAGTGACTTTTGCCAGCTCATTTGCGTTTGGCCTCAATCGCGTCCCAAATTTTGCCGGCGATGTTCACGCCGTCAAAACGTTCCAATTCTTGGATGCCTGTCGGGGAGGTTACATTAATCTCTGTTAGGTATTCCCCGATCACGTCGATTCCTACAAACACCTGACCCTTTTCTTTCAAAAGCGGGCCAATGCGTGCGCAAATTTCTAGGTCGCGGTCAGTCAGCCCTACCTTCTCAGGACGGCCACCCACGTGCATGTTGGAACGGGTTTCACCTTTGGCGGGGACACGGTTGATCGCGCCAACACATTCGCCGTCCACAAGGATCACGCGCTTGTCGCCCTTGGACACTGCCGGCAAGAATTTTTGCACAATCAATGGCTCACGGGAAAACCCTGTAAACATTTCAAATAGACTGCTCAGGTTGCGATCCTCTTTGTTCAAAAGAAAAACACCCGCGCCACCGTTGCCGTAAAGCGGCTTAACGATCACATCCCCATGTTTGTCTTTGAATGCTTTGATCGTTTCCAGATCGCGCGACACCGTCGTTGGTGGCGTTAGATCAGGGAAATCCAAGACCATCAATTTCTCAGGGTAGTTGCGCACCCAAAACGGATCATTCACAACCAAAGTGCCCGGGGCCAAACGGTCCAACAAATGGGTCGAAGTGATGTAGTGCATGTCAAACGGCGGGTCCTGACGCAGCCAAACCACATCAAAATCAGCCAAATCGACCTCAATCATTGGGCCCAATTCAACATGGTCCCCCTGAACACGTTTTACGGTAAAGTCATGACCGCGCGCTGTGATGCGCCCCTCTTGATAGGCCAGTTGATCCGGCCCGTAAAAGAACAAGGTATGACCCCTCGCCTGTGCTTCTTCAGCTAGGCGAAAGCTGCTGTCGGCGTTGATATCGACATCGCCGATCGGGTCCATTTGGAATGCAATTTTCATAGGGCACCTCTAAATACTGTTACCCATTAGATGGCGCAGCTTGCCCTTAGGTGCAATGGGTCAGCCGTGCCCGAATGCGTTTTCGATGATACGAACCTCGCCCAGCGCATTCACAAGTGCGACATCAAACCGAACATCCGTAAGGGACCCATTGGGCATTTGGCCCAAATATTCCTCTGCGCTGGCATACAGACGTTTCATTTGGCGCAGGCTAACGCGCGCTGCTGCGCGGTCAAAATCACTGCTTTGCTTAACTTCGACAAACACCAATCCATCGCCATCATGTGCGATCAAATCAATCTCACCGCGTTTGCCACGCCAACGGCGCTGCGCGATTGGAAAACTACGGCGTTCATAATCTGTTGAAATGCGTTCTTCTGCCGATAACCCCGCGTGATACGACATCGCACCACGATTGCGACGGGTTTCAGCGGTTGTGTCCATCAGTCATCTTTTCCAATGTTCAACGCCAATTGATATACTTGTCGGCGTGGTTTGCCATGCGCTTGGGAAACGGCATCAACAGCATCTCGCATCGACATCGTCTCAAGTGCCTCTCTCAGAACCACGTCTAAATCAACTTCATTAAGAGTCGCTAAATCCCCACGATCAATCAGCAGAACAATCTCGCCCTTAACATTGCCCGTGCTGTAAGATTCGGCCAACTCGTCCAAGGTTCCGCGCCGCAGTTCCTCAAACTTTTTGGTCAATTCACGGCAAACCACGGCTTTGCGCGTTCCGCCCAATACCTCTGCAGCATCCCTAAGCGTTGCACCAATTCGTTTTGGTGATTCGTAAAATGCCAAGGTCGCGCGGATTTCGGCCAACCCTTCCAACGCTTTGCGTCGCGCATTTGTCGCATTGGGCAAGAATCCTGCAAAGTGGAAGGCATCCGTTGGCAGCCCCGCCAAAACCAGCGCTGTCAGCACCGCTGAGGGGCCCGGCGCACAGGTTTGCATGACGTCTTGAGCCACAGCCGCGCGTGACAATTCAAACCCAGGATCCGCGATCAAAGGCATGCCCGCCTCAGAGGCATAAGCCACTGATTTTCCCTTGTTAGTAGCGTCCAGCAACCCAGAGACGACCTTGTCTGCGGAGTGATCATGCATCGCAATGATGCGCCGTCCATCAATGGGAACACCGTGAATATCCATCAAACGGCGCAAGCTTCTGGTGTCTTCTGCCGCCAGAACATCCGCAGATGCCAACACATCCAATGCACGCAAAGTGATGTCGCGGGCCGTGCCGATTGGGACACCCACGAAATATATTCCGGGTGCAAGGGGAACCTTTTGGAAATTCAAAGCTGGACCCGCCTTTCATGACGTTTATGATCGCATAAAATCACGCCGCTCGAACAAGTGGCGCACTTAGGGAGTATCTGCACCAATGTTCGCGCTTTTCCAATCCGCCCGCAAGTCACTGCGTCAGTTTCGTTTGCCTATTTTGGCACCTTTCATCGCAATGGGTCTGGCCGCATGTGACCCGACCGCACTTTCAGGCATTGGAAACTCCGGTCCGTCCGTAGATACCAGCAAACCAATCGCCGTGGCGTTATTGGTGCCGCGTGGCTCTGGCTCTGGCAGCGATGACCTGCTGGCCCAAAGCCTTGAAAACGCAGCGCGCCTTGCCATGCGTGATCTGGGTGACGTGAAAATTGATCTGCGGGTTTACGGAACTGCAGGCAATGCGCAAACCGCTGCCACCCAAGCCTCCCTCGCGGTGAGCGATGGTGCCCAAATTATCCTTGGTCCAGTTTACGCAGAAGCGGCCAATGCTGCGGCCGTGGCTGTTGCAGATCAGAATGTGAATATCCTGTCCTTCTCAAACAGCACCACCATCGCTGGCGGCAATGTGTTTGTCCTTGGCCAAACATTCCAGAACACTGCAAACCGCATGATTAGCTTTGCGAAGTCCCAAGGCAAAGATCGCATCGTTATTGCACACGCCAATGACGTTGCAGGCCAATTAGGCCGCAACGCGATCCAATCCGCAATCGCCTCAAATGGCGTAACACTGGCCGGTGCAGTGGATTACCCACTGTCTCAAGATGGCGTTGTGGCCGCGATCCCACGGATCAAAGCAGCCGTCGATAATAGCGGCGCAAACGCAGTCTTCATGACCTCGCCATCCGCCTCTGCCCTGCCATTGCTGACGCAATTGTTGCCAGAAGCTGGCGTATCTCCAGCAACCACACAATTCATCGGCCTGACACGTTGGGATATTCCAGCACCAACACTGGACCTTCCGGGCGTTCAAGGTGGCTGGTTTGCCATGCCAGACCCTGCATCAAACGGTGCCTTCCGCTCACAGTATGACGCAGCCTACGGTGGGCAACCTCACCCAATTGGCAGCCTTGCCTTTGACGGCATGGCGGCAATCGGGGCCCTAGTCAAAAGCGGCAAATCCAACCCATTGTCCACAGCCGCCATCACACAAGGCGCTGGGTTCAAAGGGGCAAACGGCGTCTTCCGCTTGTTAGCAGATGGCACAAACGAACGTGGCCTTGCCATCGCAACCATCCGCGACAAAAAATTGGTCATTATCAACAATGCACCAACTGGCTTTAGCGGTGCTGGCTTCTAATGAGCGATACCTATGGACGGCCTCTTGCGCCGTCCGAAAACAAGCCGCTGATTTGTGACCCTGAAGCCATCTTCCAAGAGGATGGCTTCATTGCTGCGTTCAAGCAGGCGCGCACAAACTCGGACCCCGTTGAGACACGTAAAGAGATCGTTGGATGGCTGCGCGAAGCTCAAGTTAAGGGGCGCGACAACATCGCAAAGGCATTCCAAGCCAAGCCATTCAATTCACGCCCAATGACACGGGCCTACACTTATCTGACCGACCATCTGGTTTGCGCCGCGCTTTATGTTGCAACGACGACGATAGACACCAAACCAACCGCCAAAGAACGCCTCGCGGTAATCGCCGTTGGCGGCTATGGGCGCGGTGAAATGGCCCCGGCGTCCGACGTTGATCTGCTATTCCTAACTCCACGCCAAATCACCCCTTGGGCCGAAAGCGTGATCGAGACCATGCTGTATATGTTGTGGGATCTTAAGCTTAAGGTTGGGCACTCTTCACGCACCATCAGTGACTGTATCCAACTTGGATCAGAGGATTACACCATCTGCACCGCCATGCTGGAACACCGTTTTGTTGTGGGCGACGTGGACCTTGGCGAAGAGCTGGATCGCAAGCTCTGGTCTGATCTGTTCAAACCCAGCATGGGCCGCGCCTTTATTCAGGCAAAACTGGATGAGCGCGACAAACGCCATGACAAACAGGGGCAACGCTATGTCGTTGAACCCAACGTGAAAGAGGGCAAAGGCGGGCTGCGTGATTTGCAATCCTTGTTCTGGATCGCGAAATTCATTCACCGCGTTCAAGACGCCGATGACCTTGTTGAAAAGGGCGTCTTCACATCCGAGGAATATGAAAGCTTTGTCGCCGCCAAAAATTTCCTTTGGGCGGTACGGGCGCACCTTCACCTAATCACCAAACGCGCGACCGAACAGCTAACCTTTGATATGCAAGTCATGGTCGCCGACGCCATGGGATACAAAGACACGGGCGGGCGGCGCGGCGTAGAAGTGTTCATGCAGGCCTATTTCCGCCATGCAACCGAGGTGGGCGATTTGACCCGCATCCTTCTGTCCAATCTTGAAACGCTTCACATCAAAGACGGTCCTTTGCTGGAGCGCTGGTTCAAACGCCGCCGCAAGGTCAAAGAGGGTTATCAAGTGGTGAACAACCGCTTGACCGTCACCGACGAAGACGCGTTCTTGTCAGACAAGTTGAACCTATTACGCCTCTTCGAAGAAGCTCTACGCACAGGCATGTTGATCCACCCAGACGCAATGCGTTTGGTGAAATCGAACCTTGATCTGATCGACAACGACATGCGCACAACACCCGAAGCCCAGCGCATCTTCCTTGATCTAATGCTTAAACACGGCAACCCAGAACGGGCCTTGCGCCGGATGAATGAGTTGGGTGTGCTTGGGGCGTTCATCCCCGAATTTGAAAACATCGTCGCGATGATGCAGTTCAATATGTATCACTCCTACACCGTGGACGAACACACGATCCAATGCATAACCAACCTTGCCCAAATCGAACGCGGCGAATTGGTCGAAGACCTGCCATTGGTGTCCTCCATCCTTGAAAAAGGCGTGAACCGCAAAGTCCTGTATGTTGCGTTACTGCTGCATGACATCGCCAAGGGACGGCCCGAAGACCACTCGATCTTGGGGGCCCAAATGGTGCGCAAGATTGCACCGCGTCTGGGGCTAAAACCTGATGAGGTCGATACCGTTGAATGGCTCGTACGCTATCACTTGTTGATGTCGGACATGGCGCAAAAACGTGATATCGCTGATCCGCGCACTGTGCGTGATTTCGCCAAGCTGGTGAAAACCGTCAAACGTCTTGATCTGCTGTGCGTTCTAACCGTGTGCGATATTCGTGGCGTCGGCCCGAATACATGGAACAACTGGAAGGCCGTATTGATCCGCGCCCTGCACAGCCAAACCTTGGATGCGCTTGAAAACGGACTTGAAGATCTGAACCGCAACAACCGTGGCAAAGAGGCGAAAAAGAACCTGCGCGTGCGGCTCAAAGACTGGCCACGCAAAGACCTTCAAATCGAAACATCGCGCCATTACGATCCCTATTGGCAGGGGCATCACGTCACAGCCCATGTTGTATTTGCAAATCTTCTACGCAACACATCTGAAGACGAAATTCGGATGGACCTGCACCCAGATGAAGATCGCGATGCAACCCGCGCCTGCTTTATCATGGCCGATCACCCTGGAATTTTTGCACGTCTTACTGGGGCCCTGGCACTTGTTGGTGCCAACGTTGTGGATGCGCGCAGCTACACAACCAAAGACGGTTATGTGGCAGATGCCTTCTGGATCCAAGACAATGATGGCCAACCCTTTGAAGCATCAAAACTGCCGCGTCTGCGCGAGATGATACGCAAAACCTTGATGGGTGAAGTGGTGACACGCGAGGCAATCAAAGATCGTGATAAGGTCAATAAACGCGAACGTGCCTTCAAGGTCCCAACACACATCAGTTTTGATAACGATGGGTCTGAGATTTATACCATCATCGAGGTGGATACACGTGACCGTCCGGGCCTGTTGCACGACCTGACGCGGACCCTTGCATCGCTCAACGTCTACATCGCCAACGCGGTCATCGCGACCTATGGTGAACAGGCCGTTGATACCTTTTACGTCAAGGATATGTTCGGCCTGAAATACCGGTCTTTGGACAAGCAAGCGACGCTTGAGAAAAAGCTGCGCGAGGCGATCACTGACGGTGCAAAACGCTCTAACGCCTGATCGTTTTGAATTCACTGGCTCTGTTTGATTTTCACACTTAGGGTGAAGGGAAATACCATTCCCTTTGCTCTAACAGTGAGACTTCAACCATGTCCAAACACGGCTATGAATCAGGACGCCTAGACCTGCCTTTCGTTGGCATTTCAACCTTCGGCAAACGCCCTTACGTTTCTGACTGGACCAAGATCGACGCAGACGTTGCTGTCCTTGGGGCTCCATATGATTTCGGTACGCAGTTTCGCGCAGGCGCGCGGTTTGGGCCTCGTGCAGTGCGTGAGGCATCCACCCTTTTCAGCTTTGGCCACGGCGGTGCATATGACCACGAAGACGACGCAACCTATCTGGGATCGGACGTGCGCATTGTCGATCTCGGCGACGCAGACATCGTCCATACCAACACTGAAAAAAGCCACGCCAACATCAAGACCGGCGTAAACGCGATGCTGGATGCGGGGGCGTTTCCTGTCACCATCGGTGGCGACCACTCGATCAACATCCCTTGCATCGATGCGTTCGAGGGGCGCGGAGAAATCCACATCCTACAAATCGACGCCCACCTTGATTTCGTCGATGAACGCCATGGCGTGCGCAATGGCCACGGCAACCCCATGCGCCGCGCGGCAGAGAAACCATATGTGACTGGGCTGACCCAAGTTGGCATTCGCAATGTCTCCTCCACCGCCAAAGAGGGGTACGAGGATGCGCGCAAAATGGGGTCTGATATCATTTCAGTACGTCAAATGCGCGAACTTGGTGCCCAAGGCGTCATCGACCGCATTCCCGAAAAGGCCCGTGTTTATGTCACCTTAGATATCGACGGCTTCTGCCCCTCCATCGCGCCGGGCACAGGGACGCCAAGCCACGGGGGATTTTTGTATTACGAAGTGTTGGAGATGCTGCAAGCAGTGGCCAAACGCCATGAAATCGTCGGCATCGATCTGGTCGAAGTCGCCCCCGATTATGATCACACAGGCGGTACCGCGAT
>Ga0209533_1005673_pt1 | contig 10579 bp, 8 predicted proteins | sample COG_04_FD_184748 | JGI IMG/M metagenome (GOLD analysis project Ga0209533, IMG submission 184748) | Pelagic Microbial community sample from North Sea - COGITO 998_met_04 (SPAdes) (version 2) | ecosystem: Environmental > Aquatic > Marine > Neritic zone/Coastal water | place: Helgoland, sampling... | reverse complement strand
TCCGATCTGTTTGCCGCTTGGCGACATACTTCTTGAACGCAACGGCACAACCTGCCTCATAGAACGGAAACGCACGGACGATTTTGCCGCCTCCATTACGGATGGGAGATGGCGCGAACAAAAGGCCCGTCTTAAACAATCGGGTGCTATCGTGGTCTATCTCATTGAAGGCAGTCTTTACCAGCAAAGTAAATCGCCTGAAACATTGTCCAGCGCGATCTGGAACACAATGTTGCGGGATAAGATGTGGGTGATTCAAACGCGCGGCCTTGAAGACACTTCGCTGCATTTGCAACAATTGGCCAGAAAGATTGGAAAAGAAATTAAAGGTGGGACAGGGGTCAAAAGTTTGTTGAGCAAACGAAAACGTAAAATTGACAATGTATTTCTGCTAATGTTGATGTCGGTGCCCAGTATATCGGAACGTATTGCGACGGTCCTCGTGGAACAATGGCCCACACTCAAAGACTTACAGAGACAACTTGTGGAAGATGATCAACATTTGCGTACACTGCAAGTAACGGAAAAGAGAAAAATAGGACCAGCGGTCATTAACTCGTTAAAACAACATTTATGCTAACTACCCATGTGGGTATTAAAAAAAAATAATTATTTTACATCATTGTATATGACATCGATGGTAGTCTACGTTCTGGCGGAAAATCATCCCAACTCTCTCGTTGTTGCCAGCCTTTACCAAACATTGATTTTTTAACTGTTTTTTTTTGCTGCTCCATTATAGTCTGAAATATATATTTATCCTTGGTAACACCTGTGCACTTCCACATGTTGTTAGGTCGGCGAGAATACCACCAAAATGTTCCAACCATAGGGTCAAACTCAATATTTATTCCAGACATTGATACGATATTATTTGGGACTATTTATAGGGAATATTTACCTCTATTGTTTAACGACCCCACGAATTGTTGCGCTGCTCGTTCTCTTTTTCTCGCGTACCATTGGAAAAACGTGTTCCACGCTATGTACAATACTACAGTGACCACCGTCGCAATTGCTACAAAGAGAAACAAACTCTCCATTGTTATTCGCCGCAGCAAATAAATACTCAATTTCGACACAATTAATACCGATACACTCTCCCACCGACGCCAACAATGTGTATACCCATTGTGACGCCAAAGGTGACTTTACTCGTACCGGCGATACAATAGTGTCCATATTCTTGGCCGACATAACCAAATGGCATGGATGTTGACCGTGGTCCATGGGCGCGGCCAAAGGTGAGACCCTGTTCGTTGTGCCATTTATTGAGCGAAACGTATTTGCTCGACGCGGTTGAAATGTAAAGTCTTTCTTGGTCCTGATTGCCGACGACCCAGTCTCCGTAGTGGTCGCGCTCCGCCTTCGCGTGTTGAATGCAATGTCCGCAATAGGCTTTGCAGTCGTCAGTGCACTCTGAAGTTGGATATTTTAGTACAGTAGGATCGTACGACATTGTTGTATTTTTAAAATGTTTTAAATAGAAAATCCTTCAAACGTCAAAGTGTTTTTTTCTTGGATTAATAGACTATAAATAAAAAGAAATATTTGACAAATGTTGTGGTTTTTAATATTAAACGCATTTTCTGTATACTTTGCCTCTCAAACTCTGCAGATGTCACCTCTTATAAAATCAGCCAGTCACCAACAAGCGACACCATTTTCTTTGGTTTACGACGCATTGTATGCCGTCTTAATAGTGTTGGGTCTGCATCAACTGAATCCGCCCAATAAAATGTCACGGTGGCAACAAATGAGGTACACGTGCAGTTGCCATTGTGGAGCCATCATCTTTGCTCTTGCTGGCGAAATACCATTTTTATCCACGTTTGCACTCACTCCTGGGTTTTGGAAACGTTTACCGTGGGAAGGCAAGATAGTCATTTCGATCGTGGCCGCGATGTTGCTGTTGTTGGTCGTTGTACAATGTATACGCGCTGTCAAAAAAAAAAACTGTCAAAGACAAGTATTTCCCATTGTAACACTGGTAATCATATGGGGGGCGTTGTGGACACTTCTCTACGAAGAAGAAATTAAATACAGTATTCATGTACATCATGCACTTTTTGCCGGCTTATTTGCATGTTTTTTCAACGATTTTACCACCAATATGGATGTGATTCTCAACGCAATTCTCATTGGCATTGTGATTGAGGGCATCGATTTTTATGGAATTGCCGAACTGACCTTGTTTATCATTCGGTCGACGGACCAGATTGAATTGGTGGGAGTCCTATGCACTTGGGCAATTATATTGGCGGGACTCATGTTTGTCATTTGGAAACCCACCAAAAAAACAAAACCCAAAGAATTGTCGATTGAAATGGTTCCCGTCATCTGATATGTATGTTGTTCCACCTAACCAACACAATAAACAATGCCAAAGTCACCGCGCAAATGCAATGTTCTATGGTCCAAAAAAATAAAAAGTCATGTTGCATTTTCAATCCTGCCAAATAAAGCATGCATTTGCCTATCCAACCCAACAACAAATACAACAGAAAGAGTTTCAATATAGATCGGAAAAGATGGACACTGGTATAGGGTTTTACAACTTCGAGGTTTAAGGGGGTTCGGCAAATTGTACAATTTAGGTCGGGGATTTTTTGCTGCATTGTAGACATACATCCGTGGTGAATTGGGATTTGACACTTACAAGGTGATTTTTCAAGACAATTCTCTAAACAAACATAACATGTTGTCATTTCAGCTTGTAAAATTTATAATTTATAGTCACTGTCGAAAGTTGGCGATGTCACACGTTTTCATATATTCAAAAAATGACCAAAAGTTAATATGTTCACCGCCTTTCGGTATTATTGCTTTAATAAACGCGTCCGCTTGACCGTTCTTGTCCAATGACTGGTACCATGCTATCTTGGTCTCTATTTTTGCGAGGGACTGGGCCAACGCCCGTTCCTCTTTATTCCGGAGATATTCGTGGCCTTCGTTGACACGTTTTATTTCATTCTTTTCGTCAATGTCGATTTGTTTCATCGCCGATTCGTGTTCCTGTTTTTTGGAGACAGTACGACTCTGCATTGTAAGGATACAATTTTGGACATGGTGGGCAGCAATGCCTTCAATTTCGTCACTCGAAATGCCCAAGTTTGAATCTTTATCTAATTTGTCAAACAAGGTGCATATTTGTTGAAACTTTTCGGGTTCGTACCCATCCGGACATTTCAAAATTGCAACCTTTCTTGTGTGTGTTTGGCCCATTTATTGCGGTGGCACAACCTTTTATACTTAGGAATTCATTTTCGCCAAATACGTTGCTTCATACTCTTGTAATGCCTGGATGTCCTCGACCGACAAATTACTAAGGTCGTTGGGGTCCAATCGGCCTTTCAGATGCTGGAAAGCACTGAACAGTGCATGTGCCATCACCGTCCACCCATCGGGACCGCCAGAACACTCGATATGATCCACCAATGCCGTGGACAACGATTCCGATACTTGCCGCGCGGAATCTTGCATAGACAAAAACTCGTAATTGAGGAGCGTCTCCGTTTTCCAACCTCGTGAAGTCGGTCTGCACAGTAAAATTTCCTTACTATTGGACATCATAATTGGCGATTTTTTATATTCCCGCATCTGTTGCTTCACCGCATTCTTGCAGCCCTCGTAATTTACCGTCTCCATACGCCAGCAAGAGGACGGCTGGCATTCGTAGCGGGTCCACTCATCGTCATCCGTTGTTACATGAAACGCTTTGTCATAAAACTGTTCGAATGGAACCCACATCTTGTGAATTACAACCAACGAATGCTTGGGCAATATTGTACAATGTGCGGTGGGAGTTGTCCATCGACGACCATCCCATTTAAATGAATCAAGAGTCGACGTGTCTATAAATCCTACCACGCTTGGGTTTTCTCTTAGAAAACGAGGCGCGTCCAACAACCATTTTCCACCAACACCTGCACGGGTACATTTTATTCCACGGCGTATTAAAAAGCGCTCGACCACCTCAAATGTCCAATAGCCACCTTTTTTACAGTACGTGTCAACGGGGACGGAGTTTTCCTGGGCTAAAAATGCTGCCACGTTGGTCAACTCACTTTCGGAAATGCTGTACAATAAATGTTCGATGGCAACGACAGCTTTCTTTGCACCTACCTTAAAGTCGGACATTCTGTTTCGGAAGTGAAGGGTCATTTATATAGAACTTTGTTCTCGAACAGGATTTTTTACACATGTTTTATAAAGAACATCAAACACTAAAAATATATTATACAAGATACAAAATAATACAACTTTTTTACCCCAAGCATCGTCCGACAGTTGTATGTACTACAAAATTGCATATATTACACATGTTGTAATATAGACTACACACATACCTGTACCGTACATGAATGTATGTCAACTGTTGTTTCAGACTACATCAGTCATCACACAGTTCACCAGTCAAAATTGTGAGCAACAGTTTTTTATTGGAGCACTGCACTTTATCACTACCCAACGCTGCTGCAAGTTGGTCACACGAACAAACGCCAACCGAGTTAAGTTGGTCCTTTAGTTCGTCCCAAAGGGATAACAATCTGACCTCTCATTTTTTGCCACATTTTCAAATGTTTGAAAAAACGTGCGCACTGTGCGGGTGTAAAACCCCACTCAAGCAGATCCTGTTCTGTCACTACTTCGGCGACTTGTGCGTTTATAACGTGGTGTTGTGCGAATGCACTCACTTGTAAGTTGGCTTGGTTCAGTAGAGAAGAAAACCCAACTTCCAATTCAAGTTCAACTTGTGGTGGGACTGACTTTGTCTGTATGTCTGTCGGGATTGCTTGCTTTGGTGTACTGTTTGACTGTGTCGTCGTCTGTCGTTGTGGTTGCTTGTTCATTTATCACGTGAGAACTAACCTGGCTTACTAACCCCGGTACCAAAAGAGTGACGTTCTATGTTCTATTTTTGAAACGATTGCTGGTGGGACTGAACGACTGAACCAAATACTTATAATTGTAAAACCAAAGATGACGAAACAAAATGCAAACTTTTGCGTCATCATTTTGCATTTTTGCATTTTTGCTGACAGCTGACCAGCACCAGGAGTTGACTGGTTTCAGGTTACCTGGTATCCGGGGTTATCAGGCAAATATTGCTGACTGGACGGACAATATTACACACATGAAAATATTGTCCGTCCAGTCAGCAATATTTGACATGGAAATGGACGCAGCGTTCCAAACCCATCTCCTTAACAAGGGGATACCTCAACGTTACATTGACGAGTTATCGTTTCGGGGTATCGTCAATAATGAGATACTTATGTTTACTTCGATAAGTGATTTCTCTTCTATGCTGAATTTGTGCACGGCCGCCGCCGTGTGTGTCTTTAACAAAATCAGAGAATATCCCTTCCAACTTCCCCCAGTCGTCCGGGAAATGTTGATGTCTGCCAACATTCAGAACAACGAATGGGTTTATTTCCGTCGCTTGGAAATTACAACAATCACACAATTAAATGACGTGACAGTTGAAGACATGTTTCGAATAGCCTGTCCTGTTTTGGCGGCACACAGATTGAAAGAAGTATTGGTAACATGTTTCAAAAAAAGAAAACGAAGTGATTCTCCCAGTGAGTCCCCCGGTGATTCGGCGAAACGTGCCCGTCTGGATTCTACAGGAACTGGTACTGACGTTCAATCGTCGGAGGAAGACGCGTCGGAGGAAGAGGAAGACGCGGAAGAAGTAGAAAACGCGGAAGAAGTAGAAAACGCGGAAGAAGTAGAAGACGCGGAAGAAGTAGAAAACGCGGAAGAAGTAGAAAACGCGGAAGAAGTCGTGGAAGTGAATACTGCCGCACGAACCCACGACCTTACAACCGGTCTTACTTCCTCCGAGGACGACGACGACGGCGACGACGACGACGACAAAGTAGAAAACGCGGAAGAGAATACTGCAGCACGAACCCACGACCTTACAACCGGTCTTACTTCCTCCGAGGACGACGACGACGACGACGACGACGACGACGACGACGACGACGACGTCAAAGACGACGAAGACGACGCGAAAAAGTTCAACACTTTCTTGAATGAAAATAATCTACAATTGGGTAGTGTGTCTGCTTCCACTTTCCAAATGCTTTGCACAAAGTTCCAACTGAAACGCCGTCGATGTCGTAGCGACAGATACACGTTTCAATATGTACACAATAACGAGTTAAAGACCATGCAAAGGGGATTGAAAGTAGTGTTGAATAAATTGTTAACATTGAAGGTTTAGAAGTTAAATGAAACCATTTTTTATTTTTTCCTAATGAAAGTTTCATTGTACATGTACATGTAGTGTTTCATGTTTTTTTTTCATGTACCGGTATGGTCGCGTGTTAGAGTTGATGTGGAAAAAAGTTGTTGACGAATGTTCAACGTGTTAACATTGTTTAGCGTCTCAATGTTTCGGCGCTTTTTAATACGTAGCGTCGCAGAACGTTCTCAAGTCCCCATCGTTGCAACATGTCGTCCGTCAAGTGCAATAAAGACGCTTTGGTTACACAATGATTTTCTCTAAATATTGTTGTCAATTGTCCCAACCCCTTTTCTTCCAACCACGTTGTTAATTCTGGTTCGATCTCAACGTTGACGTTTAAGTCACTCCACGTGTATACTTCTCCTACCACGGGGTTGTTCGTGCGCGACCAGTTGTCAAAACGTTGTGTCCAGTCTTTGGTGGTGTAATGATGCAGTAAATTTCGTAATGGTATAACTAAATTAGGGTCAACACTATCGTTATCCCAATCCAACGTTAACTGTGTTTCAAACTCCGTGTTCAATCGGATGCCCGTAATACTCTTGAACCGAACCCAGCGTTCACCCACGTAGCATTCTTGTTGATACATGTACTCCAGAGATTGTGTGTGGTCACCATTTTGAGTCGTCCCCTCCATGGACGATACTGACGGGACTGACGGGACTGACGTCGGAGATCCCGGCAATGGACCGTCGAAGTAGATCTGCGATTCTTCCAACAATAAGTTCGAAGTTGAGAGAGGTTCAAGTGGGTCCATTGGGGTGTACGGTAGGAATCTTTATATGTGCTGCAATGCACTGACGCTGACGGTATAGCGTATAAGATATGGAAACCGCAGTTTGTTGTGTCTATATAAATACTAGAGATTCTTGAAGATGATCCTGATAAAATATAGGAGGGCAGCATGCCCCCACACAGTGAGGGCCCGGCAACGTGAGAACACACGAGAGCCTCTCATTCTTCAGGATCACCGTAACAAGTGAAAACGAAGGATAACTACACTACAACTAAGCACCCCTAACTAGAGAGCGACCCTCTCGACAACTACACGTTAGTGTTGAAGTGAAGTTTGAAAAATCATACGAAACGACCTTTCGATATAGTGACCCTATAAGCACAGCCAGCAATTTGTTAAGGAGAAAATTGCGAAAATCGCTCCTTACAATTTGTGCATTGCAGCAATTTGCCCCCTTCAAGTTGGACCTCGGGACACTTAAGTTTGGTTTTTAACAATTCTACAGTATCAAAAGCAACATTAATATCAGTACAGAATCAAAATTTGTACAACACACAGCTTTATATACATCTTTGTGGACATATCAATCCCGAACAGCTCCACGTTTAATATATTTAAACAATTTATCAAATTATTTTTAAAACTGTTCGACATCTGTTTCGCATTGGCCAACATCTGTTTCGCATTGGCCACGAAAAGTTGAAAGTGGAATCTGCGCACCGCCAAAGGCAATAATCAGAAATCTATAAATTTAAACGACTCTAGTTCTTCAATGTAATTCTTCGTCTCGGTGTAACCTCCAATAAACCGATTGTTCAGAAATACCATCGGAAAAGTCCGAGGTCTTTCTCCCGATAACTTATCGATATACTCTAAAAACCCGTCCCTGTTTTCTTTCAAATACTCGTCCGAATTGACGATTTTTGCGTTTGGAACGAGCTTTTTAACAATTCTACAGTATTTACAATTCGATTTTGTGTAAATGAAGTAACCGTCCACTGGGTTTTGAATCTTCATTTGACAACAGATACCGTCGTTTATACTCAAAGATTTTGAACATCTAGAAAATCCTTTCCCAGGTCAACCTTATGCTACACCCCTTTGTGTGTTGTGGATTTTCCAGCGCGTATGTCTCCTGGAATGGTTATATTACCGTTCGAAATCCAAAACATTCAAACAATACGAACGAAACAACCGCGACAGAAACACCAATGCGTACGAATCTTAAACGCGGACCATTCGCGAGATTCGGGCAAGATTAGCCAACTTTTTCAAACCAAAGCTGTGTCTACAACTCGAATATTTATTTTTTTCAGATTAAAGACGAACCACTAGATTACGTTTGAACAATTTGTAAAACAATATTTTATCACTATATAACTACTGTCTATTTTGTACAAAACATGTCCATCCAAATTGAAGTGTTGGTGCAAGTCGTTGCCGATTTTTTACACAAACCAACCCAGGATGGGAAAAAACGTAAAAATATACGGTGGAAGGAAGTTGCTGCTGACTACATGAAGCGCACGGGCATAAATGAATCAAACAATGGGGGTTTTCGAACCCAGTTAAAAAAAGCGTACAACGCACGTGTGCCGACGGAGACCGTCGGTGAAACTGCCGATTCGTCAATACGTGTACCAGACGATTGTACATTGAACGAAGCCGTTAATAGGGTGAATGAAAGTAATGGCCGTTTGACAACGATTGTTGTGGGTGAGGGTACTCATGTTATTGATGATAGTAATGGTGGTAGACTCAACTACTTGACTCTGAATTGTCCCATGACTATTGTCGGTGTTGCACCATCAGATATCAAAAACATTGTTGTCTTGGGTGGTATTACGATTCCATCAAATATTCAAGGCAATATACATATCGAACATCTGACGATACGCCAATCGACGGGTTCAGGAGTGCGTGGGTCCTCATCATTTACGTTAAAAGATGTTGTAATTGAGCAATGTAGTTCAAGTGGTGTGTACGCATTTGGTTCTACCACTGTTGCAAGATGTACAAATGTTACCGTACGTCGATGTCGTAGAGAGGGTGTGCAAGTGTGTGACGGGCAAGGTACGCTGACGGACTGCACCGTGGCGGAGTGTGGATGGAGCGGGATAGAAAGCAGCAACAATGGGGTGATTCACATCGAGGGAGAAAGTACAATAGTCACGGGAAACTGTACTGACTACGAGGAACGAGAGGAGAATGAGTACGGACTATGCGCCCGAATTTCTTCCGTAATCATTCTTCATACTCCCCTCACCAAAGGTATCTGTGCGGGCAACGGAGATGGTGACATCCCGGGACTGCCGGATGAAGATTGGGGTGGTGAGGGCACAATCGTGGAAGAAGTGTACGACGAACTCTTCAAAGCTTGTCAGCAAAACAAACCCGACATTGTGGCCCGATTCGTGGGTCGCATAGATGTCAATCATAAGTACAAGGACGATCATGGTGTGTATTACACTCTATTGAAAGCTGCGGCAGAATCAGGAAACTTACAGATTGTCAATATACTCTTGGGCGTGGCCGGCATTGACGTGAACTTGCTTGACCCAATTGTATATGCGGCCGCTAAAGGCCATGCCAATGTAGTGCGAAAATTGTTGACGGTGAAAGGCATTGGCTTTAGCGGCATTTTCTTGGACTGGCGAGGCAGAAGGGACCCACTATGGGCTGCTATTAAACACGAAAAGACGGAGGTGGCTTTAATGTTAATCGAGTATTACGTGGACCACGGGTTGCCTACCGACTTTTCGACGGACGGAAAGACACCACTGTGGAACGCTTGCAAAAGCGGTAATGTAAAGATTGTACGAGTCTTGTTGGAATTATTTGCACATTACAAATATAGTGGCGAAGGGCGTTATCCCGTTAATCACCAAGACTCGCATCATATTTATCAAACGCCCTTGTCCATCGCATGTGAAAACGGACACCTACAAGTGGTTCTTGAACTATTGAAAAATACAAAAATTAAGGTCAACTTGGCCACGAATGACGGACGAACACCCCTGTTCATCGCGTGTCAGGAAGGGCGCTTGGAAATTGCCAAGGCGTTGTTGAAAGATAGTCGAGTCGACGTACACCAAACAGACAAAAACAGAGCAACACCACTGTCTGTCGCGTGTGAACATGGTCACAAGGATATCGTTAAAATATTGTTAACTGAACGACCCAAATGGAAAATAGTGTACCTTCCCAAAAATGTTGATACACTACCACCACAAAAACAACGTGCAATATTGGCCGAGGACGACCATTTCTTAGAACGTATGGCCTCACCAGAACTGCAACGTAAACTCAATGGACTGTACATTCGCAATGAAATTAAAAAACTTGTTTGGAAACGAGATAATGATTTTTGGGAAGATGTGGAAGGTAACAATGTTAACAGCACACCGGACCAATTTATAAAAATAGCGTGGCCTGAATTAGTTGACGATGGAGTAACCTATTACTGTGAGGATTTCGAATTGAAAACAGTAGAAAACGTGTTTACTCTGACGACTTTTCAAAATTGCACGTTTCCCGACAACACTTTTACGCTGAATGCGCACGACTCGTTTTCATTGATG
>Ga0209533_1005669_pt1 | contig 10583 bp, 11 predicted proteins | sample COG_04_FD_184748 | JGI IMG/M metagenome (GOLD analysis project Ga0209533, IMG submission 184748) | Pelagic Microbial community sample from North Sea - COGITO 998_met_04 (SPAdes) (version 2) | ecosystem: Environmental > Aquatic > Marine > Neritic zone/Coastal water | place: Helgoland, sampling... | reverse complement strand
TCACTTGCATCATAACAGTTGAAAAATTACAAAAATACAAAAAATTAGAAGAGGAAAATAAAAAATTAAAATTATTATTATTAATAAATAATGTCCATAAAAATATTCTTCAAAATATACATAATTATTTATAATACATGAGATAGATAGTTTTTATTAATGTTTTGCTAAACAATACTGGTTGGATGAATTACGGCACCTCGTCGACATCCGCAGGGTCCATACTTTGTTTCCAAAACCAACATAATGAAAAATTCAATAATGGAGATTGTCAAAATCCCATAATAAATGGCTAGTAAAATGGGATAACCAATTGCTTGATTAAACATCACATCGTAATTCACAACGTGATGACTATTCAAATTAAACGCGACCAAATAAATCATTGCGATAAATAAATTTGTCGCAGTAGTCACCAATGAAATAACCCAAAGTGTTTTTTGACAACAGGATCGATTGGATGATCGAATTTTTTGATAGGTCTTGAAACAATAGTGAATGGGCAATGGAAGAATGGCAACCAAAATCGAAAAAGCACCAATTAGATTTACCACTGTTTGAAACAACATACATATTTGGTTTTCTGGATTGTTCCAAATACCAGTGGTTGTTGTTTCCTGGATACCATTGATACCAGTGGTTGTTGTTGGTTGAGGATTAATTTCCATTGTTTTTGTAATAAATCAGTTTAATCGAAATTGCTGAAATTGGTTATGGTTAAATGATGAAAGGAGAAAAAAAAATCAAATTTTTATGTTTATTATAGTTTAATTGCATCACCACTTAAAACGTAATTAATAAGTCCATGTGATTTTACACTTGTTGCCACTTTAAAATTTACAATACAAGATGCTCTCCATTTTTTAGCGATTCGTTTTATTTTCTCAAGAGCATTGCCGAAAGTAAGTGATGAATCTTCAAACCAAATCATCCCCAAGTTTTCTCCATCTTCAACAAATTTTGGAAAAGTAGTGTAAATATATATTTTGGCCATATTTTTTATTTTTACATATTATAAAAAATTAATTGATTCACAAACATGATGCTCAAATTATTTTATCCACTTGAACTATCATATTCTATTATGGAAATAGTATTTTTATCATTATATTGAATAGAATCAACGGTAAAAATACGGAATAAACAACAAAAATTCAACAATCTAAAAAATTCCTCTGGTATAAAACTTAATCTAGTTTTTTTAATTAAAATTCCACCATAAAATGGCATTGGTTCATATTTATAAATAGTTTTACTAATGGAATAATCGATTTTTATTGGTTCTCCAAGAATATTATAGTAATGTTTTCCAGGTGTTATTGGATATTTTTTATTCAACAAATAATCAGTACAAATTTTTTTTGCCACAAATAATTCATTTTTTTGCCATTGATTGGAAAAATACATCAATTTGAAATTTTTAAAATTATTTGAGTTTTTTTCCCATATGTCTTTATTTTCGGTTTTACAATATTTTCTATCATAGTCTCCATATTGAAAACATCCATTGAGTAAAATGGATGCATCACTGTACATATGAGAATTTTCTTTAAATTTATTACCATTGAATGAATTTATTTTATATGTTGTTATTTCATTTTTATATTTATTTATTAATTTTTTTACTAAATGTTTATCGTTTTCATTCAATTCACTATCAAGCTCATCTTCGTCACATTCCGAAAAATAATATGCCAATATAGATGGAATACGATTAATATATCCTGGTTTAAACAAATAATGTGTGGTTGTTCCTGAAATTTTGTGGTGTGATGTGGTATGTAATATGTTAAATAAAATTAAATTCAAAATTTTATTATTGTTTTTATATGTCCAATTTAAAAGCGCCATCAATATTTGAAAATCGTTGACCTTCTTTAAATGGTATAGACGCATGTACCCATTCATTATTATTATTTTTCAATTGTGCATATAATATTCCACGACGAATATTATAAAAACGTGCAGTACTCTTCCAAGATCCTTTTGGTAAAATAATACTGACACATTTACCTTTTACTTCATCACATTTTTTGGTTTTATTACAATCACAATCATCGTTACAATAGGGAGTTTCATTGACATGATAAAATGGAGAATGACATGAATATCTTTCAAAATTTAATCGTGCTCTGTCGTGTTGAACATCTTGATTGTTAATTCCATATTTATGTAATTTTTCTTCAACTTCACCCCAAGTTAATTTGCGATATTTAAATGGAAAATTTCCAAGATTTTTTTGGAATAACTGTTGTTTTCTTTTTTGCTGTACCATTTTAATTTCATGAAATGATTTAATATTTCTAAATCCTTCATCTTCCGCATTTATAATTATTTTACGTATTTTTCGATCCGACAAATGTAAAATAATATTTGGTTTAGCATATATTACAACATCTGAAATAGCACGTTGTCTCCTTTTATGATAATTTATTTTCAAATCATTTAGATATGATTTTCCAGCTTTGTTGTTGGATTTTAAAGTATAATTTAAATCATCATATGTCATAGCAGCCAATTTAAGATTTCGATGCAAGCCTGCTTTTTCTACCAAACGATTAGTGACTGTTATTGGATCTTCACAATAACTACCACCCGGCGATTTTCTATGTAAACATCCTTTATTTTCGCATTCCGTTTTATTTCCTGAACTCCACGGTCCATGCCATGAGTTTAATAATTCACATTCACGTTTTGAAGGCAATTTATCTCCCAAAGAACTTTTTCTGGTTGTACTTCTTCTAGGTGAACTTTTTCTGGTTGTACTTCTTCTAGGTGAACTTTTTCTGGTTGTACTTCTTCTAGGTGAACTTTTTCTGGTTGTATTTCTTCTAGATAAACTAGAATTTCTTTTGTATCTTTCTTCGCTCATTCTATATATAAAATCTATATTATAATTTGAAAATGGGTTTTGGTTTATGAACAGCAATCGCAATTATCAGGATAAAATAGATATTGTGGTATTTTTCCTAATTTTTTAGATGATGTGTATAAAATTCAAACTTTTTATTCTTCATCTTGTAATTCCCATAAACTTTGTTCTAGAATTATGTCTAATGCTTTGTCAGATAATGTATTATTGTTTTTATTATAAAATTCATTGCTAAATCGTTTGATGTTTTTTGGCCCTTGGATTTCATAGTTGATAATTGGAATTTGAATAATACTATAATCCTGACTGTATAATTCATAAATCATATCCAAATATTTAGTTTGAATATCTACACGTTGTTTATTGTCCCTTTTTTGATCCAACAATTGATTCACTATGATGATATGAGAATCAATGTAATTTAAACATAATTCATTAATCATTCTTCCTGTTTCAAAGACAGATAATGAATTCGCCTGGCAAATATTAATAAAAGTGGTATGTTTTGGATCCGTTAGTTTGTCATTTAAATTTTCCATATAAGTTGGTGTAAAATAATCCATATACATGGATGGAGTGCGCAGCATTTTTAATGTATTAATAGTTGGACCTGAATCGAAAATACATAGTGAATATTTCATTTCAGAGGTGTTGTGGATCAATTCTAAATATTCTTCACATTTGGAAGCTACATTAACAACCATACAATATAAATTTCGATAACCTTTTATAAGGGTAGGTTTATTTGTAAAGTTTTGCGTCCACATTTCATTAATGTTATGTCGTGAATTAGTAGAAATCAGTAAAACAGAGTCATAATAACATGACAGTTCATAAGCAATGGCGCAGGCACAAGATGTTTTTCCAACACCACCTTTACCAGTTATGAATAACCATTGTAAATTGTGATTATTAATAAGTGAATTCATTTTATTCTAAACTATATTTCTATGTATAAATATAATCTTGTAAAATAAATACAATTATTTAACGTGTTGTGTCATTTAACATGATATATCATCCATCTATTTTATTTTTATCGGGTTTGGCGACACAAATAAAATTTGATTTTTTATAGATAAACTTCTATGTTTATTATAATTTTCATTATAATTTTCAATGAATCCAATACAATCAACAGATAATTTAGTTAAATTTATTCAAAATAAATTGGAGCAATTTCTCGTGACAACAAGTTTAATTAAAGGGTGGAATTATAATCGTTTAATTGAAAATATTGGTCGAAAAATAAAAATTTCATTTATAATTGAAAGTGACATTAACTTAAAATATATAAATCCTGAATTATGTCATGCGAAAGTGAGATATGATGGCACAGACAAACAATGTTCTCGTAAAAAAAAAAAGGATAGTTTATTTTGTGGACTTCATTTAAATAAAAATTTAAAAAATGGTATTATTCCAGATCAAAAAAAAAAAATAGAATCTGAAAATGAACAAAATTTAATTGAAGTCATGTTAGATTATTCAGATAATTTTGAACCCACACAAAATAGTCATCAAAATATCACAACAATGTCGGATGACTGTGAAATATGGATTCCTATAATGGGGAGTGATAATCAAATGTATTATTTTAGAAAAGATACAAATGGAATATACATAAAAAATGGAAAGGAATTCATATATGTCGGACAAATCATCAATGGCAAATTTATTTTGTAACACCATTTAATTTGGTTCCAGAATCAGGATGTAAAATTTCAATTTCCAATGGTTTATTTTCCACATGAATCGTATTTATATCATTTAACGGTTCACCATCAATCACCAATAACCCACCGTTTGTTTCAAGAGAAAATGAACGTGTTTTAATATAATGTACTTTTGGATGTTTGATAAAATTTCCCGTTGAAAGCGACATTGCGATTTTTGCCAATTCATAATGTGTTACGTCATCCAATACATACGAAATATAAATAAATCCATCATCCATTTTGGCACCTGGAGCAGAATGACAATTACTACTTCCATGACTCACATTACATGCCCAAAAATATACGAAATTTCCACTTACACTACCACTTACAATACCACTATTACTACCACTTACACTACCACTATTACTGCCATCTCCACTACTTATTTTATTTGGTGGAGATGGCTCTAATTCCCATTGAAGCACACCATAATATGATTGTTTTTTTAAAATATACCACAACGCACCTAAGTCAAACCGTAATTCTCCTATTTTTCGCATCCATTCGGTATGAATATCAATATCACTAATAATTCCCCAACTGATTGCGAGACGACAAAACAAGTTTAAATTTTTAATATGCATTACATCTACATTTTTTTTTTCTCCAGAACAAATTAAATCTATTGCTGTACCCACAGTGTTTGGTACACCGTTCTCAAAAGTCAGACTTTTAAAATATCCATTTCCTGAACCACATGGAATTTCACTAATGGGAATTCGAATATCCCATTTTAACATTGAATTAATAATTTCAAAAATAATACCATCTCCACCCACTCCAACAATTAATTTATACTGATTCACAATAGTATCATGATTTACATTAAAATAAGTCAACACATGTTTTGGATATTGCGAATGAAAAATGACTATTTCATAATGGTTTTCTATTTGAGTTTTATGTTTTTCAAAAATTGATATCGCTTTGTGGTTTCCACTATTTGGGTTAATTATAACTAATATTTTTGGTTTTGATGAATCAGTTGTCATATATGGAAATTATAATTTCAAAAAAAATATAGCAAAATTTAATTCAAATTTTTTACACCTTTGCTGATTTAAAACGCCGACTTTTATTTATATCTTTTTTGAACTTTTAATCTTGTTGATTTTTTAGGTATATATTTATATCAACTGGTTTCCTAAATCTTGTTTTAGGTATATGTCTTAATCTTGTTTGTTTAAGAGTTATGTTAATATCTCTTACAACAGATGTTATATGACTTCTACTAAATTTTTCATTAAATTTTTTATTTAATTTTATTGTTAAATCATTCATTGTAATTGTTTTATTATCTTTTATGGTATCTTTGATAAATTTAATATACTCTTTTTTAATTTTATAAGCAATATATTTTCTCTTTTTTCGTTTAATTTCTTTTGTATTATTAAATTTTTTAACCCATCTCATTAAACTTCTTTCACTACAACCAAATATTTTACAAGTTTTCTTTTGATTTTTAATTTTCAAATAATATTTAACAGCAGATATTTTGAAATTTTCACTTTTATGTTTAGTCATATTGTATATGTTATTAAATTATTTTTTATTAATTTAATATTTATTTATTATTTGATAATTCTTGAACTTTAATTTCAAGTTCTTTAATTTTATTGTATAAAAATTTAATATCATTTTGTTCAGGAACAAAACAATCATGTGTTATTCTTATAAAAATAACAACAGGTTTATTTTTATTATTACAAAACTTATTTTGAATAAATCGAGTATTATTATTTATATCATCGTCTTGTTTAACACATATATTATTATATACAATATCATATCCCCACCTACCTGATATATTTAAGCGACAGTTTTTATCCAATATATGCTCAAAATATGATGAGCATTTAATTCTTGATTCATTAATTGATAATTCATCACTTATAATTTTTTTAATTTCAGAATAAGCTATTCCATTTTCCACATTTTTGAAAAAAATATCAACAACAGATGTTTGGTAATCAGATATATATGGTCTATCATCATATGACGAACATACTTGTGGTGTAAATTTATTTTCGGAAGTAATAAAAAAAATAGTTTTCATTTCATCATTTCCAGTTGGTTTAATATTAATATTTGAAATAATTTTTAAGAATTTATCATTAAGTTTTTTATCAATAATCCCTAATTTTATTAAATATTTAATAGAATCAAATGTTGAGGAATATAAGGTCCTTATATTATTTTTTATATCGTTTTTTTTATTTATATCGGAAGTGTACATTTTCCATTCTTTTTTAAATGAATTATATTCATCTTGATTTTTACTTATATATTTATTAATATCTTCAATAATTTTATTTTGATTTAAAATTATTTGTAATAAGTCATTTTTTTTCGATTTACATATAAATAAATTTTTTAATTGTTTTTTACTTTCAGTTATCTTTTTCTTTGCAATATCCAATTTTATATCTAATTCTTTAAAGGTTATATTCGTAAAATCCATAGTTAAATATAATTAAAAATAAATCTTTAAATTAATTTAAAATAAATCTTTAAATTAATTTAAAAATAAAATTATAAATAATATCATTATTTATGCCTGACATTAAAAAAAAAATTAAATTTGAAAAAGAACAAAATTCACTTTTTAATAATTTACTTAATATTTTGAATTATAATAATGATGAAGTTTTTTATCTTTATGATTTAGATAATAATAAAGATTTACAAGATAATATTATGAATTTGGTTGATAATATTATTAAATATTATCCTTCAAGCAATTGTAATGGTATTAATAAAAAAAAATGTAAAAGACCATATTTAAGTATTATACGTTATCTTGTTAAATATCATGAAAAAAATCTTTTCTTTATGGATTATACTTTAAAAATAAATAGTGATAAAGCTGTTCGTACAAAAAAATATAAAATAATTTAATTATTGCGTTTAATAACTTAAAGAATAATATATTATATAGTATATGAGAAAAAAGAAGAAGAAGAAAAATAAATCTTTTTTTGAGAAAAAACAAAAAGGCTCTTTTATTACCATTAAAACAAGCCTTAAATCTATTCTTAAAAATTATGATGTTAATTTTCCTATTATCAATAATATTGTTTTAGAATGTAATGAAATAGTTATTAGAACATATCAATTTATAAGATTATATATTTTATATAAATTTTATAGAAATGAGGATATTCCAAATTTTGATAAAGACACAATTTTATATTTTATTAGAGCATGTGGAATTCGTGATAAAAGAGGAAAAAAAGCAACTAATAAAAAATTAGAAGATGAATTAAATAAATTTTATGAAAATGAATTTAAAAATTGTATTAATAAATCTAAATTTAATTTGAAAAATAAATCATATTTAACTCCTTATTTAGCACAACAAATACAAACTTCATTTAATAATAATCTAAAAGAACATTTTATTACTCGTATTAGAAGATTTATGAATATTACAAACCCAGATAATAAATTAGATAAAAATATTTTTTGCAAAATTAAGAATTTGATTTTACTTGATAAATCAGATAAAATACCTGAAATTATTAGTAAAATTAATGATTTATCTCAACCCGACAAAGATATATTATCAAGAAAATATATAGATTTTAGTAATGAAATTAATAATAATTATTTACCAAAAGAATATGATAAATGTTATGGATATGATGTTAAAGTTAATCCAATGAAGTATTTATTTTATACAATTAAAATGAATAAAACTATTGAAGATATAAACAAAGAAATTAAGAATAATAAAAATTTAACTGATGAAGAAATAAGATGTAAAACAAAAAAATTATTTCAACCAATATCATTAAGAAAAACAATTATTCCATCGTATATTACGTTAGATACTAATGTTATTTTATCAATTTTTAAGAATTCAGGTGAAAGTAATATGAATAAAGAAACCAAAAAGAATAAAAATAAAATATGGGATAAAATTTTTAGAATCAATAAAAGAGTAATGAAAATGAAAGATTATGAATATAAAACCATTCAAACCGATGGAATTGGAGTATCAATTTGTTTCCAAAAAAAAGGAAAGAAATATAAGGAAAATAGTAAAATTGATGATGAAGATGATGAAATGTATATAAGTGATTTAACAACAGAGGATTTAGAAAAATGTAAAACAAAGAAAATTGTATCAATTGATCCAGGAAAAAAAGACCTAGTTTATATGGTTGATGATAATAAAAATAAATTGAAATATACTGCTTGTCAAAGACGTATTGAAAGTTTAAGTAAAAGATGTAATAAAATTATACAAACAGAAAAAATAAAAAAAGGAATAATTGAAAAAGAAACAATTTTATCAAAATATAATTGCAAAACTGTAAATTATGAAGAATTTAAAAAATATATAATTGAAAAAACAAAATTAAATGATGAATTAAGAAGTTTTTATGAAGAAAATTTGTATAGAAAATTAAAATGGAGAACATGTATTTATAGACGAAAAAGTGAGGATAAATTTCTTAACAGAATTAAAGAAAAATTCGGAAAAAATTTGTTACTTTGTTATGGAAATTGGAGTAGAACAAAACAAATGAAATATATAATGCCAACAAAAGGTATTGGATTAAGAAGAATAATAAGAAAAAAATATGATGTTGTGTTGATTGATGAATACAAAACATCAAAAATATGTAGTCATTGTGGTGATGAATTAGAAAATTATAAAAATATACATAGATTACTCGTATGTAAAAATTGTAAAGGTAATATCAAGGCAAATAAAAGTAATGGCTCTGAAAGCAAAAAGATTACATTTATGAACCGAGATATGAATGCCTGTATGAATATATTAGAAATTTCTCATAAATGGATAAAATTTAGAGAAAGACCTAATAAATTTAAAAGAAAACCTTTAGACACGTGCTTTTCTAATGAGAAGATATTAACGTGTATTCAATAAGTTGTTTTTACCAGAGGTAATACTCCAGCCTTTATTGATTTTTTTTTTGCTAATAAAGTCGGCGTTTTAAATCAGCAAAGGTGTAAAATTTAATTAGTTGGCGATTTTTGGAATATATGGCGTGATTGCATCTGTCTTAATTAATTCCTCAGTATTGTCATCGTATTTGTACTGTCGATATATTGTTGGAACCAAGTCATGATATATCGACATTTCTTTTAATAATTTATATTCCAATAATGGAATTGCACTTTCTGGATCAAGAACGATATTCTCATGGTTTTTATAACATGTTGGAACTAAATTTTCATGATCAATCCATTCATTAAAATATCCCAATATAAGTCGTTTTTTATTTAAAATAAAGCGTCCATCTTCATTTGTTTCCACTGCGAATAAAAATTCAGAATTATTAAAATCATCATAAATCGTAATTTTTTCAGTAAATGGTGATTTCCACCATTTTTTCAACATTGTTGGGCCAATTTCTTCACTGACCTCTTTTCTTGATTCTTTTATGACTTCCTCCTCTTCTACTATTTCCTCCTCTTCTACACTAAATTCATCTTCTTCGTCCTCTTCAATGCTAAATTCATCTTCTTCTTCTTCCTCGTTCTCTTCCTCATTATTTTTAACATTTTTATTTATGATTTCATCGTCGTCTTCGTCTGTAAGACTATTAAAATTATCAATTTCAATCATTTCATTAATACAGTTTTTATCTGATGGGTTATAAATTTTTTTTGGAAGATTAAATTTAATTTTGATTTTATTTTCAATATTTTTCACAATAGTATTTTTTTTAGTAGTGGTATTTCGGTAGTTTTTGGGCAATTTTATTTTTATTGTTGATGGTATAGAAGAATTCATAGAATTGTTCTTTTTTTCTTTAGAATGACTATTAGAAATTTTTTTATATCCATATAATTTATTTCTTTTTGAATGTTGGTTTGTTTTTTTGTCAATATACTTTTTATATTTTTGTAAATTAATTTCATTGTCAACATCTCGATTGACAAAATTCGAATCTTTCAGGTATTTCCGATTGTTTATATAACTACGATAATATTTCAAAATACCATTTTCATCC
>Ga0209533_1005662_pt1 | contig 10589 bp, 10 predicted proteins | sample COG_04_FD_184748 | JGI IMG/M metagenome (GOLD analysis project Ga0209533, IMG submission 184748) | Pelagic Microbial community sample from North Sea - COGITO 998_met_04 (SPAdes) (version 2) | ecosystem: Environmental > Aquatic > Marine > Neritic zone/Coastal water | place: Helgoland, sampling... | reverse complement strand
CCAAAGAAGGTGGTAAAGAAAGCCGTCAAGAAAGCAGCGCCTAAGAAAAAAGTAGCCGCCAAGAAAAAGGCAGTGAAAAAGGCCGCTCCAAAGAAGGCAGTCAAGAAAGCCGTCAAGAAAGCAGCGCCTAAGAAAAAAGTAGCCGCCAAGAAAAAGGCAGTGAAGAAGGCCGCTCCAAAGAAGGCTGTAAAGAAAGCTAAGAAAAAGGCGAAGAAGAAGTAACCACGCTTTTACCTAGATTTAGAGGCTAGGCTTGCTTTTGCTTAGGCAGAGGTTTTGATTCTGCGCTCTCGATACATCGCTACCCGAGCTGATGTATCGAGCGCGCATTTTTTTGTCATGACTAACCAAGCTAAACTATCCTCCTGGGCCAGCAATATCGCTCCGTCGCCGACGCTGGCTGTAGATTCAAAAGCAAAAGAGCTCAAAGCAGCAGGCGAGGACGTCTGTGGCTTTGGTGCCGGTGAACCGGATTTTGATACTCCAGAATTCATTAAAGAGGCCTGTATTCAGGCGATTCGCGAGGGGAAGACCAAATACGCGCCTGCGCCCGGCATTCCTGCGCTGCGCGAGGCATTGGCCGCGCACTATCGCACCAACAATGGCGTCGAAGGCGTGACTGCCGCTCAGATCGTCGTCAGCCCCGGCGGCAAGTATTCTTGCTATCTTGCGATTCTCGCCGTGGTGAGCCCAGGCGATGAAGTCATCATCCCTGCGCCTTACTGGGTCAGTTACCCTGAAATGGTGAAACTCGCTGGTGGTGTGCCAAAGACTGTTTTTGCTGGTATCGAGAGTGGTTTCAAGATTACTCCGGCTCAGCTCCGTGCGGCGATTACGCCGAAGACACGCATGGTGATCATCAATAGCCCGTCCAATCCGACTGGCGCGATCTACTCACCCGAAGAGCTCAAGGCGCTGACAGAAGTCGCAGTTGAGGCAGGCATCTACATCATGTCCGACGAGATCTACGAGCATCTCCTCTATGATGGTGTGAAGCACGTCAGCCCTGCATCCTTCTCCAAGGAAGCGGCGGATTTGGTCATCACAGTGGCTGGATTCAGTAAAACGTTCTCAATGACAGGCTGGCGCCTCGGCACATTGATGGCTCCTTTGCCTGTCGCCAAGGCAGTGGCAAATCTACAGAGCCAAACCAGCTCGAATGCCACCACATTTGCACAATACGGTGCATTGGCTGCGATGCAGAACTGGGACAAATCGATGGAAGCCGTCAACGGCATGCTGGAAGTCTTTGATGCGCGTCGTTTGCGCCTATTGGAAGGTCTTCGTGCGATTCCAGGCGTCGAGTGTGCACGTGCGCAAGGCGCGTTCTACCTCTTCCCAAATATCGAGAAGCTCGGTTTAACCGATAGCGAGTTCGCGGCACGTATCCTCGAAGAGGAGAAGGTGGCAGTCGTTCCTGGTAGTGCATTTGGAGCGAATGGATACATTCGCCTCAGTTATGCGACTTCTGACGACGTCATTGATAAAGGCCTCGAACGCCTCGCCCGTTTCTGCGCGAAACTGGGCTAAGTTTAAAGGCGGACCATCCAGTTCGCCTTTTTCTTGTCTGCGCTGAGCGCGGGCATTTCCATTTTTCAAAACACTACAAGACCTACTCATTATGAGCGATAAAGCTAAAATTATCTACACCATTACCGACGAAGCGCCGGCACTTGCCACGCATTCGCTGCTTCCGATCATTGAAGCATATACTAGCGCGGCTGGTGTGGCAGTTGAAACCCGCGACATTTCCCTCGCTGGCCGTATTCTTGCCAATTTCCCAGATGCGCTGACTGAAGACCAACGCGTCTCCGATGCTTTGGCTGAACTGGGTGACCTCGCGAAGGCACCTGATGCCAACATCATCAAGCTTCCAAACATCTCGGCTTCAGTGCCGCAGATGAATGCCGCCATTGCTGAGCTTCAATCTCAAGGCTTTGCACTTCCTGAATATCCGGAAGAGGCGACAACCGACGAAGAAAAGCGCGTCAAAGGTATCTACGACAAGATCAAGGGCAGTGCGGTGAACCCTGTGCTCCGTGAGGGTAACTCCGACCGCCGTGCAGCGGGCGCTGTTAAGCAATACGCAAAGGACAATCCACACCGTATGGGTGCGTGGAGTGCGGACTCAAAGTCCATTGTTTCTAGCATGACGGCTGGCGATTTCTTTGGTAATGAGAGGTCGGTCACGATTCCCGCCGCCACCACCGCTCAGATTGAGCTGGTTGCTGCGGATGGTAGCATGTCCGTGCTTAAGGATGGCCTCGCACTACAAGCGGGTGAAGTGTTGGATGCGACGTTCATGAGTGCCGAAGCACTGCGTGAATTCCTCGCTGGCGAAATCGCCGCTTCGAATGCAGCTGGCATCTTGTTCTCATTGCACATGAAGGCGACGATGATGAAGGTCTCCGACCCGATCGTTTTCGGTCATGCCGTGACTGTCTTCTTCAAGGACGTATTCGAAAAGCACGCTGCGCTCATTGATACACTCGGTGTGGACGTTAAAAACGGCTTTGGCGATCTGTATGCGAAGATTGAAGCACTGCCAGCTGAGAAGAAGGCAGAGGTCGAAGCAGACATCGCTGCGGTCTATGCAGCTGCTCCAGATATGGCGATGGTCGATTCCGACAAGGGCATCACCAATCTCCACGTGCCCAGTGACGTGATCATCGATGCGTCGATGCCTGCTGCGATTCGCACATCAGGTCAAATGTGGAACAAGGCTGGTTCACTCCAAGACACCAACTTTGTGATTCCTGATCGCTGCTATGCAGGTGTGTATGCGGCAACCGTTGACTTCTGCAAGAAGAACGGCGCGTTCGATCCAACTACTATGGGCACTGTGCCAAATGTTGGACTCATGGCCCAAAAAGCCGAAGAGTATGGTTCGCACGATAAGACATTCGAAATTCCAGCAGCTGGCACGGTTCGCGTAACAGACGCCGACGGTAACGTGTTGCTTGAGCATACTGTGGAGCGGGGCGACATCTGGCGTGCATGCCAAGTGAAGGACGCACCGATCCGCGATTGGGTGAAGCTTGCTGTGACTCGCGCACGTGCAACGAAGACACCTGCGATCTTCTGGCTCAATGCAGAGCGTGCCCACGACGCGCAACTCATCGAGAAGGTGAACCTCTACTTGCAAGACCACGACACCGCTGGCTTGGATATTCGTATCCTCGCACCGATCGAGGCGACTGAGTTGACATTGCAACGCGCGAAGGATGGCGAAGATACGATCTCCGTCACTGGTAATGTCTTACGCGACTACTTGACCGATCTCTTCCCGATTCTTGAGCTTGGCACCAGTGCTAAGATGCTCTCCATCGTTCCTCTCATGAACGGTGGCGGCCTCTTCGAGACTGGCGCAGGTGGTTCAGCTCCGAAGCACGTGCAGCAGTTCGAGAAGGAAAACCACTTGCGTTGGGATTCCCTCGGCGAATTCCTTGCACTCGGCGTTTCTTTGGAGCACCTCGCTGCTGTATTCAGCAACGAGAAGGCGCAAACACTTGCGGACACGCTCGACGTGGCCAACACCCAGTTCCTCAAAGAGAACAAGTCGCCTTCGCGTAAGGTCAACGAACTCGACAATCGTGGCAGCCACTTCTACCTCGCACTTTACTGGGCACAGGCACTTGCCGCTCAGGATAAGGATGCCGACTTGAAAGCACGCTTCACACCTCTGGCTGAGGCATTGAGCGCCAACGAAGCGAAGATCGTTGATGAGCTAAACGCCGTTCAAGGCGTGGCAATGGACATTGGCGGTTACTTCCGCCCTGACTTGGCAAAGGCTCAAGCGGCCATGCGCCCGAGTGAGACGCTCAACGCCGCACTTGCTGCGCTGTAAGATCTTCATTCTTTAAAAACAAAAGCCCCGTCGCAAGACGGGTTTTTTTGATTTATCGTCTGCTCTGAAACTCAGATGGGCTCAACACTACGACATTATGGCGCTGATTCTTCGGGAAATGTTTTAGATTGCCCGTGACCAATTGGACATTTGCAGTTGCCGCGACCTCAAGCAAGCAGGCGTCGTAGGGATCGGGCAGGTCTGGGAATGTAAAGGTTGATGTGATTCGTTGTGCGGAGTGAAAAATGTAATCGAGTATCCACTCGCGCTCTTCTTGGCGGATGAAACGTTCGAATTTAGGGCGACGTAGGACTTCGCCGTATTCGAGGAAGATCCGGTCGTCTAGAACCAGCTGAATTTGTTCGGTTCGAAGTGCGTCGATGATGCGACCAGGTGGGTTGCTCGGAGAGAGCCAGCCGGACACGAGCACATTGGTATCGAGGACGATTTTTATCACGAGCGAACGGCTTCGATTTCAGCTAGAATTTCGGCTTCGCTAAACCCACCAGCTTCGGCAGTGCGGCGGCGCACATTACTGACAGATTCGGAAAAGAGGGCTTTTCGCACTGCAGTAACGACGGTATCTAAGCTTTCAGAGGTCACCTCTAAAATCAATGCACCTGGTTTTCCGTCCTTGGTCAATACGACTTCCTTTTCCTTGGAGAGGCGAGACCAGAGGTTCTTTGAGTGCTTTAGTTCGCTGACCGCTAAATAATCCATAGCTCCTGTTTCGCTCTCATATCGGAGTTCTGTCAACTGGTGACTCGTTCGATTTTAGTCGTTTTACCTGAGTGGAAGCCGTTAAATTTTTTTTTTTTGAACGCTGAGCCCTCTGGCACGTCTAAGCCTACATATAAACTTAGTATGTAGTAACTTTGTTTGTTGTTTGTTTGAGAAGCGCCGTCCGAATATTCGGGTGGCGCTTTTTGTTATTCAATGACCAGCGCAGCGGCTCCTAGTATCGCTGCATCGCCCATGGGTAGGGCGGATTCGATGATCTTGATCTTGTTTTTGAACGGTGGGATCAAGTGTTGCTCGAACGAGCTACGGAGGGGGTCTAGTAGGATGGGGCCAGCTTTGACGGGGCCGCCGAACAGGAAGAAGGCGGCCGGGCTGGTGACCAGTGCGGTGGATGCCAAGGCTTCTCCCAGCAGGCGGCCGGTGAAGTCCATGGTGGCTTGAGCGACGGGATCGCCATTCTCGGCTGCTTCGGAGACGTCTTTAGCAGTGAGCTCGCCGATATTCATGTGATCGAGCGAAGTCGAGCTGCCGAGCTGAGCGAGCATTTCGAAGAACGTGCGGCGGATGCCAGTCGCTGAGCAATAATTCTCCAAACTGCCGCGACGACCGAAGCCGCAGTAGCGACCATCGGGAATCACACTGATGTGGCCCACTTCGCCAGCGAAGCCGTCGTGTCCGTAAACGAGCTGATTGTTGACGAACACGCCACTGCCCAGGCCAGTGCCGAGTGTGATCATGATAAAGTCCGAGTAGTCTTGAGCCGCTCCGAATATTTTCTCTCCGATGGCGGCCGCGTTGGCGTCATTGGTCAGATCAATTTTCGGTAAATCCAGTCGCGCTTCCATGAGCTCGACGAGCGGAATGAGGCCTTTGAAGTTGAGGTTGGGGGCGTGTTCGATGGAACCGCTGCGGTGGTTGCCATTGGGAGCACCGATGCCGAGCCCCAGCCACTCGATGTCTGTGTGGGCGCTGTCACTTGCGGTTGCGGTCATCACCGCACGCACGGCTTCGGCTAGGCGATCGGCGTAGAGCGTTGCGTCGGTATAGTCGCTGGTCGGGAAAGTTTCTTTATACAGAACGATTCCGTCTGCTGATACTGAGCCGACACAAGTATTAGTGCCGCCGATGTCGGTGCCGAGTGAGATTTTCATAGCAGGTGATTCATTGAAAAGTGGAGAGAGCTTTGAGGAGAGCTGACTCAAAAGAGTGGATCACTTCCAGAAAGAGGGGATTCAGAATGATTGGAAGCAGAAAATAGGTTGATTCTGATTGTTACAGGTTCTTGCGGAGACGGTATTAGCTACTATGGTGGTTAAATATATGAATATTTATCTTTTGCGTCATGCCCAAGCTGAGTCGAGTTACCCAGATAGTGAGCGTTGTCTCAGTGCGAAAGGCCGCGCGGATGTTGAGCGCTTGGGGCAGTTCTTACGCTCGAAGGAAACATCGCTACCGCCAGTGTTGTGGTGCAGTCCCTATCGTCGGGCTCAGGAAACGGCAGGGCTGTTGCTGGAGACTTGGGGCAATGCGATCGAGCAACGTCGAGATGAGATGAGCTTAGAGCCGGATATGAATCCAGCGTCCGTTGCCGAGGGCTTGCTAGAAGTCGGGCAAGACGTGCTCGTGGTCGGGCACAATCCGAACATTTCGATTTTGGCCTCGTTGTTGTTGAGTGCCGAGCGAGGACGCACCCGCACTAATTTCAATACCTGTAATATGGCCTGCTTGGCGGTCAACCCGATTGAGAACTTCGGCGAGGTCGGGCCGTGTGAGTTGAGTTGGATGTTGGATCCTCGGATGTTGTAGGATTAAAGAAACAGGAAGCCGGCTTTTTATTGGTTATGAGGTTGAGTGTCGCTCGGTCTTTCAGTTTCGTGGCTCACACTTATGAGCACAGAAACAGATTTACAGGAACGTTGTGGATGCACTTGCGAGTTATGCAACGCGACCGAAGACTTGGCAGTGTATGAAGTGCCGCCGACATCCGATGGCACCGCTGATGAGGCGGTATTGCTCTGTGGTCACTGCCGCGAGCAAATTGCGAATCCTGAGAAGGTCGATGTGCATCATTGGCGTTGCTTGACCGAGAGTATGTGGAGCGAAGTGCCCGCCGTGCAGGTCATGGCTTGGCGACTGTTGACGCGACTCGGTGAGAACGAAGCCTGGGCGCAAGATCTGCTCGATACCTTGTTTCTCGAAGACGATGTGCAGACATGGGCCGAGGCTGAAGCTAAGGAGGCCGCGTCCGTTCTCAAATATATCGACTGCAACGGTGCAGAGCTCGCCGCGGGTGACACTGTAACGTTGGTCAAAGATTTGGTCGTCAAGGGCGGCGGTTTTACCGCGAAACGTGGCACTGCCGTGCGTCGTATTTTACTAGATCACAAAAATTCGGACAATATCGAAGGCCGTGTGAATGGGCAACATATCGTGATCCTCACGAAGTATGTGAAGAAGGCGTAGGGCTTACTGCGCTACCAACGCATCCAGCATCTCGAACAGCACGGTTTGCATCTGCTCGTAGGTGAATTCAGGTTCGGCTTGCATGGTCGCGGCGTCTTGAATGTAGGGCGCGTCGACGAGTTCGTTGCTGCAGGCGGCGATGAGCAAGGCAAGGCTTTGCGGTGTCATCTCTAAATGGCATTGCAATGCTAACACGCGGTCGCGGTAGAGGAAGCCTTGCTTGGCGCAAGCCGCGCTGTGTGCGATGGCCTGCGCGCCCTGCGGGATGTCGAAGGTGTCACCGTGCCAGTGTAAGACGCGTAGCGCATCGGGCAGTGGCAGTGTGGCGGGGCAATCCGCACTGGGTTGGATCGGAAACCAGCCGATCTCTTTGTTTTCGCCTGCAGTCACCTGTGCGCCGAGGGCGTGGGCGATCAGTTGTGCGCCCAGGCAAATGCCGATTACATGTTTGCCAGCTGCGATGGCGCTGCGGATGTAGGCTTTTTCTTTGGTCAACCACGGGTAGATCGCGTCTTCGTGGAGATTCATCGGCCCGCCCATCACTAGCAGCAGATCAAATGACTCTAGCGAGGGCAGTGGCTTGTTTTGAAAGACAGATTTGATGACGAGTTCGTGGCCACGTGCTTGCGCCCAGACGGCAATGGTGCCGGGGCCTTCAAAAGCGATGTGTTTTAAGCAGAGAATGTTCATACGTTGTAACCTTGTAGTGTTTGAAACTATAAAAGCATTGTGGATCGAGTTTGTTTTTATCGATTTTCTCGTTAATTAAATGATGTTATGAAATTGCCTCGTGGATTTTTGATTTTGTGTGCCTTGGTCATTCTTGGAGGATGTATCGGCTTTTTTCTTTCGAAATGGCAGTGGATAGACGAAGCGCCAGGCATTACCACCGACACTTCCTCCGGTGAGGTGGTGATTCACTTTCCGGAAGTTCTTGATCAAATACCTGCGGCCTGGGGCGTCGAGTTTCCTGCTGATGCGATTCCAGGAGAAATGGTGATGCATTTTACCAGCCGCAAAAATTATATGGCATATTTAAAAATGCTCTCAGATGCCGGCCTCGCTCCCATTGGGCAGATCGATGAGTTGCTGGTCGTGCGTGTCGGTAAAGATGCGATGTCGGGGCCGAATCCCGGTCTCTATGGTGGACAGGGGAGTTTTTCGTATCGTGTCGAGCGTCCGTTGCCTCCGGTTGAAGTTGCGCCGGAGTTGTATGCGCAACTGCGCGTCTTTGGAGCGTCGGCACGGACGGTTGTCGGTGGTCCGGTTGAGGGCGATGGCTCCGGTGTGCTGGTTGGGATTTTGGATTCGGGGATCGAGGCGCACTCGCAGTTTGACGATGTGTATATCGTGCATATCGATTTGGCGGGCGGTGGTGTGGCTGGTCCCGGGGCAACGCATGGCACCGCAGTGGCGTCAATTATTTCCGGTTCAGAGGGCATTGCACCTGCTGCGGAACTCTTTGTGGTGCGTGTGTTGGATGATGAAGGTCTAGGGAATAGTTTTCACGTGGCAGAGGGCATCGTGCAGGCGGTTGATCTTGGTGTCGATGTGCTGAACATGAGTTTGGGCGTGTATCAAGACACTCAACTTTTGCGCGAAGCGGTGCGCTACGCTGCGGATCATCATGTGATCATGGTCGCGGCTGCGGGGAATGATGGTTATACACGGATGCCGTATCCTGCGGCATATTCGGAGGTGCTGTCGGTTACGGCGGTGGACGGAGTCGGGCGTCAGGCGCTATTTCCGAATCAATCGGATAAGATCGATTTTGCCGCGCCGGGAGTCGGCGTTCTGACCGCGAAGGAAGATGAGGGCACGATGTTGTTTTCCGGCACGTCGGCAGCGGCACCGTTTGTCTCTGGCACTTTGGCGGCGATTCTTTCGGCGGATAGTAATCGCAGCTCGAAGGAAGTGGTGGATTTGATGCAACGCTATTTGGACGATGCCGGTGCGCCGGGAACAGATCCGGTGTATGGTGCAGGTGTGGTGAATTGGGATCGGCTGCGCGAGCGAGACACCGCTGCGATTCTGGATGTCGCAGTTGCAGACATTTATCTGCCACCCAATGCGCAGCCAGGCACGACTATGCCGGTGGAAGTGATCGTTCAAAATCGGGGCACGAGTTGGCTGACCACTTCGACGCTCTCCGTTATTGTGGGCGAGTCCGATCCTGTGGATTTCACGATCGGCACATTGGGGCCAGGGAAAACGACGACTCGAAAAGTCTATACGCAAGTACCTTCGATCGATTCTGAGGATAGTTTGGACATCGCTGCTCAAGTCTTGCCAGAGGAGCCGATGGATGACGTGCGCTTTGAGAATAACACAAAGGCCGTGTTCTTTAAGCCGGTTCAGCAGTAGCGATTGGCTGGATGGATGCTGCCGGTCTTGCGGGGCATATCCTTATACATATATTTGTATCTTCAAATTAACGTCATTAATGCACTACTAAAAGTTCCTCCCCCTTGGTAAGGGAAGCTGATTCGTGCGAACTTCACGACTCTCCGACTTATGTAGAAGGAGATGCTGCGAAGGGGAGACGTTTTAAGGAGCATTCATAGTAAAATTTACATCTCTCGGACTTCTGTATCATATGCTTTCACTGAACCGTATGCGCGCAAGCGCCGCATACGGTTGATCGGTGGTGTGAATGTGGTGACTTCAGCACTCTGCATCCAGAAACTTCACCGCACGGTTTTCCGACCAGTAGGCGCCGCCATTCTTGAATTGAATGAATCCCATGTGGCCGCCGTGCTTGGGCATTTCTAAGTTAAAATGGCGACTGCTTCGTGCCTGTTCGATAGGGAAACAACTGGGCGTGAGGAAGGGATCATTCTGTGCGTTGATCAGCAGCGTGGGAATCGTGATGTTCGATAGTCCTTTGGTGCAACTGCACTCACTCCAATAGTGGTCGGCGCTGGTAAACCCATGGATCGGTGCGGTGTAGGCTCCGTCGAATTCGCGGAAGGTTCGCATTTGATTGAGCCCATGGTCGTGGATTTTTCCTGGATGGCGGGTCATCTTTTCACGCACTTTTGCGCGCAGTGTTCTTAAGAAGCGCGCCATGTAAATGCGATTACTCCAGTGCTCTAGACGCTCCGAACTGCCGGCTAAGTCGCAGGGCACAGACAGTGCCACCGCGGCTCGAATACGTGGATCGATCTGCGTGCCGTGGTCGCCGAGGTATTTGAGGGTGAGATTGCCGCCGAGACTAAAGCCAATCAGCGCGACATCTTTGATCTGTGTGTCTCGAGTGGTGCGCTCGAGCACCGTTTCTAGATCGTCGATCGCGCCACTGTGATAGGATCTGAGTTGTCGATTGGGCTCATCGCTACAGTTGCGGAAATTCCATGTGAGCACACTCCAACCAGCTTGGACGAGGGCGCGTGCCATGCCTTGCACATAACTCGCATGCGCACTGCCTTCGAGCCCATGTGTTAGGACGGCTAAGCGTGTTGCGTTGGGCGTGTGAGCCCACATGAGATCGATGAAGTCATCGTCCGGCGTTTCAATGCGCTCAGGCTCTATTGTGACG
>Ga0209533_1005654_pt1 | contig 10595 bp, 12 predicted proteins | sample COG_04_FD_184748 | JGI IMG/M metagenome (GOLD analysis project Ga0209533, IMG submission 184748) | Pelagic Microbial community sample from North Sea - COGITO 998_met_04 (SPAdes) (version 2) | ecosystem: Environmental > Aquatic > Marine > Neritic zone/Coastal water | place: Helgoland, sampling... | reverse complement strand
ATAGTTAACACATTGTAATTCCTTCGAGTTTAACCATCGAGGGGTATTATCGTGTCACACATTCAGTACACAATCTGTCGTTCAGGCAGTTATTATTACAATAGGCGTGTGCCTAAACATGCAGTCCAATATTATGGACAGTTTATTAGGTGCATACTTTCAACTGATATTCATGAAGCAAAAGCATATGCAGAACGTCTGAATGATGTGCTGGAGGGCTCATGGCGTGGCTCTTCAGTCAATTATAAGGTAGATATTCCAGCTATTATCAATAGCTTTAAACCTACTTCTTATATTTTGTCTGACTTGGCTGAAGAATACATATCGTTGAAGCAAATAGATGAGAAGTCACCAAGGAGTGCATTGGCTACGTTCATATCATTAGCTGGTGATAGAGATGTCAGCTTGTATTCACGTGAAGATGCTAAGTTACTTATACAGCACCTTGAACTTAAAGGTAACAAAACCACTACTATACGCAGACGTATTAATAGTCTTTCTGCTATTCTTAACTATGCCTATTCAGAGCTAGACTTAGATAAACGTAATCCTTTTACCAGATTGTTTATTCGCAATGAGGGGCACGATGTAATTAAACGAGGTACGTTCTCGAATGAACAACTCAAGGCTGGGTACGACAAGGCACTTAAATCAGGAAGTGCAGTTAAACTCCTGATGCCTCTGCTTGGAGAAACCGGTTGTAGATTGTCAGAGATTGTAGGGTTGAGAATAGAAGATATAGATATGGATAATGATCTCATTTATATCAGGCCAAATGCAGCCAGGAGATTAAAAACAAGAGGATCTGAAAGGACATTGCCATTAGTTGGATATGCTAGGCTTGCAATGCATCAGGCGCTCTCCCAGGCCAATGAGGAGTGGCTTTATCCAAGGTATATGAAGACTGGTAAGTGTAATGCTAACAGCGCCTCAGCAAGCATTAATAAGTGGCTGAAGAGGGACTTTGATGGCCTTACTGCACACTGCTTGAGGCACACTATGAGAGATCGTCTCAGGGCAGTGGAGTGCCCTATGGATATGATTGATCAGATAGGTGGATGGAGATCAGTGGCAACCATAGGGGTAGGGTACGGAAAGGGTTATTCTCTGGAGGCTATCAGGGCGGTGATGCTGAGGCTACAGCCCACGCTCCACTTTCAGGTAAATATGCTTTAAGTTCGGTTGTAGAAATGCAAGCATTTAATGGAATTTCAAAGTAAACTGAAATGATCATAATCAAGTTAGGGTTTTTTAGGCAGTACCATTATAATCTCACTATGAAATTCTAAATTGAAATATTGGTAACTTGCATTTCACCGAAATACATCCACTGTATGTGGCTCTTTCTAAAGGCTCCGTGTTTGAGCTCATTTCGTTTAACCTTGCATTATATGATGCATTTTGTTTATTTTGTTCAAGAAACAATAGATAAAGCTGTTTCTTTGTCAATGAAATGCAGTGAGGTATGGTAAGAGATGTCAGATGAAAAATTCGAAAAGCTTGATGATGTGATAGTTTATGCTCAGGAAAATGGAGATATATCATCTATTTTTTTATGGGTAGACGAGTATCAATATGAGGGTATGCAGAAAGCTGATGCAAACAAAATCATAAGTGCACTCTGGAGCGTCTTCGATAAAGTAAAAGATGATGAGTATGATCCTAATCAACAATATTTGGCGTCCGCTTTGAGAGTCGTTGTGGAGTGGGCGGCAGATCAAGATGAAGCTGTTGATCTGAATTTACATGGTAATTTTGATGCATATGTCTCAAGATGTATAGAAAATAATGATATTGTGGAGGCCATGAACTTTGGCCTATGTGTGCGCCTAAACGGAGATGTTAATTTTTACAAAAAGTTAGTGCCTTCTATGTTAGAGAAAGCAAACTCTGATTGGGGCTGGAGCGATTTAGATCATGAAGCTGGGATTAAACAGATACTTACTCAACACGATTTGACTAAAGAGGATGCAAAACTAATATTTGAAATAGCCCAAGCAAATTGCTCAAAAAAGGTGTTGAAAGACATTTCACGTGAATACGAATGGCGGAGTGAAGCAGAGCCAGGTGATTTTGGAAGCTTTCATAACAGTGTAGATTGGACAATTTCTTCAATGGAATAATTGTAAATCTGTCGACTAACACTAGCAGTGCTAGGGTCTAATGTTGATCTACCAGAAAAATTAATCACATCTAATTGGAGGGCGACATTGTGGACATTCATCGAATAGGAATAGCTTTGAATGAAGAATGGCTCGTGAATTTGGTATATATTGAAATTGGCCAAGTAAATTATGAAGTTTTAGGTTCTTTTTCTGGCAAAGGTGGTGGAGGGTACTTTCACCAACAAATTGACGGTGTAGTCGTTGTATCAAATGATCCTTTAGAATTCGAAGTTGTTTTGTCAAATCAGATTCTTCAGCAAACTGTTGGCTATTTAGATAGAGCCAGATCAGAATTTGAATTAAATGATGATCAGGGAAATGTTGTAGAGATATCGCAAAAAGGATTAAAGTTTTTAGCACCACACAAGTCTGAGCATGGCTATGTGGAAGCGTTCAGTGAGGGTGCATCAGAAGATTTTATTTATGATTTGCAAGATCATTGGAACTTGTCTTTCTGGAAAGGGTGAAAATATCGTAAGAGGAAATTACATTGAAATTGAAAGGGTTAGTTTATAATTCCTCTTGAAAGCAAAGTATCCAGTATTATGAAACATAACAAAGCAATCATATCAATTTATTGTAAAAGTATAAATTATTGATACTATTTCAATGTGATACAGTATCATACAAAAATTCAAAAAAGACTCCACTATTTAAATCGTATATTACATTGGAGTTGATTAATAATAACATTAGAAAAGGAATTTTTTCATATGTTTGACTTAAACACAATAAAACGACTTAAATATTATGTTTATGCCCTTATTGATCCTAGAGATAATAATCCTTTTTATATAGGTAAAGGTAAAGGTAACCGGATATATAATCATGTAAATAATGCAATCAAATTATCAAAAAGCACAGATAAATTAGATATAATTAGAGAAATAAGGCAATCAGGAAAACGTGTTAAGCATGTGATAATTCGTCATGGACTAGATGAGGATGATGCATTTAAAATTGAATCATCATTAATAGATTTATTAGATCATATAGGGCTAAATCTGAAGAACTCGGTATTGGGACACCACTCAATGGAATTTGGAATCATGACAGCCAATGAGGTGAAAAGACTTTATAACGCTCCTCCACTCGTAAAACTTGAGCATGAAGTTGTAATCATCAATATTAATAAATCATATCAAAAAGGTAATGGCGTTTTGAGTATATATGATGCTACCCATGAAGCGTGGGTTATAAGTGAAAAAAAACGTACGGATTTAGAGTTTGCTTTAAGTGAGTATCGTGGAACTATTGTAGGTGTATTTGAAATAAGAGATTGGTATAAAGTAGAAAAAAGAAATAGTTTAGGCTTTAGTGGTAAACTTGATAGATGGGGCTTCAATGGCAAAGAAGCATCTCCTGAAATTATCAAACTTTATTTAAATAAATCAATCAAACACATCAAAAAAAGAGGTGCTGCTAATCCTATAAGGTATAGTTTGTGACATCAAAGGGGAAATAAATTTTGAAAAAAGTAAATATATTAGACTCAGGAAAACGAACTCTATTTGCCTTAGCCATAATTGGTTTATCAGCATATTTTGGGTTCACACCACTTTTTGAATTGATAGATGGAGGAATTGCAGCTGCAGTTATAGGTGCATCCTTTTCAGTTACTTTTGTAATAATCTTAACAATGTACTTACTCAATAAACAAACAGAAATTCAACAAGAGAGTAAAAAAAGTGAAAAGGTATTTGAAGAAAAGGTATCAATTTACAAGAGTATTTTATCCCATACTAGAGAAATGCTAAAAGATGGAAAGTTATCCAGAGAAGAAATAATAGCACTATCTTTTTCTGCAATAGAATTACAAATGGTTGGTTCAGATCAGACAATTAGTGCGTTTAATTCTGTATTTGATACTGCTAATACCATTTATCATTCTGATGATAATGAAAAGGTTATAATTAATGAACAGCAAAAAATGGAAATATACGAAGCTTTATCATTATTTTCTCAGAAATGCAGGATGGATCTTGGTATAAATGAGGCTGTACTAAATCAAGAGATATTCAATGCTACAATAGAAGAGTTGAATAGTGCTGTAAGAGGAAAAAATGATCTCAGTAAATATAAATTTAAGAACAAAGAATATGGTAAAGGAAAGTTAGTTCTCGCCGTAATCAAAGACTATGCAAAAGAAAATAAACCTACGTATGATGAGTTGGTTCAGAAATTTTCGAAAATAAAATCTGGGCCAAGTAATATTATTTTGCCAGTTAATGAAGTAAAAGATAAATTTAAAAATTCTAAAAGTTCTAAAAAGAGATATTTTATGGAGCAGAAAAATATCATCGTTCTATCTGATCAAGAGATAATGGTTTCTAACCAATGGGGAGTTGAAAATATTGGGAATTTTATTGAGCATTGTAAGAAATATGAAATCAAAATAGAAAAGATTTAATTAAACGACTAGTACTTAATCTATTATATTTTTTTTAGTGATATATATCTGCTTAGAGTTAGTTTGCTTCATGGTGTTTCACTAAAATTTGAAGTAAGACCCAAAGAGCATACGTATCTCTCTCACAGTATTTAGATAGTCCATCCCAAAGTTTATCTTTAGATGTTTTATCTAAGTTCCCTTCCAAAAATGTATTATATAAACGCATTGCATCACTACCGTTTCCGATTTCTAAATCTTTATAATTAAGCTCTGTAAGTGCAGGTAAAACATTTTTTAAAGAAACGGAGCCTTTTTGATCAGGATGATAAATCCAACGCTTACTAAATGGTAACATGAGATCTACCATTCTTGAGTTAATAGCCTTTAATTCATCTCCATATTCTTCGTATTTTTCAGCTAATTCATTGTTTCGTGCTATCTCAAATGATTGGTTGTAGACTAAAATAGATCCTTTTTTACCACATGCTTGAATTAACTTTTTGATTAAGTCGGGGCGTGGATCCGAAATATCTTTGTGAATATACTCAAAATGTTGCAATTGATGATGTGGTTCTTTCTGAACATGCAGTGAAAACTGAAAAGGTATCTGTTGATAAGGTTTTGTCCCCTCGAGAATTGGTATAGCAGGGGCAATCGTTTCATAATCAAAAAAACAAATTGGGTATTGTAAACTTTCTAGGAAATCAGAAATTTTTTCTTTTTCGATTTTTAACGATTTGTCAAAATAACATTCCAAATCAACCCGTTTTGTTCCACTGGGAAATAATTCAGCTGGTAGGTTTTCAAGTAAGACACCATGTTTATAATCAATACTCTCAGCTTTTTTCTTTTGAAATACATTGTAAACTGAATAATCTGGTACATGTTTCCAGCAATATAATTTAAAATCACATTCAAAAGGTTTAAAACATTTCTCACCAATTTTTTCTTTTGGTACACCTGAATCAGTTAATGAATTGCATAATTCAATTGTTTTTTTATTAACCTCATTTTGTCTATTTTTTACTTCTTCCGAAATATCTATTAGTTGTAAAATTTTTGTAGGTTCAATATTTCCTGTTCGTTTATAGCTGTTATCAATTAGCATCATGTAAGAATTTCTTATTTTGTAACCAGAATTACTAAAAACATAGTATTGAAAAGCTAAGTCATCCTTGTGATATTCTTTTACTTGTGTTGAACTTTTTACTTCAATGAGATCCCATAAGTCAGTATCTTCAAAACGCTTTAAAATATCAATTTTTGAGTAGGCGCCAGTTAATGGATGCATAGCTGTTGCTTCAAAAATAATACTATTTCCATCATCAATATATTTATTTGTAGTTTTTATTGCGCCATTAATATCCCAATATTCATTTTTTACCTCCACACCAGATGGAAAATTTTCCATTGCTAATTTTCCAATTAGGTTACCAATATCAAATAAATCTTTTTGTGCTGATGTAAGTTCTGATTGTAGATCTTTACGATTACGAAAAAGCCAAAGTGCTTTTTTACATTGAAGACCACGTACGTATTGAGATTTTGATATTGTAGGTTTCAAAATGATGCTTATTAATTTCTTTAAAGTTGCAAATCAAATCAGAAATGAGAAATACCGAAAGCCATACTCATCTCAATATTGTCCGATAGCAATTCATTATCAGATATTTCGACATCAGCTCCTTCTCCAAACTGATTAGATTTCACCCTAATTTGTATTCTGTTTGAAGGTGATCCAACACTATTATTAAAACTTAAGTAATCGTTAGCTCTTTCAGCCCAGGTATAATCAAAGCTTGCCTCATCTAAATCTTCGGCTTCATCAGATATTAAAGCATCTAAAAAAGAAAGGCATAGTTCAGCCTGATCTTGACCTAAATCTAAGTCCTCAATTAAAGTTGATGACATTGTGTCTAGTGCAGCTTTTTGTGGCCAATCAGTTTCCTCGGAAGCAATCTTAGTACTATTCCCGTCAAACAAAACTATTATGTCTCCGGAGTTAGCATCATTCAGCAATTTAAATGATACAACTGCTCCCTTTGCTCCATCGGAGGGATCTGCTTTAAACCATTGGAAGTAAACATTTTCACCATCTTGAGGTTTGAATATTACAATTTCACTTACTGTTGCTGAATCAAATTTCATAATTTTTCCTTCAATAAATCTAGATAAAACAAATAACAAAACAGATCATATGTCAAATTGATGTATAATATCTTTTGATACCCATTATAGTATTGGGGCAGTTAGAGCGATGACGAATAAAATTTCTCATTATTTCTAATTGGATATAATCAGATTAGTAGGTCATAGGCACATTAATTTTGTATCTAATATACCACTTATATTTTTTACTTTACACCTTTGAACCAAACGTTATCACCATCGCTAGCAGCATATATCCAACCTGGTGAAGCAGAAGCTACAGCCCACGCCCCACTTTCAGGTAGATATTCTTCAAGTTTGGTTGTGGAAATGTCTGCATTTAATGGAATTTCAAAGATAACTGATACGGTCACCATCAACTCATCATCATATGAAATTTTAACTGATGTATTGCCGATTGTACATTCGATTTCGATATAGTCTGTATTTGCAAAAAAACGATCTGGATCATCATCTAGATCGCTTGGATCAAATTCAAATGACAAATTAGGTATGAGTAACTCACAAGCCTCTTTATGTTTATCATCGCTACAAAGTTTTTTCAGCTTATCCACTAAGCTCTGAACATCATCGTCATCAATTTCATTTTCATCGACAACACCCCGTTTAATTTGAAATTCAAATAAACCAATGTCACCTTCTTTTATTTTTAAGTTTTCCATAATATTGACCCACGAAAGTATCTCAATTTGACTTTAATAGTTATAACTTATAGCGTTTATTTAGAAAACAAAAGGAGCTTTAAAATGTCCGATCTTTCACCATTAGAATTAGTTGAAAAAATTCAATCTGACTCAGAAAAGCTGGAGGAAAAATTGATTCAAGATGGCCACACTTCTCTCGCTGAAATGGTTCGCTCACAAATTATTACAACCTTCATAACAATCGAGCTTCTCGCAAAGCAATCATATAAATAAATTTTTTTAATAAAGCTTTAGCTTGAATTTTTGAAAGGAAAAAAATGTCTGAAAATAATCTAAAATTTGTTGTTGATTTAAGAAATTCTGATAGCGGATTCTCAGAAGAGTTTGAGCTTGCTTATGAAAATATAAGTTCAGAAATTATTGCTAGGATTTTACCAAATCAATCTGAAGATCATTGGAAAAATTTATTTTTTGAGCTTTTTGATAATGCTGAAATGGGTATGACATCTACTGAAGGTTTTCTCTTTGAAAAAGCTCGACAGTCTCTTACCAATATGGCTTTTGATAAACTTGGATGGAGTGATGTAATAGTTCAATTCACAGGAATTGAAATTAATGGAAAGTCTGTTGCAATCAGTGATGCTGATGAAGAAATTCTTTCTGATTATCTTAGTATTCAATTAGTTAGAGAAGATAACACTATGTATTTCTATTAAGGATTTACATAGATTAAAACAACTAATCTACAATAGTATTTTTGATAGAATGTAGCTAATAGATTGTACTACTTAAATAATTTTTTAGAACTAGGGTAAACCTTATGAAAGTTTTAAATATTTTTTTTATAATTGTTATTTATTATGTATCACATACTTATCCAATTTTTGCCAATCAGCCTGAATTCTTTATTAAAAGTGCTGATACAAATAATGAAATAAAAGCTCCTCGCCAATCTGATTTTGGCAATGATCTATTTGTTAGAGATGTGGGGGAAGAATACCTTATCCAAAATGATGAGTTATCCTATTGGAGCTATCGCAAAGAAATCATTCATACTGCAGACCTTGATAATGATGGAGTAAACGAAGCCATAGTTGAAGCCAGCGATGGTGGGGGGCATGGGAAAATAAAATATTTCATTATTTCAAAAAGAGGTGAAAATTTTTATAGTGTTTATGAAAGCAATAATTTTATGGGATGTTGCCTTAAAATATTGAGTGGAAATATTTTATCAGTATTTAAATATAATAGTGGAATTGGTGTAACATCACAGGTTCAAGAAATATCATTATTTGAATTCCAGAATGGTAATTTAAACCTTTTATCTACATCACAAAATGAAGCATTAATTCCAGCATTAAGTGAGATAAATTCACATGAAATAGATCAGAATATTGGATCGAAATTTATAACTGGATACTATGACGGTGATACAGAAATAGATAAACTTACTTGTAATTATTGGGATAGGTGGGGTTCGATGATATGCGAAGTTCAGTCCTCTATTTATGGAACTATTAAAACTAATTTTGGTTGTAAACGATTTGGTATTTTAGAAACTAAGACACGAGGTATGGTAGATTTGGTTTGCAATAGATTTAGTAAGTTTAAATTTAATGGTACTGAGTATATTGATGCTAAATCATCATTTGGGAGCTAGTTTTCTTACGTTAAGAAAAATATTTTTTTAATGCAAGAAAGTAACCAGCAGCCTAGAAAGTAAATAAGTTTTGTCTAATTAGAATTGTTGGACAAAATTTTAGCAAGATCAGTTTGCTCTACATATTTTATATTTTTTTTCAAATCTAGTTTGGAATTTGGGAAGAAATTCTGACTAAAAGCGAAAAGAGATTGCTCTATTTCTTGTACTGATAAGTTATTTTCTGCTGCCAAATCCTTAATATCACTCAAATATTGGGTGTAAAAATTCAAGGCACTATGATTAATCGTACTTATTGGATCTTCTCCGTATAGAAGTAAACTTATTCTTGAATCATAAATTGGATACTCGCCCCACCATCTTAAATGCTTAGTACCAAATGACATTCCAATACCTTTTATAGCTTTAAAGTGAACAAGGGCATTTTTGGGATCACCCAAATCTGTTTTGCATTTTAATGTATCGTTAATAAATTTTAAATAAGAAGGAAGCCAATCGGCAGTGTTCATTCTGACACTTTTATAAAAATCATTACGACCAAGCCTTACACCTTCTTTACCCCCCCAGAGTTGTATAAGGTCTAAAACTTCTATAGCAATATCATCTGTTGGGTTTTTTATAAATTGTTTTATCTTTTCTTCTATAGCTTCTGTGATCTCGCCACAGTATTCAAATTCAAATATTATATTACAATGATCTTTAAGTTTTGTTTGTGCAGTTTTAATAGATGGCGTGAGTGGTGATGTTTTACCATAGAACGGATTTTTATCTTTCCAGTATGTAAATTTTATATTTTGTATTTCCGGTTTTATCTGATATTTTTCCATAGTTAGCTGTCCTATTCTTTTTTTGCATTTTTTTACAACTTCATCTTCACCCAACCGCTCAGCATTCGCCATCAAGCTCCTAATTTTTTCTAAATTAGTAGATTCATGCACATTGTCTTTTGTTACAAATTCAGTTTTTTCCATCATATGTACCCAATTACTTACATCTTAATTTACAGTTATTATTTTGTTAATCATTGCCATGTTATATCAATCGTACCGCCAATGGTGCTAAAGCCAGAAATGCTTGGATTAATTTCATTCTTTCCTGATATCCAACCACTTGATGGATGCAAAGTTTCATAAGTAATAATCCATTTATTTTTACCCTTATGATGGCAATCTATATTTTTAACATCCCCATTTCGAGCGACTGCTTGCGGAACTTTAGATGGTTTCGAGCTACGTGCTAGTGCTACTGCACCCATTAAAAGACCAGCTTTTGCAACTTTTGAAGAACCTGCCTTTCTTTTTTCCTTATATTCATTATAACGACCTATCTCGCCAGGTAGTTCAAAAAATGCTTTAATAGGTTCAATAATCGTAATCTGGAATAGGAATTTAGGAATTTTTAAAAGTGGTCTGCTAAAAGGTAAGAAAATAATCCAGGATATTACCAGTGCAATGCTGGTTCCTAAGGCTAAGAATGTAATATCAAATATTATACTAAGATTATTCATTGTGGAAATTGCATCATTACCATTTGACACATTATCTAAGTTACTTGATTTAAAAAAA
>Ga0209533_1005650_pt1 | contig 10608 bp, 9 predicted proteins | sample COG_04_FD_184748 | JGI IMG/M metagenome (GOLD analysis project Ga0209533, IMG submission 184748) | Pelagic Microbial community sample from North Sea - COGITO 998_met_04 (SPAdes) (version 2) | ecosystem: Environmental > Aquatic > Marine > Neritic zone/Coastal water | place: Helgoland, sampling... | reverse complement strand
GCTCGCTGGGTAACTCGCTGGGTAAAAAGCATCGCAGTCCCGTTAACTGGCTTCTGCAGTCTTGCCTTCGCCGCCGCAAGCGACCCTCTCGCCAGCTCGGTGGACATAGCAGGCGTTGGCAACCAAACGACTTCAACCACAACCGTTGCCGGCGAATACATAACGTGGCGCGAATGGATAATCGACTCGCCTGAAATAGCAGGCTTCGCCTTGAATGGAAGCGACGGATTAGTCGTCGGCGATTTGGATAACGATGGCCGAGAAGACATTGTGTCCGTCCATGAGTCCGACAGCGAATACGATTCCAGCGAATTTGATCCAGATTATATTCCAAACTCAGAGGGCCATGTGCGCATCGCTTTTGCAGGCGCTACTCCCTCGGATTGGGTCAATGTCACGCTCGCCGAGGGGGCAGATTCTCCCGCGCCCGAGGACGCCGATATAGCTGATGTTAATGGTGACGGCTTTCTTGATGTGATTGTCGCAGCAGAACTTTCCCACCTTATTTACCTGCAAAACCCTGGGCCTGGTGACGCGAGACGGGGCGAAGCGTGGGAACGCCTCATCCTACCTATGACGAAAGGCAATGGCTCCTACATTCGCGTGTTTTTCGCAGACCTCGATGGCGATAACACCCCCGAAGTAATCGCCGCAAATAAAGGCGCGCAGCGACCAGGGCCTAGCGACCTTGTCCGCTCGACACCCGTTTCCATTTTCTCAGTAACTGGCGATCCGTTAGTGGCCGACGCGTGGCACGAAACTGTTTTAGGACGCTACAGCGTGCCACAGAATGCGCAGCCGGTGGATCTTGATGCGGATGGGGACCTTGATATCGTCGTAGGAAGCCGCGGGGAAAACAGACTCGCTTGGTTCGAAAATCACAGCAGCCTCGGGCAGCTGAGTTTCATTGAACACGCCATCGGGATAGTCGGCGGTACAGCCTCGGGGTTTAACCTCGAGTACGCCGATCTCAACAACGATGGCCGAACGGACATCATCGGCGCGATTGGTACAGAGTCACTAGCCTCCTCCCTTGGATGGCTAGAACAACCAAAGGATAAAGATAGCGCTTGGATTCATCACCCAATTGGCAGCTTGGCACCCGACGCTATAACCGGCATTGTCCTGACCGATATCGACGGCGACGGCGATAGCGATGCCTTCGTAGGCAGTTACAGTAGCGGACCCCGAGAAGGCGACGGCGAGGTGACGGCGAACGACGCACTCGGCCGCCTCGCGTGGTTTGAAAATCCCGGTGCAACCAAAGTCATCTCCTCGGTTTGGCCGCGCCACGATGTCTCGAGACGCAAGCGCGGCATGTTCGATAAATTCATCACAAGAGACATCGATGGCGATGGCGACATTGACCTTCTTGGCACTCGCGGCAACAGCGCACCATTCGATGGCGTTTTCTGGCTAGAGCAACAACGCACGGAAGAACCAAGCGCGCGCTTTACCCCTGCTCGACAAAACGAAAGTCCAGAAATGCCTCTGCCCTAAGCAAAACTCAAGTCATCACGCCGATCTTATTCCTTGGCGCTCAACTAAAGTCTTGTTATCTTTATAGATTAGACTCCGCGCTCAGCCCACGCGCTGGCGGCCACAATTAAAACATCAACCCCCCCTCTGGAGAGCCGTATGCCTTTATCCCCGATCTCGCACCAAAAATTATCTGGCTGCACAAAACCCGTCTTGCGTGATTGGCTAGCCGCCGCCGCAGTGGGAGCCTTTTTTTCGCTGCCACTCAATGCCGCGGAAATCGATCCGAGCGGCCCTTCCCCCTACAATTTCAATACCCAAACTTGGATGCAGCCGTTCGCTGCCGACGGGCTTTCTTGGGGCGGGACTTCTGGCGTGTATGTCGAATCCACCGAGCGCATCTTCGTTCTCCAACGCGGAGAGACTCAATTACCGAACCCAGTGCCAGGTGAGTACACGAACTTTGCAGGCTCCTTGGGATGGAACGTACTTCGTGGTCGCGGACGTGTTTGGCAAAACTGCCTGTATGTCATTAACGCTGAAGGTGAGCTTCTAGAAGTCTGGGATCAATGGGATCACCTGTTCACTGGCACCGACGGCCCGGGACCCCATCGCATTCGCATGAGCCCTTATGACGAGGAAAAGCGGCTGTGGCTCATCGATGAAACCGGCCATATCATCTATGTCTTCTCGAATGACGGCGAAAATTTGTTAATGACTTTAGGTGAGAAAAACGTCGCTGGCGAAGACGAAACCCATTACGCACAACCACAAGACGTCGCGTTCTTGCCAGACGGTAAATTTTTGATCGCCGACGGCTTAAGAAATACACGAATAGTCGTGCGCAATGCCGATGGCAGCTACCGTTCCGAGTTTGGCGAGCGCGGTAAAGAGGCGCACCAATTCAGCAGCGTTCACTCGCTCGCACTGGGGCCAAACGAACGCCTTTATGCGCTCGACCGCGACAACCGCGACATAAAGGTCTTTCAACAGATCGCCGCACATGATTCAGATCGCTACCCAGACTACGAATACGTCACCACCTGGGGCGGACTGGGCATGCCACTAGACATTACAGTGAGCGAGGACAGTGCCTGGGTAACAGACCTGAATCCGCCAAAAATCGTGCAGTTCAATTTAGACGGGACACGCCATTACTCATGGAATCTTCCTACCGAGGGGCCAGATTTCTGGATCGAAATGCATTCATTGTCTGTCGATGTAAACGGCAACCTCTACGGGACTGACAATCAGGCAGGCAGACCACAGATGCTGTCGCCCAAGGCAGATGCAGACCCCGCGCTAATTGTGAAGCGCCCTTATATACCGCGCTGAACGCCCCAGGGGCAGCGAGAACTGGTTCGCGATGAGTGCGGCCGCTACATATTTATAGGCAGCGTCATCGCTAGTTGTAAAGGATTTACAGCAGAATATACCGACTTATCTATCAGATAGGAGGCGAGGCGACACTATGTACGGAATGATCCACAAAGCAATACGAGATATGGTTAAAACTGTGCACGGCGAGCAAGCCTGGCAATCTGTGTTGAATGAATCCGGAGCCGCTGACGGGGATTTTCTGTCGCTGCGTAGCTACAACGACGAGATCGCTTACAATCTTGTTGGGGCGTGCTCGAAAATTTTAGGCGCCCCAGCTGAAGCTTGCCTCGAAGATTTTGGGCGATTCTGGATTCTGGTCACAGCCTCAGAACACTATGGGGACATGATGCGCAGCTATGGGCAGGACACGTTCAGCCTACTGGGTAAAATGGACGAAATGCATGAACGCATAAGTTCGACCTTCTCTGGTTATAAACCGCCCTATTTCACTGTAGAGGTAATCGATGAACACCATTATTTATTACACTATCGAAGTATACGCGCAGGGCTAAGTCCTTTTGTTATAGGCTTAGTTCTAGGGTTGGGTGAGTTTTACAGTGAGCCGGTTAGCATCACTCTCGATAAAACCGAGAATGCAGACGGGGGAGAATATTCGGTTTTTTCGGTAACCCGTGGTATGGCTGCCGGCGCGTAAAAAGACAATGAGCTCAAGCCTCGACCTTTGCCTACGACTTTTTCCCTATGTGATCTGCATGGACGCCGACGGCCGCATTAATTTTGTTAGTGACCAGCTGTCCAATCGGTTGGCTAGAGACCTTATCAACAGCACGCTCGCCCAGAGCTTCACCATACTGAATCCCGCCCCTCATGCGCTAGATTGCACACAGATTGGCGATCAACATATTGGTAAGCTTTTCTTGATGCATACCGCAGACAAAAGTATGGCGCTTCGGGGCCAGATCGTTGACGGCACACTCCACGAAAAAAACGCCTACTTCTTTGTTGGAGCGCCGTGGAGCTCCTGGCTCTACGAGAACGGTAAAAGAATCGCGCTCGGCGCCGATGAATTCCCGATTCAAGACAGCCAACTCGAGCATCAAATGTATCTGACAACGCAAAATATGATGCGCGCAGATTTAGAAGAGCTTGGAGATGAATTAGGTCGAGCACGTGTCAAGGCTGAGGCAGCAAACGAAGCCAAAACAGAATTCGTCAAACACATTAGCCACGAAATTCGCACGCCTCTTAATGGCGTGATCACCTCACTCGCTCTCATGGCCGAGCCCTCGAGCGATGTCCCACTCGAGCGCCTGCTGACGATAGCCAACACCTCTGCACACGCACTCATGGACCTAGTAGACGACGTTCTAGACTTTGCGCGTATAGAGGAAGGACTAACCGCCGCCGCTCCGGTCGCCTTTAGCCTTCATGAATTCGCTCGTGATCTGGAGACTTCGTTTACGGCGCGCGCAATCGAGCGCGGCATGAAAATGCGCTTTTGCCTGGCCGACGACCTGCCTGATTTTATTCTGTGTGACAGAAAGGCGTTTCATAAAATCTGTTTAAACTTAATCAGCAACGCCATAAAATATTCCAAGAGCAAGCTGTTAGAGATCAATTTCTCCACACGACTTGCGCAACCCAACACCACAGATTCTCACTCGCTACTCTTCGAATGCGCCGATTACGGTATCGGAATCGCAGAGAGCGATCAGGCGTCGGTATTCGAACCCTTTTGGACATCGGCCGAGGTCAAGCGAGGCAATGAGCAAAGCACAGGCCTCGGGCTTTCCATAACCCGCGAACTCGCACAGGTTTTGGGCGGTGAACTTACTCTCGAATCAGAAGTGGGCAGCGGGGCAACGTTCACCTGCAAAATCCCTATTACCTTGTCTTCACAAGCGCCTTCAACCGGCGAGAAGCAAGACTTAAAAAATCACTCTCACGCTCAATTTAATGGCCGAGTTTTACTGGTCGATGACAATGCGATTAATCTAGAGCTCGGGACTATTTTACTTAAGCGCGCGGGTCTTGAGGTTACTGTTGCCAGTGATGGGCGGGAAGCCGTCAACTTAGTGCATGAGAATGAGTTTAATTTGATTTTCATGGATATAAGCATGCCTATTATGGGAGGTATAGAGTCGACGGAAACCATCCTTGCCCTCCCCAACAAATCCGACACAGTGATTGTCGCGTTAACGGCAAACGTCTCGAGCGACGACATCGCCCGTTATAGACAGGCTGGAATGGTCGATACGCTCGTCAAACCTATCAACCAGAGCGAGCTATTGAAGCTCTGTGACGCTTATCTCGATCCGGCTGATACGGCACTTGCAGCTTCCGAGCCGGCACTGAGCGCCGGCCGCGTCGCTGATGAGATGATTAGCGAGGCCGAGGATACTCATGCGCTATTGGACCCTGGACGCCTGCAACAACTGAAAGACGATATTGGCGAAGACAATGTCGATCGCATTGCCCTCTTGTTTCTCGATGAGACACGCTCTCGTGTGACAGAACTGTGCGAATTTCTCCGTTCAGGACAAATTCAAGACATTGCGAGCTCTGCGCATCGATTAGCGAGCAGCTGCCTTGCCTTTGGGCTACTGCGCCTCGGCACAACGCTGCGCAAGGCCGAAGCCTCCGCCAAAGAAGGGAATCTGCCAACCCTAAAAGCTGAGGCATTAAATCAACTACTCGACCTTTCACTCGCTGAGCTTACGCACACCCTCCGCTAGCCCAATCCCACGAAACAATCTGATACCAATAAAACCTGTGGGCACGCTTAGCCCTCGCTTAGACTGTATCACATTGTAACCATGCGTAATCGAGCAACTATCGTGAAGAGCAAACCAAAAGTAGTAGTGATTGAAGACGATATTGTCTTTGCCAATTTGTTAGAGCTGAGTCTTCGCAATAACGGCTACGATGCCTATATTATCGCCACCGCCAAAGAAGCAATTGACTTCATCCCTGCATCTAAAGGCGTTGACCTGTTCATCGTCGACTATGACCTAGGCGATGTAAAGAGCAACGGGTTAGACCTCTGCCGCAAGATCAAGGCCTATGCTCATAAGCCGGTTGTAATGCTCACCGGAGAAACCTCTACCGATACGACTGTCGCCTGTCTATATGCGGGCGCCGACCAGTATGTCTTAAAACCCTATGACCTCAAGGAGCTCCTCGCCCGCATTCATAGCGCCCTGCACAATCAACCTAAACCGTCGAAAGATACAAGCAGTCATAAGCTCTCGGTCAACGACGTCGAGCTAGATGGCATGGCAAGAACCCTCTCTTGCGGGCCCACGAGTGTCAAACTCACAGAGCGGGAGCTCGCTGTCGCTGAAGTGCTCTTTGCTAATCACAATACCGAAATTAAGCGTGACTATATCTACTCGGCCGTTTACGGACATCAAATGAAAGCCTTTAGCCGCGCCGCAGACATTTTGATCGCGCGCTTTCGCAAAAAATTAAGAGAGATTAGTGACGACCTGCTGATCCTACCAACGCGCAGTGCTGGCTACATTCTCGTATCCAAAAGCAACGCACAAGTAGAAAAATAGTTTCCCGAGAACACCCCTCTATGACTGAGAACAACGCAGCAGCGTTCGATAAAAATGCATTCAGCACATTGCTCGGCAGCGACGACGCCGCCTTGCTTTCTCCCCTATTCGATCGCGCGTTCGAATCGCTTACACAGTTTGTGATCGCAGACAATTTCGACTACTCGCAGCTTGAATTTGACGCACATAAACTCAAGACAACTTGCACACAACTGGGGGTGAAAAGGCTCGCGAATGTCTTCTTGTCATTAGAACATGCTGCGGCCCAAGGCGACGCAGCGCGCTGCGATGCACTTATAAGAATGCTCAAATCCGAGTTCGCACAAATCCAAGATTCACTGCGACGCCACTCCGAGCATCTGATGCGAGAAGCGAAACCTAGCTCATAGGCCGCTCGCATGCTTTCGTTCCCTTATCAGAAATTAGCGTCACAGTTGAGATTATGCAAAAGAAGATTCTTGTCTTAGATGACGATTTAATCATCACAGAAATACTGGGACAACTAGTTAAAAACCTTGGTCACTACCCTGTGATCGCCCACAATGCGCCGATTCTTGCGTCTGCCAAAATAAAAGAATTTGACGCCATTCTGCTCGATCTTTGGCTATCGGACTCCTCGGCTGAGGAGTCGCTGGAAGCGATAGCCAGCCAGGCTTTTCGCGGGCAAATCGTTTTAATTTCAGGCTTAGAAAATCAAGCGTTGGAAGAGGCTTGCGAACAGGGTCGCAGCTTGGGCTTGCGCGTTACCGGTTTTCTTCGAAAACCAATCAACGCCGACTCACTCAAAGCGCTTCTCGCCGACCTTGAGTACTAGCCAATCACCACGCTAGACATAAACGCACTATTTCTTAACTAGCATATAGCCCGAGTTGCGGGTTGGTATGATCACGTAATCGTCGGTAACAAGTTTTAGCTTCTTTCGCAGACGTGCGACCAGAATATCAACGGCGCGACTGAAGGGCTCCATCGCGCGGCCGAAGATTGCGAAATAGATATGCTCTCTCTCCATTTCGATACCCATACTACCCAATAGGCTTTCAGCAAGGCTCACCTCACGCTGAGTGAGCTTGGTTTCCTTGTCCCCGCAGCTAAGCACTCGGCTTCGCCCCTGAAGCGTAAGCGTTAGTTTTTCGGCGTCCCCACTCGATTCGAGAAAAGAGACGGCAGCTCGTGCCCACCCCTTTAGAACCACATGGATTCTTGCCACCAGTTCATCGAGTTCGTAAGGTTTGGTGACATACTGCTCAGCACCGGCATATAGACAGGCAACGGTGGTTTCGACGTCATCTTCCCCTGTCAGCATGATGACCGGATAAGCGCCCTTAGATTTGATCCGTCGACACAGATCTAACCCATTGATATTCGGCTTATCTAGGTGAAAATCAATGATAAAAAGGTCAACCGGGTTGTCGCTGATAGAGCCGAGATTCTTTAGGAAGGCGTCGACTGTGTCGAATCGCTTGGTAGTAAACGCATTTTTATGGAGCCCCGCGCACAGAATCTCGCCAAACACTGCATCGTCGTCTACTACTACAATGTGTTTCTTCACTTAAGAGGCCTTTGATCTAACGCTACTGATGATACAGGATGATACCTACACTTCGCAAATTTTCAATTAAATTTGACCTATAGAATATTCTGCTTTCCACCTTGCAGGCAACCAGCGAGAGTTTGCACTCTTCGATCGATCCGCTGTCGGTCGGCACTCATTTCATTCTCAACTCGCTGCTCGCAAAGACAAAAAAGCCCCCTGCTTTTTACACAGGAGGCTTTTGATTACGATGCCGTCTAGCTGAAGGGCTAGCGACTTCGCAGGCGCTTACAGGCCCGGAGCAATGCCGACATAGCCAGCATTCCACCACAGGTGGACCAATATGCTCAGCACATAGCCTATTGCAATAACAGGCGTCCACTTGAGATGCCCGAAGAACGTGTACTTGCCCCTCGCCTGCCCCATTAGTGCAACACCTGCCGCCGATCCTATCGAGAGCAAGCTGCCACCCACACCAGCGGTCAGTGTCACCAGCAACCACTGCATTTCATCCATCACAGGGTTCATTTGTAGGATAGCGACCATCACTGGAATATTATCGACTATGGCGCTTAGAACACCCACCAGGCTATTCGCAAGCGTTGGACCTAAGCCTTCGTACATCCATTCACTGGCGAAAGAGAGATACCCTATAAAGCCAAGTCCCCCTACGCACATAATTACGCCAAAGAAGAACAACAGCGTATCCCACTCCGCGCGAGCTACCTGTTTGAAGCTATCGAATGCTCCAATATCACCTACCTGTCCATGTTCAGCCTCATCGTTTGGATGCGGCTTGTGTGTCATCTTGAGGTAATAACCAAAGATTTTGAGCAGCGCGAGGCCGGTCATCATACCTAAGAACGGCGGAAGGTGAAGGAAATTGTGGAAACTGACTGCAATGGCAATCGTGCAACCGAACAAGCCAACGATTACCCATGCACCTCGTTTAATACGAACCGACTCCTCCGTCACAGCAGGAACCTCCGTAGAAACCGCAAACTGCATGATAAACGCTGGTACAAGATAGTTCACAACCGACGGTACGAAGAGCGAGAAGAAGGTAGCGAAGGGAATCAACCCACTCTGCCAAACCATCAGCGTGGTGATATCACCAAACGGTGAAAACGCCCCACCGGCATTAGCGGCAACAACGATATTGACACAACTCACCGCGACGAACTTCGCATTGTCTTTACCCACCGCCATCACTACCGCGCACATAACCAGAGCGGTGGTCAGATTATCTATCAGGGGTGAAAGGAAAAAGCTGAGTAAGCCGGTAATCCAGAATAGTTGACGGTAGCCTAGCCCTTTACTGACAAGGAATGTCCGCAGGCCTTCAAAAACGCGTCTCTCACTCATCGAGTTGACGTAAGTCATCGCCGCGAGAAGGAATAGGAATAGTTCCGCAAATTCGATTAGAAACTCACGAACTGATTCTTCGACGATATGATCATAGCCTTGTTGTGCGTAAACGAACGCGATCATCGCCCAAATTATCCCTGCCGCTAAGATTACCGGCTTGGATTTTGGCAGGTGGGTATATTCCTCGCCTATGACCAGCGCATACGCGGCAATAAACGTGAGGATTGATGCAAGACCAACCCAGCTAGAGGTTAAATCTAAACGATCGTGACCCGCTTCTGCGCCAAAGGCGAGGGGTGCGACAATCAAGGTTAGGGGGACTAAAAACAGGGCGAAAACGCGCTTTAACATGAACCATCCTTTGTTCGCCTCATGAGCGAAGCTTCTTTTTGTAGAGGGGTAAAAGTAGGTTGATTAGGCCTATTTGGCAAGTAATAAGTCGTTACATTGGTAAAACTAATGCAGTTAGACAACGTCCCAGAATAGAGTTACTGTGCCGTCATAATAAAAAAGCAAAAAGGAGCAGTTTTTGGAATTAAAAGCTCAGGCTCTATTCCCTAGCGTTGTTTGGGGCACAGTATTCGACGATCACGTCGCACTCAACAAAGAATTGCTCGCGCTCGCCTACGCGCTTCGCGCAAAAGACGCCCGCGGGGTAAGCCGGACGAATGTCGCCGGCTGGCAGAGCAATAACATTCTTCAAGAACTGCCTGAATTTGCGCAAATAAACCAACGAATCCTGCAGGCCTGTGAGCGCATAGCCGAATCTCAACACTTTATGCCTGGGCTCACATTCGATCACCAAGCCTGGGTCAATATTAGCCCGCCAGGCGCCTCTAATCAGGTGCATTTCCACGCCAACTGCTACTTTAGCGGTGTTTACTACATCAGCCTAGATGCCCCTAAATGCGGTAGCCTATTTTTCCGCGACCCACGCACCGCGTCGAGAATGATGCCGTATCCCACGACCAAGCAAACCTCATTCACAGCAACCGAAATTAAAATGCCCCCAGAACCCGGCCGACTCTATATCTTTCCCGGCTGGCTGGAACACGGCGTAGAGATAAACCAAAGCGCATCCGACCGAGTAAGCATCAGCTTTAACGTAACCGCGCGCGTCAAAAATTAACCGACTCGAATCGATCGCACACACCCCCAAAACAGAATAAAGGGGTCAGACCCCTTTATCGCAGCCTTTCCAAACACCCATAAAAAAACCCCGCACTCAAACGAGTACGGGGTTCTTCTAAATATAATGCCTGACAATGACCTACTCTCACATGGGGAAACCCCACACTACCATCGGCGCTAAGCACTTTCACTTCTGAG
>Ga0209533_1005636_pt1 | contig 10624 bp, 9 predicted proteins | sample COG_04_FD_184748 | JGI IMG/M metagenome (GOLD analysis project Ga0209533, IMG submission 184748) | Pelagic Microbial community sample from North Sea - COGITO 998_met_04 (SPAdes) (version 2) | ecosystem: Environmental > Aquatic > Marine > Neritic zone/Coastal water | place: Helgoland, sampling... | reverse complement strand
GAATATCGCGCTCTTCAATTTCATAACTCTGCTCAACCGAAGCGGTTAGCAGTGCAGTGAGGGGTGTGCCAGCGGGATCGGTAATTAAAAAATCGACATCTTCATTAAGCTGATATTCCGCGGCCCTAGCACTGGAATTTAATGTACTTATCCGTCGATTCTGGCGAAAGTCGATAATTACGACTGAGTAGTTCGCATCGGCTGCACTGGATACCACGTCGATACCGTAGACATCCAATGCGCGCGTCAATTCACTGACAAAAACATTGTCAGATGCCTGAGTCTCGATATGTAAGCTGCCAATATTACTTGGCATCACCTCGGCGTTGCGCAACTGCCAGCCACAGGCTGACAAAAGCAAAACTATTGCGGGGAGAAGTAATCTTGGTATCATAATAACAGTCCTAATTGGTCGGGCTTTTGATTAATGGCTGCTTTAATTAGCAACTATATTAACCAGTCTTCCCGGAACCACAATGATTTTTCGAATCGTAACGCCTTCGGTAAAGCGCTGAACATTGCCGTCGTCAAGAGCCCGCTTCTCAACGTCATCCTTGGATGCATCTGCAGCCACTTGGATTTTACCGCGCACTTTACCGTTTACTTGAATCACCATCTCGATTGAGCTGCGTACCAGCGCTGATTCATCCAGTATAGGCCAGGCAGCATCTGCAACCGCTTCCTGATTGCCCATGGCGTGCCACAGGCTGTGACAGATATGCGGTGCAATGGGCGAGAGCAATAAAATTGCGCTGGTCAGTGCTTCGTGACGAACAGCAATGCTTTGGGCTTCATTGTCGTTGAGTTTGCCGACTTCATTTAATAATTCCATTACAGCGGCAATGGCGGTATTAAAGGTATTGCGGCGGCCGTAATCATCGTTGACCTTGTTGATGGTTTCGTGCGTTTTGCGCCGCAGATTTTTTTGTCCGTCATTCAAAATATCTGTGTTTAAGGACTCAACAGTACCCAATTGCAGATGGGCATGAACCGTAGTCCACAGCTTGCGCAGAAAGCGATGGGCACCAGAAACGCCGTCATCGTTCCACTCCAGTGTCTGCTCTGGGGGTGCAGCAAACATGGTAAACAGGCGCACTGTATCTGCACCGTGTTTGTCGATTGCGGTCTGTGGGTCGACTCCATTGTTTTTTGACTTTGACATCTTGGTTACGCCGCCGCTGTGAATTTCTTCGCCAGTGGCAGTTTCGGTGGCTTTGATAGTGCGACCTTTTTCATCGCTCTCGACAGTCACATCCAATGGCGATAACCATTCTTTGCGGCCAGCATTATCTTTATAGAACGACTCGGCTAGCACCATGCCCTGGCAGAGCAAACTCTTAAACGGCTCACTACTGCTGACCAAGCCCTCGTCGCGCAATAGCTTGTGGTAAAAGCGCGCATACAGCAGGTGCAGAATAGCGTGCTCAATGCCGCCAACATATTGATCAACCGGTAGCCAGTAATCGGCACGCGCGGGGTCGAGCATGGCGCTGTCCAGATCGGAGCAGGTAAATCGCGCGTGATACCAAGATGATTCCATAAAGGTATCGAAGGTGTCGGTTTCACGTTCAACTGCAAGGCCGTCTAGCTCGGCTTTTTTCCACTCGAGATCGGCTTTGATCGGCGATTGAATGCCATCCATTTCAACATCAGTGGGCAAGACTACTGGCAGTCTATCTAATGGCACGGGAATTTCCCCGCCCTCGGCCAAGTTGTACATTGGAATTGGCGAGCCCCAGTAACGCTGGCGGCTAACCCCCCAGTCGCGTAGTCGATAATTTGTCGTTACTGAGCCGTGATCAGATTCTTCAAGCGCTGCGGCAATCGCGTCGAAAGCGCCATTAAAATCTAAACCATCGTACTTGCCGGAATTTACTAGCAGGCCTTTGGTGACAAAGGCTTCGCTGTCTATATCGCAGACTTCATCTTTAGCTGGTGCGATAACCTGTTTGATGTCCAGCTGGTATTTTTTGGCGAACTCATAGTCGCGCTGATCATGGGCAGGTACCGCCATCACTGCGCCGGAGCCGTAGTCCATCAGTACATAGTTGCCGACCCAGACTGGCACAGTCTCGCCGGTTAAGGGATGCACAGCCGTGATGCCGGTATCCATCCCGCGTTTTTCCATGGTTGCCATTTCAGCTTCCGAGACCTGCTGGGACTGACAGTCGCTGATAAATTCATTCAATTCGGGATTATTTTGCGCTACTACAAGGGCAATTGGATGCTGGGTAGCTAGGGTTAAATAGGTTACGCCCATCAATGTATCTGGTCTGGTGGTATACACATCAAAGCTTTGGTGCTCGCCCACAGCGACGGACAGATCAAAAGTCATATTCACGCCACGACTCTTGCCAATCCAGTTGCGCTGCATAGTTTTGACCTGCTCTGGCCAGTGTTCTAAATCATCCAGATCATCAAGCAGTTGTTCGGCATAGTCGGTAATGCGAATAAACCACTGAGGAATTTCTTTGCGTTCTACTGGGCTATCACAGCGCCAGCAACAGCCGTCAATAACCTGCTCGTTGGCGAGTACAGTGGCATCGTGAGGGCACCAGTTAACTGCACTGGTTTTTTTGTAGACCATACCTTTTTCATAGAGTTTGGTGAAAAACCACTGCTCCCACTTGTAGTAATCTGGCTCGCAGGTGGCCAGCTCACGGGACCAGTCGATACCAAAGCCCAGCGATTTAAGCTGAGCTTTCATATAAGCGATATTTTCATGGGTCCATTTAGCTGGAGCGGTGTTATTTTGAATCGCGGCATTTTCTGCCGGTAGACCAAAGGCATCCCAACCCATCGGATGAAGGACATTTTTGCCTTGCATTCGCTGGTAGCGAGCGATTACATCAGTGATGGTGTAATTGCGCACATGACCCATATGCAGCTTACCGCTGGGATAGGGGAACATGGCCAGGCAGTAAAACTTTTCCTTATCCGGATCTTCTGTGACTTCAAAGGTTTGATTGTCAGTCCAGTATTGCTGGGCTTCGCGCTCTAATTCTGCGGGATGGTATTGCTGTTCCATGGTCATGAAGATTCACTGCTTGTTGGTTTTAAAATAGGCGTGAATTATAGGGTAACAGAGGCCTATCTAACAGCAGTTAAAATGCACTAGCTTTTGGCGGGTACACCGAGCTCTTCGAGTTTGGCTGCCATATCTTCAGCGGAGGTGTCTGGATTGATATTGGTATCAATAAAAAGAATTTTGCCGTTTTTGTCGATATAGAAAGTGTGGCGTTTTGGCACACCGTAGAACGCCAGTACTTCATAGTCTTTAGCGGTCTTTTTTGTGGGGTCGCTCAACAGTGGAAAGTCCGCTTCGGTCTCTTTGGCAAAGCCCTTATTATCTTTGAGAGAGTCGACACTGGCCATAAAATAGGCCACTTCAAGACGCTTAAGCAGGTGGCCGTTTTGGGCCAGAGATTTACATTCGATAGTGCAGCCGCTGGTATAGGCCTTGGGGTACCAGGCGATAACCACTGCTTGCTTATCTCTAAACTGGCTGAGGCTGTAGCTTTTTCCGTCGGTGGCTTGGAGTAGAAAGTCAGGCGCCTGATCGCCCACTTGAAGTGCGGTGGCAGTGATAGATGTTGCCGCCAAGAGTATGGCTAGTAGAAATTTAATTGGAATGTTCATCTTGAACCTCTTTTTGAGCCTCTTTTTGAAATAATGTCGATATCTGTTTTCGAATAATTAACCCGCCACACAGGAGCAAACACATTATCACTGTTGGCCATGAGCCGGTCTGTGAGAATATTGTCTGCCCAGTACGTGGTGCAATATGTCCCGATAACTCTGTAGCAGTAAATTGTTCAATTCTTGCGGTGATCACGCCGCGATAATTAACCAGTGCAGTAACCCCGTTACTGGTGCTGCGCATCATTGGCTTGGCATTTTCCAGCGCTCGCATACGAGCCATCTGCATATGTTGACGCGGCGCAATTGAGCGGCCAAACCATGCGTCGTTACTTACGGTCAATATGACTGTTGCGTCTCTAGCCATACTTGCGACCAGATTGGGGTAGACGATCTCATAACAAATTGCCGTGGCAATCTTTTCACCGGCGACATTCAGCAATGGCTGGTTTGCGGCACCGAGCGAGAAAGATGACATGGGCAAATCAAAAAATTTGATCATCCCACGCAACAGTGATTGGATCGGAACATATTCACCGAAGGGCACCAGTCGGGTTTTGTCGTATTGACCCTGAGTCGCACCCAGAGCTAATACTGAGTTGAAATAGGACTGACTGCCCGCATCATAAGTAGGTATACCGGTTAGCAGGGCTGTTTGGTTCACTTTTGCCTGTCGGTCAACTTCAACTAAAAAATTACTGACATATTGTGGAGTGGCCGGAATGGCTGCTTCTGGCCAGATAATCATATCAGCACCCCAATGCGGCTGAGTCTGGGCTTGGAGTTGCTGTAATATCCCCTGCCTTTCGCTGTGGGTCCACTTCTTGTTTTGATCGATATTGGGCTGAACTAGAACCACTGAGAGGTTTTTTCCGGTGGGCTCGGTCCAGCGGATCTGCTGTAAAAAGTAACCGCTTACTACGGTTAGGGTAATTGCTAGAAAAGCCACTTTCACACTGCGCTGGTTTCTGTGGGGCTGGGTCAGCTGGCTTAGGGTTGCGGCGGCCAGTGCAGTGATAAAGCTTAGCCATAGCACCCCGCCAATCGGCGCCCAACCGTTCAGCCAGGTTTCAGTGTGTATATAGCCGCTGTAGAGCCAGGGGAAGCCGGTCAATATCCAGCTTCGAAACCATTCGCTCAAAACCCAAATAGCCGGTAATCCGATAAGCCAGGATCCGGAGCGTTGCGGAATTAATGCGCTGAGAGCAAAAGGGAGGGCAAAAAGAAGTGCGATAAACAGGCAGAATAATGTGGTTGCGATAAGCGCCAAAGGTGCGGGGATAAAGCCGTGATCATGGATGCTGACATATACCCAGCTAACCCCGGCAAAGAACATTCCGAAGCCGAACACAGCAGATTTCACCAAGGCCTGTTCTACTGTTTGGTATTGCAGTGTGCGGAATAGTACCGCGATACAGAGAATGGCAATGGGCCAGTAATAAAAGGGTGCCAGAGAGAGTGGTAGTAAGCTTCCTGAGGCGAAGAGGGCGAGAAATTTTTGCCCTCGGGCTAAACGCATCATAGGGCGATTTTCTTCACTTCCAATGCAGTGATTTTACGCTTGTCTCCGGCTGCAACCTTGAATCCAAAGCCATCGATGGTGACGGTTTCATCAACATTGGGTAGCCTGCCAAAGGCGTGAAGCACTAACCCGCCGACGGTATCAAATTCATCGTCGGCAAGGCCAACATCAAAGAATTCATTAAAGTCGTCGATCTCGGTAATTGCTTCGACGGTAAAAATGCCGTCTATTTTGTGTCTGATTTGTGCCTGCTCGTGCTCGTCGGTTTCATCTTCAATTTCACCAACAATCTCTTCGAGAATATCTTCAATGGTTAACAGGCCTGACACGCCGCCGTATTCGTCGACCACTATGGCCATATGATAGCGTTGCTCGCGAAACTCTTGGAGTAGAACGTTGAGGCGTTTGCTTTCGGGAATAATGGTGGCGGGGCGCAACAGTGATTGGAGGTTAAATGAGCCTTTATCAGAGAGTAGCAGGGGCAACATTTCTTTGGCCAACAGTATGCCTTTAACGTCGTCGGAAGATTCGCCAACAACGGGAAAGCGCGAGTGCTGAGAGGTGATGACTACTTCGAGTACCTGTTCTAGGGTGAAGTCATCTTCGATAATAACCATCTGCGAGCGGGGGATCATGATTTCCCGAGCCTGTTGGTCAGATACTTTTAGAGCGCCCTCCATAATTTGCAGTACGCTGGCGTCAATAATCGATTCGTTTTCGGCACTGCGCAAAATATCGGCAACATCGTCGGAGTTCTTCGGGTTTTGAGAAAACATCCGGCCAATCTTGGCTAAAAAAGATCTTTCTGGAGTGCTATTGGATGACTCTTCGTTCATTGTTCGCTCGCTAGTGACCGGGTGAAGGTTGTTGTGTGGATTCGTAAGGGGGTGGAAAATCTAACTTCAGCATAATGGCTGTTTCCAGCGCTTCCATCTGCTCGGCATCGTTGTCGTCAATATGATCATAGCCGAGTAGGTGCAGTACACCGTGGACAATAATATGTGCCCAGTGAGCCGGTAAGGTTTTATGTTGCTCGGCTGCTTCACGGTTTACCACGGGTGCGCAAATTACCAGATCGCCAAGGATTGGTAGAGGCTCAGGGGTTACTGCATCAAAAGGAAAGCTGAGAATGTTAGTGGCGCCGGATTTTCCGCGGTATTGCTGATTGAACTCGGCGCTTTCGATTTCGTCGACTATGCGCAGGTTGAGTTCAGAAATATCCCGTTCGTCGCGAATTGCAGCGCTGGCCCAGCGCTTAATACTGTCCTCGTCGGGGGATTCTTCAGATGGACAGGCCCTCTGAATGTCGATAGATAGATTCATTAGTTAACTATTTAGTTGCCTAGTCGTCTTTTTCATGAGCATCATAGGCATCTACGATACTTTGAACAATAGGGTGGCGAACGACATCGCGAGAAATGAAGTGGGTAAAGCTAACTTCTTCAACATTTTTGAGCACTTCACAGGCGTGAACCAAGCCGGACTGGACACCGCGGGGCAAATCAACCTGCGACATATCGCCGGTGATAACCGCTGTTGAGCCAAAGCCGATGCGGGTTAGGAACATTTTCATCTGTTCGCGGGTCGTGTTCTGACTCTCGTCGAGTAGAATATAAGCGCCATTTAATGTGCGGCCGCGCATGTAGGCGAGGGGTGCAATTTCAATGACGTTGCGTTCTTGGAGTTTGGCTACAGCCTCAAAGCCGAGCATCTCGTGCAGTGCATCGTAGAGAGGGCGTAGGTAGGGGTCGACCTTCTGGGCCAGATCGCCAGGCAAAAAGCCGAGTCTTTCGCCAGCTTCCACCGCCGGTCGCACCAGTAATATTCGTTCCACCTCGTCCCGCAGTAGAGCTTCAACCGCACAGGCAACGGCCAGATAGGTTTTGCCCGTGCCCGCAGGACCAATACCGAAATTAACGTCGTGAGTTTGAATCGAGCGCACGTAGCGCTGCTGATTTAAACCGCGAGGCTTGATATTGCCTTTCTTGGTGCGGATAACACTAAAGCTCTCGACGTTGTCGGCGGGCTGCGAAGTGCTGGTGGACGGTGTTTGCGTCATAGGCGCCTCTTTGCTAGTTGGTTGATTAGTTGGTCGATTGGATGATTGGCTGGAATGTTGTAAATGGAGGTGAACTTCCTCTGGAGTCAGTTCGGTGTAATGAGCCGTCTGCTGATAGAGGTTGTAAAGCACTTCGGTAGCGCATTGAGCTGCGGAGGCACTACCATAGACCGCGAAGCAATTATCTCGCGAGCGAATTTCAACGTCGAGGCGCTGCTCGATTAAGCGAAGATGTTCATCAAATTGACCGCAGAGAGATGCAAGGCGTCGAGCGTCGTTGGGCTCGAGAGTGATGCTAGAGGCAGATGCTTGGCTATCCAATCTTTTCAATGAGTGCTTATGATCCGTTGTCGGTTGTAGTTATGCAAGCATAGCGCGTTCTGCAGAAGAGCGTAAACTCTTTTTATTACACAGATATTATAAGAAAACGGCTGCTTAAAATAATAGCGTATAACCAGATTGGCTAGATTAGATCGCCGCGCAGAGAATTGGGTAGAGCCTCGGTGATGGATACGTTGGCAAACTGGCCAATCAAGCCGTGGTCGTTGCTGCGAAAGTTAACCACGCGATTGTTTTCTGTGCGCCCTTGGAGCTGCCCCGGATCTTTCTTTGAGATGCCCGTTACCAATAGAGTTTCTTGGTTGCCAACCATGCGGCGGCTTATTTCGGCGGCACTTTGCAGAATGCGATCCTGAAGAATTTTAAGGCGTTGTTTTTTGACGGTTTCCGGTGTGTTATCCGGCAGATCTGCAGCGGGAGTTCCGGGTCTGGCGCTGTAGATAAAGCTAAAGGAAGAGTCGAAGCCAATATCATTGATTAGCTTCATAGTGGCGGCAAAGTCGTCTTCGGTTTCATTGGGAAAGCCAATGATAAAATCTGAAGAAATGCTGATATCGGGTCTGATTTCCCGCAGTCGACGAATCTTCGATTTGTATTCGATGGCTGTATGGCCGCGCTTCATAGCCATTAGTATTCGGTCGGAACCGCTCTGTACCGGAAGGTGGAGGTGGCTGACCAATTCTGGAACCTGTGCATAGGCTTCAATCAAACGGTCGGAGAATTCCACCGGATGCGATGTGGTGTAGCGAATCCTATCAATACCTTGAATGCCCGCCACATAGGGAAGCAGTTCGGCAAAATCGCAGATCGAGCCATCGGGCATATCGCCACGATAGGCATTTACATTTTGGCCCAACAAATTAACTTCACGCACGCCCTGTTCTGCGAGGGCGTTAATTTCGGCAAGCACATCTGCCATTGGTCGGCTGACTTCTTCGCCTCTTGTGTAGGGGACTACACAGAACGAACAGTACTTTGAGCAGCCTTCCATAATAGATACAAAGGCTGAAACGCCGTCGGCCTCGGGTGTTGGTAGGCGGTCGAATTTTTCAATTTCTGGAAAACTGATATCCACTACAACTGTGCCGTCGGTCTTGCGCGTTTCCATCATTTCCGGCAGACGGTGCAGGGTTTGAGGGCCAAAGACTAGGTCGACAAAGGGTGCGCGCTTGGCGATAGCTGCGCCTTCCTGGCTTGCCACGCAGCCGCCGACACCAATGACTAGATCTGGATTTGACTCTTTTAAATGTTTCCAGCGCCCGAGCTGGTGAAAGACTTTTTCTTGCGCTTTTTCTCGTATTGAACAGGTGTTGAGCAAGATAACGTCCGCATCTTTTGGGTCATCGGTAGCGACCATCTGATGACTGTCACCGAGCAGGTCGCGCATGCGTGCGGAATCGTACTCATTCATCTGGCAGCCATGGGTGACGATATGCAATTTCTTTACAGGTTTCGATGTCATCGGGTTGGTTAATCTTTGATCAAATGTTGAGGCATCGCATTATAGCTGTGCCCATCTAATTCGCAACATAAAGCAGTGATATAAGCAGTTGTTGTGCTATTATTGCCGCCCTTTAACAGCAGCAGATTGTGTGAACTTTGATGTCTAGCGAACCAATTTACCGAATTACCTTTTTTAATCAGCAGGAAGTCTATGAGATTTACGCTCAGCATGTCTTCCAGAGTGATCTTTGGGGCTTTATTGAGGTTGAGGAGTTTGTCTTCGGTGAGCGCTCACAAATGATTGTCGACCCTGCTGAAGAAAAATTAAAAAATGAGTTTTCAGGCGTCAAGCGCAGCTTTATACCCATGCAGTCTGTGGTGCGTATTGATGAGGTGGAAAAAGAGGGTGCCTGCAAGGTTACCGAAGTTAGCGGTGCCGCTGTTGGCAATGTTCGTCCGTTTCCATTTCCTTCAATGGCCGGTGCAAAACCGATTAAAGAATAAAATAATAAAATATCTGTGTTGATTACGGTTTTTAATAGAAGCCTGTAACGTTAGTCACACAGCGGTTGCCTAAAGTTTGGCTGTGATATGATTTAGGCTTTTAAGCGAGAGTTTTCGGGGTGGTGGAATAATGATTTTTAGAGGTATGTATGACTCAAGAAGCGCTTGATTTGCTTCCGTATGAGTTTGCTCGCGCAAACCGCGTACTGCTTAGCGGTACCGATGGTGATCTTCTGTTGGGTCCTGATGCGCCGGATTGGGCGATTGCTGAAGTCAGTAGAATGGCTAATAGCGACCTGAATATTCGCAGCGTAGCTGATGAAGACTTTGATGCGATGCTTAGCCAGCTCTATAGTGGCAAGCAGAATTCCTCTGAAGCGGTAATGGCAAATATACAAGATTTTGTCGACCTCGAATCTGCGGCAGCGGAGCTTGAGGAGGCGGGTGATCTGCTCGACGCTGAGAACGATGCGCCTATAGTGCGCTTGTTAAATGCAGTTATTGCCGAGTCATTAAAAGAAAACGCTTCGGATATTCATATCGAGCCCTACGAAAAAGAAGCGCTGGTTCGCTTTCGTCTCGACGGCGTATTGCGCACAGTACTTACCCCATCTATTCAGATTGCGCCGCTGTTAATTTCGCGCATTAAAGTTATGTCAAAACTTGATATTGCCGAGCGACGCCTGCCGCAGGATGGACGCATGGCCGTCCGCCTCGGTGGGCGCAGTATTGATTTGCGTGTATCCACTATGCCTTCAAGTCATGGTGAGCGAGTGGTTATGCGGGTTCTAGATAAGGATACCGGAAAGCAGCAGACCAGTGATTTGGGCATGCCTGAGAAAACCAAAGAGCAGTTGCTCGATCTTATTTCTAGGCCCCACGGAATTATTTTGGTAACAGGCCCTACAGGTTCAGGTAAAACCACAACTCTTTATTCAGCCCTCCAGCAGATGGATCGTCAGCAGCGCAATATTATGACCGTAGAGGATCCCGTGGAATACGATCTTCCCGGTATCAGCCAGACGCAGATTAATCTGCGTGCCGGTATGACCTTCGCTCGTGGTCTGCGCGCCATTTTGCGCCAGGATCCCGATGTGATTTTGATCGGTGAGATTCGC
>Ga0209533_1005631_pt1 | contig 10628 bp, 17 predicted proteins | sample COG_04_FD_184748 | JGI IMG/M metagenome (GOLD analysis project Ga0209533, IMG submission 184748) | Pelagic Microbial community sample from North Sea - COGITO 998_met_04 (SPAdes) (version 2) | ecosystem: Environmental > Aquatic > Marine > Neritic zone/Coastal water | place: Helgoland, sampling... | reverse complement strand
CCCGCTCAAAAATTAGTAGGAGTCAAAGGCGAGATTAAAAAAAAGGGACATACATAGTATATCCCTTAATTAGCCAGCCTACTCTTGGTCTAGTGCACTACCATCTGCACGAACCAATCGCTTTTTGATGTACACACCTTGGTGTAACACATCACCATTGTCATCAACAATGTCAACTGAAGACCACTTCTCAGTAGGTTTCTCAGTTACAAAGTAACGCAACACTTGGAACCCATAGATGTAGTACTCATCACTGATGAACGCCTCATTAAGGTGCTTATCAGCTACCTCAAGTAAGGACACCATAGACTTGTGATCTACATCAGCGACTGTCATGCTCTTATCTAAGTAGGTTTGTCCTACATAGTTAAAGCTTAAGTCACTTGCAAGGATAGGTACAGATACCTTGAAAGGATCGTACTTCTTAGTGCCTTCAACCAAGTGCAACATGTAGTAGTCAGAGTTACTTGACTCTACAATCTTTGCAACTCGGAAGAACTCATCAAGTTCCTTACGTACGCCAAGCTTGTTGACATTGTACTGACGTTGAGCGCTAGACTCTGCAGCATCCATAATCTTAGCTACTTTGGCAGCAGCTTTCTTAATTGACTTTGGAGTCGTAGCTCCTTTTGCTAAATTTCCCATAACATATATAATTTAGGGTTAATAAATATAGCAGCAACGGCTAGCAACCGTTACTGCCTTTCACGATCGGAGTGGACTAAGACACCCGGGGGTGTCTGATCCGCTCAGACATTGGTAGGGGTATCAGGCTAGGAGGTCCACTAACTCATTCTCTCATAAAATTTTTAAAATGTTTTGGTTTATAAATAAAAGTTTTGTATCATTGTACTGTTTTGTGTGTCACTTTTAAGTGACAATGTTTTCATAACAGTTTCTCATGGTTTGTATCCCCTTCATTTCGAGGGGGATATTTTTTTATAAAATTTTTTTAAAATTTTGTAGTACTAACTAGATTTTTTTATCTAGATTTGCAATCTGGGTTACCGAACCGACACTTCAGTCAGCAACGGCTGTTGGATCAGATAAGTCCCTTCATGTAATGATGTTTGAGAGTTGAACCAGCAATGACTCTCCCAATTGAAAAGTTAGTGGCGTTTCAATTTGGTTTTCTTTTAGCCACTTTTCTTTTAACAATTAAATGCGTATATTTATGGCAACAAATGATCAAGAGTACTTAAAAGATTTAGCTAAGAAAGCAGATGAATCAAGAGATAATACATTTGACTCTTGGTTAACTGACTTAGAAGATAAAGAACAACCAGAGGCTTGTTCAATAGACAACCCAGATTGTGAAAACTGTGGTTCATGAGTAAGATAGAAGAAAGAGTCTGTAAGAAGATAGAAGAGAGAGCAAAAGTTGGTGAAAATAAGTATGGTGTTACAATGGAGCGTAAAGATCTCTCCAAAGAGCAGTGGCTCGTACATCTACAAGAAGAACTAATGGATGCATGTGTTTATATAGAAAAACTTTTAGATGATTTTCAAAGAATTAAATAAGTTCAAGGATGTGGTATTTACAGAGGAAGGGCACACGTATACTATAGAAGGAAACCCTGCAACATCTGTAACCACATTCATTGGACAATTCAAAAAACCTTTTATAAAGGAATTTTGGGCACAGCGTAGTGCCAAGAAAGAAAACAAAACCGTTGAGGAGATCTTAAATAAGTGGGATTCAATTAGTACGCGAGCTTGTAATAAAGGAAGTAAGTTTCACGCATTTGCTGAAGACTACATTAATAATAAGATACTTAATAATACAATATATGATTCTGATTTAGATTTAGAAGCGTATAATAAAATTGAGTCCCACTTTTTAAAATTTTATGAAGATTCAAAAGAAAACCTTATACCTATTTGCTCTGAGCTTTGCGTTGGGTCTAGCAAGCATGGGATTTGTGGTATGGTTGACCAGCTCTACTATTCAACACCTCTTGACGGGTTTGTCATATTTGACTGGAAAACTAACAAAAAAATAGATTACAAAAGTAAGTACAATAATTGGATGCTAGATCCAATATCCCACCTACCTGAATGTGAGTTTACAACCTACTCACTACAACTTTCCCTTTACAGATACATTATAGAATTAGAAACAAACATTGATATAAAGAAGTGCTTTATTGTGTGGTTTAATGAGAAAAATGATTCTTACAGATTAATAGAATGCGCCGACTACAGAAAAGAGATACAAAATATGTTGGATTATAATTAAATTTATTATATTTGCCTATAACTTATTGTAGGGTGATGAAACTGGCAGACATGCCCTCCTGTCTCGAGGGTGTAGATTACGGAACAAACTTAGGATAGAGGGTTGACCACCGATGTGCACAACTTGTCCTTTAGCTAACTGCTACGTGCACGTTCGAGTCGTGCCCCTACAGCAAAAGATTGATATGAAGAAGTTTTTATTACTATTAAAGAAGTTTAAAGATATGCTTGGCCCTGCTTATTGGGCTGAGAAGATCTTTATAAAGTCTGGGCTTAGAGATAAAGCAATGAATTCACCAGTAAAAAAGTTTGAACAAAGTCTAACCGGTTGGAAATACTGGGCATACCAAATAGTTGGGGGTGCAATAATATTTACATTGTTAGAGTATTTGTTTAACCTAGCAGGTATAACAATGATACCTTTTTAAATGGATATAGGTAAAAGCATAAAAGATCATTACAAGTTAGTAGAGGAGTTATCCGAGTTGTCTACAGTTATTATGCAGCAGCTAAATAAAACTTCTAAAGATTTAACAGCTGAGATTATCGAAGAGATTGGTGATGTGCAGTGGAGGCTCGATCGTGTCAAGAAATACTATGATGCAAACCTAATCCAAGAACAGGTTGACTTTAAACGAAAGAAGCAGTTGATTAAGAATGAGAATATAAAGAAAGCTGCTCTTGAGAAACAAACCAGAATTAACAGGTATAAAAATCAACTACCTGTACATAAAGATTCCTACGGAAAAGTTTAATTATGGACGCACTAGAGAAAAGAATTAGAGAAAGGTTTAGAATTGCAGACCACAAACAGATTTGTGAGAAATGCATGAATCATTACATAGGTAAGCTCAGAGTAGATGAACTGCTGCATAAAAATGCAAAAGCTCAAGCAGAGCTAGGCACTGATTCTACTGCAGAGGAAAAACAGGAAGCTTTAGACGTTGCAAAGTATGTAAAGAAGTCTATAAGCATGTACGATAAAGAGTTTGCAGAGAGTGCATTCCCAGAAATAGTTATTGACGATGAACATTCCAATTAAATCAGATATACCACAATCTATGAAGGCATATCTTCAAGTTCTTAACCCTATACTAAAACTAAAGGACAAAGAGATTGAAGTATTGTCAAGCTTTTTATCTGTATGGCAATCTAACAGAGATAATGCTAATATAGATAAGATGTTATTTTCTACACCGGTGAGAAAGATGGTGAGAAAACAAATAGGTATGTCAGAAGCTTCTTTTAACAATCATATTACTATGCTTAGGAAAAAGAGTATGATTGTAGATAAAAAAATAAACTCAAATATCTTAAGTGGTATACATAAAGAAGGGATTGAGGTAATTTACAGGATAACGTGGACAAAATAATAAAGAAATTAGCTAAGAAGTATGGTATTAGCGAATTTAAAACAGAACTTATAGTTAAATCTCAGTTTGGGTTATTAAAACAAACTATTGAAGAAGGAGATTTTGAGAGTGTTAGATTAAAACATCTTGGAATGTTTACAGTGAAGAAAAATAGATTTAAATATTACAAAAATGGCAGAAGAAAAAAAGGGAGCAGCAGCGAAGATGTCTGAAATCTTAAACGGTTGGAAGAATGTAGTATTTCCAAACGAACATGTAGAACAAATTGCAAAAGCCAGAGCTAGCATCTGCTCTGACTGTGAATTTAACGTTAAAAATAGATGTACTAAGTGCGGGTGTCCGCTAATTGCTAAAACAAGGTCAATGCAATCACATTGCCCACTAAAAAAATGGTAAACATGGAAACAATTAATTACGAGCCTTTAGGAAACCACATTGTAGTGGAAATGCCACAGGTACAGAAAGAAACAGCTTCAGGTATTATTAAATCTGAATTGATGTTAAGAGAAGAAGCGGATAAACGCGATGGGCACGCTAAAGTTGTGGCTGTTAGTCAGGATGTTAAAAATGTTAAAGTAGGAGACACTATTATACCTAAAGGCCAAGGCTTTATGGTTATGGTAGATGAGGTAGAGTACTTTCAAATGAACATGTTTGACGTGTTAGGCATTGTAAAAGCGTAATGGCAAAGTTTACTTGTAGCTTGTGCGATAAAAGTGTAGAGCTAACTAAACATGTTGTTAAAGTTGTAGATGGTAAAGTAGTTTGCCCAGATGCAACGTGCTGCGAAGAGTATATGAAACCTGTACGAGAAAATGCAGGGTTTGGCTCTGCTCTAATTCGCCCCGGCGGTACAGTGCGCGGTAAGAACGACGGACTAAGAACAAACTAATGATATTAAACGGATTCGATGTAAATATTAATTTTTGGAGCGCTAACCCACAGTTAAAAGTTCCAGAACATTTTGCAGATATTTACAAAAAAGATAAAAGTAAAACTAAAGGCAAAAGCTCACAGATAATGTGGGCTATTGCTCTTTTAGTGGACCCTGATTCTAAGTTTTCAAATATATCTTACGCTAACAGACAAAAGATGATAGCTAAAGATTTTTTAAAAGATGGGGAGTTCAAATGGGATGACTATACAGAAGCAATTGTTTTTTACGAAAGATCTTTAATTACTCCAGCTAAAAGACAACTTATGGTATGGAATAAAAAGATGGATGAAAAAACTTTATATTTAGATATACTTACTTATGAGGATAATGCAGATACTATTGAAGGGCTACTTAAAACAAATGTTAAATTGTTTGAGGACTACGAGCGGCTTCTTAAACTTGTGGACAAGGAAAATAATGAAGGTTCTACAAAAGGTGGAGCAGAAGAGTCGGCATCCGAGAAAGGACTAATATGATTATTAATAAAGAAGCTTTTATACTTAAGGAGATACCACAGTTCCACCCTTCTAGTGAAGAATACTTAATCTTTTGGAGAGAAGAAAAAAAGAGGTGTATTGAAGGGTACTGGGTAGGAGGAGTATGGATGCCTGGTAATTTATATTTTTATATAAACTACTGGACTATCCTTTTAAATAAAACTGCTCACTCTAAAACAAAAACTCCTGGTAAACCATTTTTACGTGATTTAGAGTGGGAGTTTTTTTACAACTGGGTAGAAGCTAGAGGATTTTCAGGATTTGCAGATGATACTAAGTACACTTGTAATAGAGATTACCAGGGGCAGGATAACTACATACCTGCAAGAGAGTACTTACGAAAAACACACTCAAAGAATTTAGGATCACCATTATTTGAGAATGAAGCTAAAAACTTTATGATGATGGGTAGCCGTGGGTTTGGTAAATCTTACTCTGTAGCCGGAGGTGTTGCGGGGCATGAGTTTGTGTTTGATGGTATGAAATCATATGATCCTGACGCCTTAAATAGTACTCCGTCTACAGAAATAGTGGTGGGAGCTGGGGATGCAAAATACTCAGGAGATATATTAAAAAAGACACAATTTGGTTTAGATAATCTACCTGGAGGTATAGAACTTGGAGACAAATTCTACCCTTCTCCATTTGCAAAGCAATATGGGGGTAGCTGGTATTCTGGTAAAGAAGTGGTTGCGGAGTACAAAAAGAAACTTGGCGGTACTTGGAAAGTTATGGGTAGTAAATCTAAGATAAAACACCGTACATTTAAAGATAACCCATTTGCCGCCAATGGTACTCGTCCCGCTGTAATGGTTATGGAGGAGATTGGTATGTTTAACAATCTTAAGTCTTCACACGAAGCTAGTGTTGAGTGTATGAAGAATGGGGCATATAAGTTTGGAAGTTGTATGTACCTAGGAACTGGAGGTGATATGGAAGGTGGAGGTACTGTAGACGCAAGAGATATGTTCTACAATCCTGATGTTTACGATATGATTGCTTTTAAGGATGACTGGGAAAACAAAGGTAAAATATCTTACTTTGTACCTGCCTATAGAGGATTAAATCAGTTTAAAGATAAAAATGGTAATACCCAAGTAGCTCATGCAAAAGATTACTTAGAAAAGTTTAGAGATAAATTAAAGAAAGGTAAGAACGCTAGGAGCGCGCTAGATGCAGAGCTTCAAAACAGGCCTCTTGTACCTTCAGAGGTATTTCTTACACGTACAGGTAACTTATTTCCTGTAGCTGATTTACTAAACAGACTTTCAGAACTAGAGGCGTCAAACAGAGAACGCAACCACGATTATATTGGAGAACTGTACATGGACGCAGGATCTAAAAAGGTTAAGTGGAAACCAAATGCTAATCTAAAACCAATATACGATTTTCCAGTGAAGGCATCTGACGATATAGCTGGATGCGTAATTATACATGAAATGCCTTATGAAGATAAAGATGGAGATATACCATATGGTATGTATATTGCAGGAACCGACCCCTACGATCATGATGAGTCTACTACCTCCTCTCTTGGATCAACTATTGTACTAAATAGATTGACAAACAGAGTGGTAGCAGAGTATACAGGACGTCCCGACACAGCGAATCAATATTACGAGAATGTAAGAAGGCTATTAAAGTTTTATAATGCTAAGTGTTTATATGAGAATGAACGTAAAGGTTTATTTCAGTATTTAGAGCATAAGCATGAAACGTTTTTACTAGCAGATCAACCAGAGATTATAAAAGATGTGGTGCAACACAGTAAGGTAGCGCGTCAAAAGGGTATGCATATGTCAAAACCTTTAAAATCTTATGGGGAAGAACTTATAAAGATGTGGCTTTTAGAGCCCAATGAAACTGAAGGGCTTTTAAATTTACACAAACTTAGAAGTATAGGCCTATTAAAAGAACTTATAGCATATAACAATTACGGGAACTTTGATAGGGCTATGGCATTTATGATGGTTATGTACCATTTAGAAGAGGTTAAAAAGATTAAAGTAGAGAAAGAGAAGAAAATCAACACTATTTATGATCAAGGTTTTTGGGGTAAAAAGCTTTTTTCTAGAAATGCTAAGAAGTTTTAGCTATAAAATTCAAACCTAAAAATATAATTTGTTGAATTATTACTTGGACATAATAATTAATTGTCTATTTTTGTTTTTTAATTCGCGAATTTAAAAAAATATTTATATGGCAACAGTAAACGTAACGCTATCTCTAGGTAGTACAGATTTGTTTGCAAAACAAACTCTTAGCTTTACAGAGACAGACGTACTTTCTCCTGTAGGAGATCAACAACTAATCGGAAGAATCAAAACCACTGGTTCAGGAACAAAAGATAATATTGCAACAAAAGCTTTAGACGGAACAGATGACAGAGCTTATTTATTTTTACATAACACAAGCACTACTACAGGAGAATTTGTAGACGTTGGATTATGTGCAGCTCACGGTACAGATTCTGTAGCAGCTGATGTATTTGCAGTGTTAGGGCCAGGAGAATTTTTATTCCTACCTATCTCAGATATGCAAGACATAGATCTTGAGCCAGATACTGGAACCCCAGTAGTTGAGTATATATTAATGGAGAAAGCATAATTTTAAAAATATAAAGAAATGGCAAACGCAACTTTAAACGCAACATTTAGTATATCAAGTTCTGATCTATTTGGAGTGGTAAGTCTTTCAAAAACTGTAACTGACGCACTTACTATTGATGGTGATAACAGACAAGGTTTAACTACAATGGTTACTAGTACTTCTTATACAGATATTAATGTAGAGGCATTATCTGGTACAACTCAGGGTACAAAAAAAGCATATGTATACGCTAAAAATACAGATGCTACTTTAGATTTAATTTTTGCTGATGATGGAGATCAAATATTCTCTAAGTTAGCTCCTGGTGAATTTTTGTTTTATCCTACAACAGATAACACAAAGATTCAAGTTAAATCATCTTCTGGAACCCCAACAGTAGAATTCTTATTATTAGAAGTAGACTAAAAATAATTTATGCCTCGTATAGATTTTCCCAGACAAAAACTGAGTCGTAGGAAAAAGACTCAAAAGTGGGGGGAAGAATGTATAGAAGCTGCATTAGGTTTAATAGGCATTTATGATCATACAAGACGTAGTTCTCGCTTTAAAAAGAAGCGGAACTACGATCTGTATAACGGTCAATTTGACAAAAAAGATCTAGAATACGTTACAGATCCTTTGGGGTTAGGCGGAGCGGCGGAACTTCCTGCAACACTACAATATTACGATATTGTATCTCCTATATTTAATCTTCTCTTTGGAGAAGAATCTAAACGTAAGTTTAGCTATGTAGTGCGCTCTGTAAATGAGGACGCTATCTCTAGTAAAGAAGAGGAGATGCAGAATGCAGTGGTAGAGATGTTCACTGGTTTAATTAACCAGGCTAGAGAATCAGCAGGACAGGAAAACCCAGAAGCAACTCCAGAGCAATTAGCTCAAAGTATTCCTGATCATTTAAAACGATTAGAGAAGTATTTTAGCTACGACTTTCAAGATATGAATGAGTCTGTAGCACATAATCTTCTAACCTTCTTAGAAAAAGATCTTGATCTAAAGACAATGTTTAGAAAGGGATGGGAAGATGCTTTAATTGCAGGAGAAGAAATATACCATGTTGAGCAGATAGCTCAAGAGCCATCAGCTCGAAGGGTAAACCCGCTTGAGTTTTATTGTTTACTACCTCACAACTCTGATTATGTAGATGATGCAGATGTAATTGTTGAAGATACATTTATGTCTCTTAATTCAATTATAGATAACTACTATGAAGATCTAACTCCTGCTCAAATTGACAAATTAGAGAAAGAGCAAGGCATGCGTGGAGATATGAGCAGTCAAAGTATGCTTAATTATCCATCACCTGAAAAGTTATTTATACAAGACTTGGATCCTAATCAAGGAACTGAGGGAGATGTATTTAATTATTACGATCAAGATGGTAATATTCGAGTTACAAAGATAACTTGGAAATCTATGCGTAAGATTGGTAAGCTTACATACGTTGATGAACTGGGTGCCCCCCAAGAAACTATTGTAAATGAAAACTACAAAGTTGATGATGAGGAAATAATTGAGTACATGTGGGTTAATGAATATTGGGAAGGAACTAAGATTGGTGAGAACACATATATAAACATTAGACCAAAAGGACAACAATTTAGAAGAATGGATAATTTATCTGTTTGTAAGTCTGGATATGTTGGAACAGTATACAATGCAAATAACTCTCAGTCTGTATCGTTAATGGACAGACTAGTTCCTTGGGTGTATTTATATATTACGCTATGGTACAGACTAGAACTTGCAATATCTTCTAACCAAGGAAAGATAGCTCTTATAGATTTATCATTAGTTCCTGATGGATGGGAGGTAGAGAAATGGATGTACTACGCACAATCAATGAAGTTTGGTTTCGTAGATTCATTTAACGAAGGTAAAAAAGGACAGTCTACTGGTAAACTTGCTGGTAATATATCTACACAAAATAAAGTGCTAGATATGGAAACTGGTAATTATATACAGCAGCACACACAATTATTAGAGTTTGTAGAAAGCAAAGTACAATCTTTATCTGGAGTAACTAGACAGCGTTTAGGAAGTATAACTTCTTCTGAGCTTGTAGGTACAACAGAAAGAGCTGTACAGCAATCTTCTCATATTACAGAAAAGTGGTATGAAATTCATAACCACACAAAAGTTAGAGTGTTACAAACACTACTAGATGTATCTAAGGATGTATACAGAGGAAAGACAAAGAAGTTCCAATATGTAACAGATAGTTTAGCTACAATGACTTTTAATTTAATGGGAGAAGAGTTTGGTTACTCAGAGTATGGAGTATTTGTTTCTAACTCAGCTCAAGACTTACAAGCATTAGAAGCGCTGAAGTCTTTAACTCAAGCAGCATTACAGAATGATAAAATGTCTATATCAGATGTTATTAGTATCTATAATTCAAGTTCACTGTCGGATATTAGAAATAAAATTGAAGCGTCTGAGAAAGAAGCAGATGAAAAGAATATGCAAATGCAACAAATGCAAATGCAGCAAGCCCAGCAAGCTCAAGCAGCTCAGTCAGAGCTTGAAATGGCCAAGCTTCAATTAGAGCAGGATAAGCAAGACAGGGAAGATAATAGAAACTCTGAGGACAATAAAACAAAAATTGAAATAGCTAGAATGAATAATGAAGCTAAAATAAATAAAACATAATTTTTGAAATTATATTTTAGCTATAAAATAAAACCTTTAATTGATTGAAGGTCTTGTACATAAACATAAAGTTTATATTTTTGTTCACTGATAAATTAAATTAATTATGGCAATAGGAGAAGATGCATTAGAAGGATTGGACCTTAGCGTGTTACAAAGCATAGCTACTGATCCAACAAAGGACGCCAAGGAAGATAAAGATGACTCACCGTCTATCTTTGAACCTCAACTCAAGATTCAGGAAGTAGATGAAGTTCCTGTAATTGAGAAAGAAGAAAAAGAAGAAAGTAAAAAAGAAGTAGAACCTTCAGCTGAAGAAGCAAA
>Ga0209533_1005630_pt1 | contig 10629 bp, 14 predicted proteins | sample COG_04_FD_184748 | JGI IMG/M metagenome (GOLD analysis project Ga0209533, IMG submission 184748) | Pelagic Microbial community sample from North Sea - COGITO 998_met_04 (SPAdes) (version 2) | ecosystem: Environmental > Aquatic > Marine > Neritic zone/Coastal water | place: Helgoland, sampling... | reverse complement strand
CCTCTGGCTCTGGCTCCACCTCCACCTCTGGCTCCACCTCTGGCTCCACCTCTGGCTTCACCTCTGACTCCACCTCATCCACATTAGAATTGTCATCACTCACCACATCTTTCTCAACATCATCCTCCGCCTCATCACGGGGTGACGATATATCTCTGAATTCATTCCTGAGTTCATCCTTTATTTTACCGAATTCTATATTCATATTTTGACTGAGTTCGGATGAAATCTCTCCTGCCAATAGATTGATAAATTTTCGTAGATCATCTCGAGTATTGACATTGAAACTGACAGCTTCAGTACTATCATTCACCTTTGCCCCTATAGATACACTGTTATCAACAGCAGGAACCAGTTGATCAACCTTATTCGCTACAGCATCCACCTGTTTAGGTGTTAAATTTACATCTGATCCCTCACCACCACCTTGGTTTGACTTTATGGATCGCATACGGAGATTAATTGATGCTTTGCGGCGTGAGCGACGAGCCCCATACTGTGTGCAGGACTTCAACGCAAATTTTTTACCGGACTTTCCTTTAGATGACTTTCCGCCGGTTCTTGCACGCCGAGATTGGTTCTTTGATTTCATTATTTTCTGAATTTTCCTTTTCGACAGCTTCATATACTAGTATAGCAACACATTATTAAATCAGGAGGTCGATTACATATAAAAATATCATGATATAGCATATGTCTACTGAGTATGTAAACTGCTATGAAGTCTATGGCGATACAGACAATCTGATAAAAGAGAATACTCGCGTTTCTGGAGGGAGCTGGTCATTGTTAAGTGGCGATGATGCGAAGCTAAACTCGGTTGGTGGTATAATAATTTTCATCTTCATTGTTCCATTTATCATATTAACTGTATTGGTTGTAATTGTAAATATAATTACATTTGGTCAAACCGTAATGGATAATGTATCAACGAAAACAGGAGGTGGTATAAAGAGAAATTAATGATGGATTGGGGACTAATAATAAATATTATCTAAATAGACAATATTTATTTGCTTAATAACATATTACATCGTCGTTGCGACAGTGGTTGCGCCGTGTGACATTGTGAATACCGGGCTGTAGCCTGCGGGTGTGATCGCAGAGGATGACATCGGTGGGATTGCGCTTACCATTTCTTCCTCCAGGGTCTTATCAACCGGGGTATTGTATTTCTTCATGGCTTTGGACTTCTTCTTCTCGGATGAGAGGCTGTGGTCCATTGCGTATGTGCCAGTGGATATGCTGGATCTGCGTATCATCTCGTATGCGGCTACCACGCCAAGTACAATGAGAACCGGGTTCTTTGTGTAGAAGAGGGACAGGGTCACCACCACGATGACTACGTTACCAAGTGTGCTGTCAATTGATTTGGTCAGCATGGTGGGTGTCTTAATGTTGAGGACGATGTATGCCACAAGAAGGACGGCAAGACCATTTTCATAGGGATTTTTTTCGACGAGGTTGGAGACATCGTTGAATAGTTTTCGGAATGCAAGCGCCATATATCATATTCAGATATTAAAAATTTTACGTTTGAAAATTGAAAAGGAACTAAAGATACCTGGACAATACACTAAATACCGCAATGGAAAATAAAGAAACATCAAACACTCCGTACACATTGAAGAATGCGTACTTGGGAAAAAAAGGATACACGCTATTCAAAAAAGAAATATCATTGGAAGAGCTAAAGGAAATTCGCGACGACTTATTGATGAGACCATATGTTCCGAAATCTCCGACACAGATGTCTCCATTTAAAATATACATGGAGACCGCAGACAAGTTGTTCTTACCGCGCTACTATGGACTACAGCGTTTTGGTATCCCACGGCGAAACATGATTTCCGAGGGAGATACGATGGGGCTCACAATGTCTTTTGTTGGTTCTATGCGTGACTACCAGAAAAATATCGTGGAAAAGTTTTTGGTCGCAGCTGAAACCAAAGGCGGTGGATTATTGGAGATAGACACGGGGTTAGGAAAAACTGTTTTAGGTATAAATATAGCAAGTCGACTGCGTAAGAAGACGTTAATAATAGTTCATAAGGATTTCCTGCTTACGCAATGGATCGAGCGTATTGATCAGTTCATGCCGGGTGCTCGAGTTGGTCGTATTCAGGGTCCAACGATAGATATAGAGAATAAGGATATAGTGATAGCAATGTTGCAGTCGTTGTCAATGAAGCATTACGATCCAAAGATGTTTGATTGTTTTGGATTTACCATTATTGATGAGGTACATCACATGGGTGCGGAGGTCTTTTCGCAGGCTCTCCAGAAGGTAGTTACACCATGCGTGCTTGGTCTGTCTGCCACAATGAGCCGCAAGGATGGGTTGTCTAAGGTGTTCAAGATGTTTATGGGTGACATAGTACATACGGAGAAGCGGGACACCACTGCTGCAGTGGTGAATGTGCGTATATATGAATATACGAATCACGACGAGGAGTTTTCAGAGATGAAGTACGATTACCGAGGAAATCCGCTCTATAGTACGATGATAAAGAAGCTGTGTGAGTGTGATGATCGTTCTGAGTACATTTTAGACATCATTGAGAGTAATCTCGTCGAGTTTCCTGAGCTTCAAATGATGGTAATGGCTCATAACAAGAGTCTTCTAAAGTATCTTTATGATGGTGCGTTAAAGCGAAACATTTCCGGGGGTAGCATTGGTTATTACTTGGGTGGAATGAAGTCAGAAAAGTTGAAGGAGAGTGAGGGTAAGCAGTTAATTCTTGCGACGTATGCTATGGCGTCAGAGGGTTTGGATATAAAAACGCTTGGGGCGTTGGTTATGGCAACACCGAAGAGTGATATTATTCAGACAGCTGGAAGGATTTTGCGGACGACGGATGGACGAAAACTGATTGTGGATGTGGTCGATCAGCACGATATATTTCAGAATCAGCACGGTAAGCGCAAGGCGTTTTATAGGAAGCAAAAGTATATAATGAATAAGATTGGTATTGCCAAGTTTCGTGATGCAAAAAAGAAGGGGGTTTCTGTTGAATGGGAGAGTGTGAAGTCGCGTAAGGAGAAGACCGTATTTGACGACTGTTTGCTATAAAATAATGAAATGTTTGATTGCTTACTCATTGAAACCATCATGGGGTAATTGTTTTAGTGAGTAACCAAATATATTCTTTTACACTTCGTGCGTCCTTTTCTCTCTTGTAGTCTGCTATACCGCGAAGGCGGTTATATACCTTGTGATCGATCGGGATTTTTTCGACTGTTCCGTGTCGTTCCATGATTTCCTCAAGTTCTTCAATGGGGATGATGCCCTCGTCGTTGTATGACAAGACGACGTACTTAGCGGGTGCGTGTTCAATGAGATTGGTAAATGCGGTCTTCGCGTTACGAGAGCTATTGTATGCTGACTTTGTCCAAGTTTTTGGTTGTCCTCTGTACGTGTCGGGGATAACAATGCTTTTGTCCCAATCATTGATAATGTCGAGCATGAAGTAGTATATACTGTATGGGTGCTTGTTATAAGGTGGGTCCAGATATAGAACATCGATAGAGGGGATGTCGTCCATCCACTCGTTTGCGTCGCGACGATCGACATGTATTATAGTGTCATTCATGTGGAGAATCGGTGGTTTAAGAATAATTTTTCCGGTTATTCGGTGAATGTCATTTGCCTTCGATCCTCCGAATGCTCCTCGATCACCGTCCTTGTAGAACGCTGAGAACTGACCGTTGGTGTTGTTGTGGATACTTGATTCGACCAGGAGGGGGGCGAGGAGAAACGGTCGGTGCTTTTCTGGGAGAGTATCGATGTAGTTACGGATGATGTCGATACGACGACCGTTCTGTTCTGTAAAATAGACGCGGTCCTCTGGTTCGATTGCTCCATTGGGTGCCCAGTGTTTTGAAATCCATGCGTCTTTCACGTCTAGGACATCTGTGTCTGCAAGCCGATTGGCTTCATCGATGTATGCGTTAACCTCCTGAATAAAAACATCATTTGGAGATGATAGGAAACACTTATTTATTGTTTCGCTGTAACCGGAACAATCGTTCATATATAGATGCGAAGCACGGGTCTTGAGAAGTCTTCCCACTATTCCGGAACCCGAAAACGCATCCGCCATGGAGAGTTTTCGACCACCTTCGCGTTCCTCAATAACGTCAATGCATTTTGAAATATGATTCAGTAATTTACGTTTATTACCGAGATACGTAATGATTTGACTCGTCATGTATGTGGGTTGACTCTTTTGTTTCGTAGAAGTTTTATTTTCTTTTTTCATAATATAAAACAAAAATAATTTATTGTTATAAAGGGTACGCAGTGGATTCATTATACTGTCTATTTACCGACGGAACCGTTGTTTGAATTGTTGTCTATTACCCGTTCTGTTTCTATACGAGTTGTCATTTGAATCCCTTGACTGGGTTGGGTTTGAATGTCCGCTATTTGTTTTCTCCATTTCACTGACTTCATAAAGGTTGCATAGTTTTCCCGTTTTCATTATTTTCGACGGGACCCACTTTTTGAAACGATAATTGTAATAACATAACATTTTGAGTTCCTTTCCTTCTATTATGAACTTTCCATCGCTTGTATTTTCGAACTCTTCGTCGTCGTCACTTTCTTCCAGATAATCCAGGTTGATATTTTCCTTTATATGTCTAAACTCTTTATTCATGAAAACGCTTGTTTTGTAGTCGGGTATGAATGCGACTGAGTAAAAATGGTCGGTACTTCCCCGTGAATAGCAAAAAAGATTATAAATATCATTTTGGTTCGATGCGGATACCTTGAAAATTGCGGTGGGTGCGTTTGGAAACGTGTTGGTATAACAGACTTGATTAAATGGTGAAAATACCTGTGGTTGATGACGATTGTGTGGCATATATTTTATACTTTCTATCTTGTATGGGAGTGTGTCGAATTTATCCATGAGACTACGTCTATTTGTATGCATTATAGGAAGACCCACTACCATGTCATACTTTGTAAAAACCGCTTGTTTGATTTCGTTCTTCATTATGTACGACAACAGCGACAACTTTGTGTTTGTATCGATTCTATCCTTTGACTTTCCTTTATAATAATGAATATCATCGATTGCGAAGAACTTTGAATCATTATAATGGAAAAGAGTACCCCCAAAAATGGTACCGAGACTAAGGTCTCCGTGGAAAACGACTGGTACGACATTTATCCGCGAAACATTCCGGAGTTTATCTAAATAACATATGGCAGCAACCTTATGCTTGTCGCGAAATGTGAACCATAGCAGACACCGCTTACCTTCAGGAATAGCCATACAAACATTATACGATTGAACTTTATTATGCTCAATGGTGTCATAAGAAAGTTCTAATTTAGATGGGAATTTTTCCATCATTTCTTGGGTTATATCCATAATATATATACATATCATAGAGTCTTTAATACATTTGATATATTAATTTGATAATTTGGTTTCTCCTATAAACATCGAGACTGGGTTAGGTGTGGATTTATCATGTAAAAAATTTTTTAATTGTTCCTTCATGTCTGGTTCCTTCTTGGTGTATGGGTTAAATGATGTGGTTGGCTCGTTGAGTTGGGTTGGGATCTGGTCAATCATCGTTGTGGATATATCGTCATGTTCGATTGGGGGTGGCTGTTTTACGTTTAGTTCGTCCGATTCCTTTAATTTCCTTTCTAAATCAGAGTAAAGAAGCTGGTCATTTGCGATGATTCTCCGTTTTGACGTCGTGAAGGTCTTCTGTATATATCGAATGAAGTAATGTAATATTCCGATGAATACCAAATATAGAATTATTTTCAATAAAATGGATAATATAAATCCCATAATACTAATAGCAAAAACAAAATTATTTATATTTTAACAAATTGATTAGTTCTACCACATCCTCCTTTATCAGTGGATTATCTATGTCTGCCTTACTATAAGATGCGTATTTTTTCGAGTTCAAAATAAAGTAAGCCTCACTTATGTCGCCATTTTCTTCGAGTTCTACAATAAGATTTATGGGTGAATCGGGTTGAATAGAATAGTGATGTATATCAATCTTTCTGGTAAAATAATCAAATGGAATATGTGATACATTTGATGGTTGTTTTTTAATAATACTTTGATCGACAATTATGTTGGTTCCGTCAATATAGTCGTCGAACCTTATGATTTCCCCGTCAATAAAGTCAATCTTTCTTAGAGTATGTCCCCGGTCCACTCGATATACTCCTTCTGGTGTATATATATATTTTACTCTATATGTGTCGCGTATGTACTTCTTTAATAAATTTAATTTTGACATTTTGAAATTAAATTTGTCTATATAAATCCTCATAAATATATATGTCCAAACTATTTAAACCAATTATGCAATAATAATGTATATGAATATACTAATTATTGAAAAAACTGGAACCATTAAAGAGTTGAAGGTGAAGAGTCCCGACGACATACATAAGAAATGTGGTTTCAAAACTCCAAAGGATTTTGAACACCAAACCACCTGGAACGTCGAATGTTGTAACGAGAAGTTTAACATCAAGCTCTACGCAAAATTAACCGGGCGGGCAAACAGTGAGAACAAGTACGAGTTTCCACCCCCTGTTGACAAAGATCTGTATTTTGGTTCTGTTGCGCTTATTGCGTTTTCGATGAATGATGAAATATTGGATCTGTATAGCGAAACATGGGAGAAGGTATACGAAGATCTTTATGGTGGGTTTGAGGATTTGGGGTCGGATGATTCCGATGAAACGGATGAGTTGGAAGATGTTCCTGCGGAGATGAAGACAAAGGAAGGATATTTGAAGGATGGGTTTGTTGTCCCTGACGATAATCTTCTGGATGAAGTTGTTGGTGATATTGGAGACCATGATGATGATTTGGAGATAGACTGTGATCCCGAATCACCTATTGACGAAGATTCAGACGAAGACTCCGAATTAAGCGAAGATAAATACTATTATAGCGACGAAAATGAATACGAGAATTAAAATGAATATGAATATGAGAATTAAAATGAATATGAATATGAGAATTAAAATTAATATGAGAATTAAAATTAATATGAGAATTAAAATTAATATTTGTTATATATATAATGCCTCCTATGAAGCGTAAAACCCGTTCGAGAACCGTGAAAGGCAAGTCCATGCAAAAGAAATACGCCAAGAGCAGCAAGAGTTCCATGTGCAAGAAAAAGATGCCATATGCGTGTGCCGCCACTCCTGGATGCAAGATGACGTCTGGTAAGAAGAGAAAATTCTGTCGTACCCAGAAGAACAAAAAACACAAGAAGAAATAAATTATTCCGCTAAAATTGATTTAAACGAATATCATATCTTAGGTAAATAAGCTATGTTACGTATTGTAGAAAATCCATCAGAATTTAGGAAAAATGTTATTAAGTCTCTCGAGAAAAGAGAGGTGCTGCCGAATATATGTGATAATTTGGAAAAGGGTATTTACAACTTTAGTCTAAAGGAAGCATCAACTCAAAAATTGACAAAGAAATGGGATAATCCTCTCTTTGTGCGTCTATATTTAGATAGACTTCGCACTATATATATGAATTTGGGTAATGAGAACTTGCTCAATATAATTAACAATAAGGAGGTATTGGCACATGAAGTAGCGTTTATGACGCATCAGGAAATGGATCCTGGGCGATGGTCATCTCTTATCGACGCCAAGATTAAGCGCGATAAGAAGAAATATGAGACACGAATGGTCGCCGCCACCGATACATTCCGGTGTCGCAACTGCAAGTCAAACGAGTGTACTTATTATCAGCTTCAAACGCGCTCGGCGGATGAGCCCATGACAACCTTTGTCACATGTATCAACTGTGGAAATAAATGGAAGTGTTAATATGACAAATGAAAATAAATAAGCAAAAATCAATATATTAAATCCTTTTTTATTCATACTGTTTGACAATTATTGAATTAACCGCGATTGTTAAATCGAGTTATTTTTTTTGTTAGATAAGTAACTGTTGCGAATAAAAATCCGCCCCATAATGTATCGATTAACGATGTTTTCACATTCCATGTTTTAAATATCGCACCATTTGTTGTTTCAAAAACTCCATATACTAATATACCTAACACAAAAGCATCTGTAATACTTTCATTTTTTCTAATTATAAAATAATTTAAACCAAATATCATTAATAAATAACAACCTATAGCATAACCATAATTTATTTTCATATCTGTCCCTTGTAAAGACTTAATTAAGGGTGAAAAAAATGTTATACCAATCGTAGAAAGATATACCATATCTAATAATAACATTACTACTCCACTTACTATTACTTCTTTAATTATCATATACATTAATTAAAGAATTTTATTTTTCAAATTATTTCTTATGAGCGTTTAATCCACACATGCGTTCATTAAACGCTCATAAAAAATGGTGTAGTGATTTTGACCCTAATACATATTTAATGTATAATATTGTAATAAAATCGGGATATTTATTTTGAATGTTATTTTCTACATATTTAAATCCCGTTGTGTCCAATAAATACTTTAATTTATTTCAATATTTCTATACAACCTCCAAAACCTTCACCAATTGGATTATATAATTCAGGTCTTAAATGACATAGATATGTTAATGGATATTGATCACTAAATTGATCAGTTCCTAATATTTTATGAGTTCCATTATTTACATTTTCAAATAATTCATCAAGTAATTCATAAATTATTTTTGCAAATTTTGGTAAAAAATCTTTATGCATAATAAACGCAGTTGCGGTAACTAATGGAGGCCATTCTCCATTATTCATGTTATTATCTTTTTTAACTGTGCAGTTAATTTTATTTTTATCTAATAAATTCAATTTTTCTACATTTGGCCAAATATCATTTGGTATATTTTGTCTTCCAATTCTATATTTAGATAATGTTGCGTCATACCAACAAATCCATTCACTTTTAATATCACATTCTTCTATTGCTTTTAAACATAAATTTATTTTTTCCATCCATACTAACCATAATTCTTTTGATGGACACCAACCAATTCCATAATGTATTTTTTTTCTCATATTAGGATAAAATTTATATGTAGAAAAATCGTCTATATTATATTTAATAAATTTGGTATTTAAATCTTTTCTTATTTCAGCTACTCTATTCATAATTTCATCATCGGTATAAAAAAATATAAAATCAGATTTCAATAATAATGTTTTATTCATATGTTGTATTTGTGCGTTTGACCCACCTTTAAATTTATTATCAACTGACCACCAACCAGATATACAAGTAATTCTATCCATTTATAATATAAATTATATATTTTATAAATTATAATTTAACATTTAATTTAATAATACTCCTCCACGTTTTTGTACGACTTTTCCTAATGTTTCTGATAAACACACACCACTTGTAATTAGATATTTTGAATTAGTAATATAAATAAAGTCATTATCTATATAATTGTAATCTACTATTTCTTCTATATTATTCGGCATTCTAATTTTTACTTCATACCCATTTTTTTCTAATAATGTTATGATACAATTTAAATATTTTTTACTTTTTTCTACATTTATTTTACTAATATCTATATCATTTATATCATTAAAATTATCCATATTTCCATGATAATAATTAGTTACTATTATTATTTTCTTTAAATTGTGTTTTTTTAGTTGTTCTATTATAGTTTCATAATCTTGTATTGGTTTTACATGTGTTTTTTTTACATTTTTTATAATGATGTCATTGTAATTAATATCAAAGTATTCTGATTTTTCCCAAAAATTCTCTTTATCTATTACATCTCCCAATCTTAAATGAAATATTATTTCATCTTCTTTTGGCATTTTTTCAAGATATAAAGGATTTTCTTTTATATTTTCTTCTATTTTTTCAGTTATTATTAAGTTTAAAGTGTCTATATTAGTTCTCCAACCATACCTTGACGTATTATTTTTATAATAATTCACATATTTATGACCTAATGAATTTGGATATAATTTAGGGACTCTTCCCCAATTAGTTGTAGATGATGAACCTTTCCCACCATTAACTATATTACCTAATCTGTAATAATTAACCATATATTCTTAAATTATATTTATTCTAAATTTTTAATTTGTATGTATTTAATTTAATTAGCTTCTTTACCAATATCTTCTGGATTACATATATCGACCGGGTCTGTATTGGATTCAAACGGAGAGTCCATTTTAGTTTATGTAAATTTGAAGACATATTTGATTTAAATCAACTTTACTAACCCGGTATATTTATCTGGGATACACGAAATAAAGACAATATATGAAATAAGTGGAAGTGTTAATATGACAAATGAAAATAAATAAGCAAAAATCAACTCTTTTCACGTATAGTTTTATTCTTTAATTAACATATACATTAATTAAAGAATTATATTTTTCAAATTATTTTTTATGAGCGTTTAATCCACATATGCGTTCATTAAACGCTCATAAAAAATGAGGTAGTGATTTTGACCCTAATACATATCTAATGTATATTGTAAGAGAACGTTTCTATGAATATTTAAAAATATCACCATTTGAAGATAATAGAAAGTAATGTATCATTTAACTGTGTTTTAAATGAGAAAAGGTGTAAAATTGATTTAAAAAAATGACGAA
>Ga0209533_1005627_pt1 | contig 10632 bp, 9 predicted proteins | sample COG_04_FD_184748 | JGI IMG/M metagenome (GOLD analysis project Ga0209533, IMG submission 184748) | Pelagic Microbial community sample from North Sea - COGITO 998_met_04 (SPAdes) (version 2) | ecosystem: Environmental > Aquatic > Marine > Neritic zone/Coastal water | place: Helgoland, sampling... | reverse complement strand
CCGTAGGGTGATTAGTTCCGAGTCTTTTTGTTAAGATATTCGTGTAATTCTCAAAGCTTGCCCCAACAGTTAATAGGTTATGTTTGTCTAGGCTTTTAAAAACTGCGTGCTTAGTTTTATTACTATAAACTGCGGTTAAATTAATGTTTTCAGTTGTAGAATTTAAAGACCCTTCATGAATATAACCCGAACCGGAGATGCAATTTTTATTATTATCATAAGTAAACGACATATCATCTATTAATGTCCCATTTCTAACAATTTTAATATTGTTAATAGTGTCGTCTTCATTTAATTCAAAAGTAACCTCATCCCAAGCGGGGTTAGAAACTCGAACTATTTTGTTGTCAGTATAAGTTATTGTGTAGCTCTTGTTATATATATTTGTATTAACGCCATAATTGTCAATAGTTTCCTTTTCAATAGTTATTATACTTCCAGTAGAATTATATGAAAATAGATACGTTTGTTTTTCTGTTATTTCATTAGTTTGGGAATCATATCCATATTGTTCTCTTTGTATTAATTGGTTTGAAGAGTTATACAAATATTTATCAGTAGGTAGATTATTATCATTTGTAATTTCCACAATGTTATTATTACTGTCGTAAGACAAACTCTGAGCAACCTCCAAACCATTTGAATATTCATAAACTATTTTCGTTAATTTTTTATCAGGAGCTTCTATTGATTGGTCATCAGAAGAACAGGACGAAATTGTAATTCCGATTATTACTACCATTAATAAGTTTAGTCTTTTCATCTTTAAAATTTATTTTAAATTATTGATCACGCCGTATACAGGAACCTTTCCAACACGCTATTCATAATAAAATAATATCTTAAGCTTGGTTAAATTGCTTACTGAAGATTTAAATCTGGGGGTTAAAATCAAGGATAAACTTACTGAAAAAAATTCAATCCCTCCAAAAAAAACAAGATTTTAACAGTTTGTTATTCAGAGTTAGGGGGTTTCGGAATAGATTTCCTCAAGAGTCCCCAGGCCTTCAATCTCTTTTTTAAATCTAAAAGTTGAATCGGTAAGTTCTAATATTTCTAATTGTTCCGTTAAAATAGTATTGTCCACAGACCAATCAATTGTCAGGTGGGTTTTGCTGATACTCCACTGTGCATATTCAACGGAGGTAACACAATCAACTCCGTTTAAAGTATAATTATAAAAAATTAATTGGTTGTTTGTGGCAATATCAAAAAAATCACCATTGTTACATTCCGACAAATTTTGTTCGACTCCATTGACAAACTGTTTTTTTAGATACCACAAATTCACTATTCTTTTTGAATATTGATATTGACTGTTCAGGTTTTCATCAATTGAAACTGAGCAAGACTGAAAATTCACACTAATCAAAATCCCTAATGTTAAAATAATTGTTTTCATGTTTTATGTTTTTTGTGTTCCGAGAAGACTCTTGATTTAGCGGATCGGGCTAGACTTTGTTTATGTCAAAGGCGATAATAAACTCTTTCAGTTCATTTTTAGTTTTAAAGCCTCCTGCTGTGCAAAGCCTCCTGACTTTGAGCTTATATAATTCTTATTGCTTTTTGGATAGAAATTCATCTTTTTATTCTTTTCATTATTTCCAATTCAGTTTTTGCCATATTGACAATAAGTGAATATCCTTTAGAGATTGTTTTAGAGTTATTGAAAAACAATTCTAATTGCTCGACGGATGTTTCAGCATTATCTAAATTATCGTTTAAGAGCCAATATTCACCGAGATATAGATGTGCATATAGCGTTTCAACCTCGCTTTCATCTGAATCCAAAAGATTATCGATTAACTTTTTTATTTTGGAATCATTTTCAGAGCTGTTGTCAAATAAATAATAGTCAATAATCGAATGTTGCTCTTCTTTTAGCCTTTTTCTCTCTTCCTTTTTAGAATATAAATCTTGTCTATAGACTAATTTTTCGTTCCGGATAAAGTACCAACGAACAATAGACTCTTTATCATCAGTTCGAGACTCGAACCTTCTTGTTTTATTATTAAAATTTGTAGCTAAAATATAAATATCGCCATCTTTGGTATCTGTTAAGACTGAAAATACTAAACGCGCTTTTGGACCTTTATCTTGTTCGATATTAACTACGACTTTATCATCTTTAGTCACTCCATAGTAAACTTTTTTTAAGATGTCCGTCATTTCATCATAATTGAGTTGTTTATACAAGTCGGTCATAAAAAAAGCATCTGCGAATGTTTGATGAACAAAATAGAATTCACTTATACCAAGCTGGTTTTGTGGATACAATTTCTCAAATTGAATTTTTATTTCATTCTGCCCCTCCATGTAAAAAGAGGAAGTCAGTAAGCTTAAAATAAGAATGGTTTTTTTCATGTTTAATTCATTAGAGTTAACTCCTGCTAGCGCAAGCATTTCGCTTATGCTCGTCAATAATTCTCAATAAAACAATATCTTAAGCTTCGGTTAAGCTGCTTATTGAAGATTTAGACCTGGGGGTTAAAATCAAGGATAAATTTAAGAAAAAAAATCGAATTCTTACAAAAAACAGCAACTTTAACAGTTTGTTAGACAAGACTTAAAGGTCGAATACTCCGTTAATGGGTTATTTAAACAACTGACCAATTGTTTTCATTGGCAGGAACATTTTTCCGCTGTCAGGAAGTTTTATAAATCCATATTTTTCATAAAAATGTTCTGCATTTTTGTCTATAGGGTCTACTATAATAGCAAATGACCCTATAATTTTTGACAGCTCATAACTTCTTTTCAAAGCGTCTATAAGAATTAATTTTCCAATTCCCTGTCCTTGAAATTTGTTGTCAATTGCTAAGCGCCCAAGCAGGGTTGTGGGAATGGATTGATAAGACTTCGGTAATTTTTTTAGGATCTGACTTGGAACTTGTTTTGATGGAATACTATTGTTTGACAATGTATAGTAGCCTTTTATAAGATTGGTTTCCGGATCATTTATGACAAAACAAGCAGACAATTTTCGTTTCACATCCTGATTTGCTTGTCGATGTAAATAAACATCTAACAGTTCTTTTCCACACGAAAAATCTGATTTTCTATGTGCTGCGTTTAGAGGTTCTGACAGTTGACTCATTAAGAGAAGAGTGCTTTAAATTCATCGGCAGCTTTGATCAGTTCTTTGTTTGGGGATTTTGGGTTTGTAACAGCGTCAAAAAACAAATCACTATCCCTTTTAGAAGCAATAATAAGTTCTCTTTCAGAAATAATTTCTTTAGCTTTTTCGTTCGCAGTTGCCACAACAAATTCTGTCAAATTTCTAAAACCACCCAATCGGGCAGCTCTTTCAAAAAATGCTTTTTGCTCTTTTGGAAGTCGTGTATCAAATCTTGCGTCTTTTGTACTTAATTCTTTAGTTGACATAATAAGTTGTTTTTACAAATGTACGTTTATTTTACGTACACATAAAATTTCATAAAAATATTTTTTACCCCTTTTACTTATTATGATTTTTGCAATACATCCCCGATTCCTCCACGGTCCGAAGTGCTTCTAGCTCCACATCATTAAAGCTTTTGTGTTTGCCCCATTTAAAGAGTTTTTCAAAAAAGGGTAAATACTTACTGTCTTTAATTTGTTGAAGGAAATACACTTCGTGTTCTTTTTCCTTGATGCCCATTTCATACAAGTCTTGGTCGTGTTCTGTGATCCCTTCTTCATGAAAATAAACCATCATCACGAAATATTCACACACATTGCCGCTTTCCAGTTTACCAGCAAAAAAGAAGGGCATGAACCACCCAATGATGTAACAGCTAAACGCAATGGTTTTTCCTATGATATAGTATTTCAGCTCATAGAATTTTGAGACTGGAATGTCATAGAGTCTCATAATTTTTAATACCTGCGCCCGGTGGTGCCACTCATCGTCTTCGATCTGTTTAAGCTCCGTCTTCTCGGTCTTTTTCTTTACAGACCCTGCATGTCCGATATAGGCAAAAGCGGCGGCTTTTTCAGCGGAGTATGCACGTTGAAGCGATCTGACAAGTTTGGGGTGTTCTAGTTTCATAAATTAGAGTACTTAACAACTGTATTTCGGAACTTTTCAGAGACCCCTCAAATGACGAGGCGCTTCCAAACAGATCCTATTTACAGGATTAATAGTTCACAGTAAACTAATATCTCAAGCATCGGTTAAATTGCTTACTGAAGATTTAGACCTGGGGGTTGAAATCAAGGATAAACTTACTAAAAAAAAATGAATGCCTCCAAACAAACTGAAATTTTAACAGTTTAGGACCCAACAAAAAAAAGCCACAACCAAAGGCTGTGACTTTTATAATAGGTAGTATTAAGTTGCTTACAAATCGAACTTAATCCCTTGTGCCAAAGGCAATTCATCAGAATAATTAATGGTATTTGTTTGACGTCGCATGTACACTTTCCATGCATCCGAACCAGACTCACGTCCGCCGCCAGTTTCTTTTTCACCACCAAAAGCACCGCCAATTTCAGCTCCAGAAGTTCCAATATTTACATTGGCAATTCCACAGTCAGAACCTGCATAAGACAAGAACTTTTCAGCCTCTTTAAGCTCGTTGGTCATAATCGCAGAAGACAAGCCTTGCGCCACACCGTTTTGTTTTTGGATGGCATTTTCTACCGCCCCAGAATATTTCATTAAATATAAGATTGGTGCAAAGGTTTCGTGCTGTACAATCTCAAAATGGTTTTCAGCTTCAATAATTGCTGGCCTCACATAGCAGCCACTTTCATAGCCCTCACCTTCTAAAACACCGCCATCAACCAATACAGTACCGCCTTCAGCTTTTGCTTTTTCAATCGCCGCTAAATACGTATTTACAGAATCATGATCGATCAAAGGTCCAATATGGTTTTTTTCATCCAAAGGATTTCCGATGGTTAACTGCCCATAAGCACCCACAATCGCATCCCTTACTTTGTCATATACAGATTCGTGAATAATCAATCGTCGTGTAGAAGTACAACGTTGTCCGCAAGTTCCTACTGCACCAAAAATAGCAGCAGGCACCACCACTTTTAAATCGGCGGTTGGTGTGATAATAATTGCATTGTTACCGCCCAATTCTAACAGGGATTTTCCAAAACGTTGGGCAACGGTTGCGCCAACAATTCTTCCCATTCTTGTAGAACCCGTCGCAGAGACCAAAGGAACTCTTGTGTCCGTTGTCATCATTTCACCCACTTTGTAATCTCCATTAATGATCGAAGAAATTCCTTCTGGTAAGTTATTTTCTTTTAAGATTTCGGCAATAATATTCTGACAAGCAATAGAGCATAAAGGCGCTTTTTCAGAACCTTTCCACACACATACATCGCCACAGATCCATGCTAGAGCCGTGTTCCAAGCCCAAACAGCCACTGGAAAATTAAACGCAGAGATAATGCCCACCACGCCAATCGGGTGCCATTGCTCTCTCATCACATGACCAGGACGCTCAGAAGGAATCGTCTGTCCGTTTAATTGTCTGGACAATCCAACCGCAAAATCACAGATATCAATCATTTCTTGAACCTCTCCATACCCTTCTTGAAGGGATTTCCCCATTTCATAAGATACCAATTTCCCGAGGGGTTCTTTTAAATCTCTAAGCTTATTTCCAAACTGACGCACAATTTCGCCACGTTGAGGTGCTGGCATGGTTCGCCACTCAGGGTATGCCGCTGTTGCAGCTGCCATTACCGCTTCATAATCTCCTTGAGAAGTGCAAACTACACTTCCAATTCTTTGACCATCTACAGGAGAAAAACTGTCGATGCTAGGCCCGTTAGAAAAGCTGTTTGCACCCGTGGACGTCCCTAAATTTATGTCTTTTACTCCAAGAGCATCCAGTGCTTCTTGGATTTTAAAATCAGTTGAGATTGTATTCATTTGTGTTGTTTTTAAAATCGTTTCAAGTTGCGAATATAATAATTTTACCCCCGCTTTAATGCTAATTTCTCAATCATTTCCAATTGCAAAAGGGAGCGTTACTGAGATTGGAATTATAATATTTCAGGTCTCCCGTGACTTCTTCTCCGAGCCAATCGGGTTTGGAGAATTTTTCATCTTCTGAACCAAGCTCAACCTCTGCCATCACCAAGCCTTTGTTGTCCCCCAAAAACTCATCGACTTCAAATAAATGATTTCCTACCGCGACTTCATAGCGGGTTTTGCTAATAATGGTTTTTTCACACAGTTTGAGAAGCGCTTCGGCGTCTGTTTTAGAAATTTCTTTTTCCCACTCAAAACGACTGAGACCGCTTTCGTTACTTTTTCCTTTTACCGTAATAAAACCACTTTGATCGGTGAGTCGAATTCTAACAGACCGTTCGGGATCGGAATTTAGATACCCTTGGGTCATCGTGATTATGGAGGACGCCTCCTTACGATAGTCCTCAGAGCTTAGCAAAAATTTACGTTCGATTTCAATCATAAAAAAATAGATAGGAATTAGAAACTCTAAATTTACAGTAAGTCAAACGATTTATCAACACAAAAAAGCAAACAACTTTTGGAAACGCTGAAATCTCCTTTGTGTAAATGGCTAGAAAATATGGAACGATATCTCTGGTTTGCTAAGATTTTACCCTGAGAAGGCAGTCAATATATAAATATTCGTAAAAATCACAGTTGTATAGATGACTATTGGTGGCGCTTTAGTAATTTTGAACGCAATTAAATGTATTTAAGCAATGTCCACACAGCCAAAAATTACCAGGTTCAATCAAAATGTATTATCAAAATATCAAATATACAACAGTATATTTATGACTTTGCCGTTTGATTCCATTACCAAAACAGGCGCGTTGTTGCCGCTTTTTTTTGAGACCTGTCAAAAAGGCTTTGCAAATAATGAAGACCCTACCTCTATTGTTAATTCATTTTTTAAGAAATACCAAGCAAGGCGTTCCCCTAAAAGTCAAATTAATTTACTCTTTCGTTTTATACAGTACATAGAACGTCAAGTGGTATTGTTTGATGCCATTGAAGATGCAGCCTTTCCTATTGTCAACAATATGGACGGAATTGGAACCTTGCGAAGTTTAAAAGAAACGGCTACTGCGGAAAATAAATTAGAAATACTTCAAAAATATTTAGAAGAATTTAAAGTGCGTATTGTGTTAACAGCACATCCCACACAATTTTACCCAGGCTCTGTATTGGGAATTATCACCGATTTAACAGAAGCCATTCGCGATAATGATTTGCTTCGCATCAACGAACTTTTAGCACAATTAGGAAAAACACCTTTCTTTAAACAAGCTAAACCAACACCCTATGATGAGGCCGTTAGCTTAATTTGGTATTTAGAGAATGTGTTTTACGATTCATTTGGGAGCGTGTATGATTACATTCAACAAAATATTTTTGATGGAAAACATATTGATAACGATATTATTAATATTGGTTTTTGGCCCGGAGGTGACAGAGACGGAAACCCGTTTGTCACCCCTGAAATCACCCTCAAAGTAGCTGCGAGGTTAAGAGAAACCATTATAAAAAATTACCATCGCGATTTGCGCAAGCTTAAAAGAAAACTCTCTTTTGCGGGTGTTGAAGAACGTATTGTGACTCTGGAAGCAGAACTGTACAAGATTATAACTCAAAAAAAATTCACATTAACTTTAGATCATTTAGTTTCAGAATTAAAAGACATTAAAGAAATTATCATTCAAAAACACCAGTCGTTGTATGTTTCTGAAGTTAACAGTCTGTTGAATAAAATTCATTTATTTGGATTCCATTTTTCAACTTTAGACATCCGTCAAGACAGTCGCGAACACGCCAAAGTGTTTAATGACATGGTAGATGTGTTGATAGAAAGTGGGAGCGATGTATTTCCTGAAAACTACCACAGCTTAGAAGAAAAAGATCAAGTTAAAATTCTTTCTAACATCAAAGGCTCTGTTGATTTGTCATTAATTTCAGACAAAGACACTTTGAAGGCACTCAAAACAATGGAGGCCATAAAAACCATTCAGCACACAAACGGCGAAAAAGCTGCCAACCGCTATATTATAAGCAACAACCAAACAACACTTCATGTGATGCAATTGTATGCGATGCTTAAGTTGGTCGCTTTTCAGGACAAACTAACGGTTGATGTTGCACCTCTTTTTGAAACGATCACCGATTTAGAAAACGCACCTGAGGTCATGGAAGGTTTGTATTCCAACCCCGAGTATGCAGCACACCTAAAGTCGAGAGGCAATAGACAAACTATTATGCTTGGTTTTAGTGATGGCACCAAAGATGGTGGCTATTTAATGGCCAATTGGGCTATTTATAAAGCAAAAGAGTTGTTGACTGCGATTTCTAGAAAGCATGATATCACGGTAATTTTCTTTGACGGTCGAGGTGGACCACCAGCAAGAGGCGGTGGAAAAACACATAATTTTTATGCATCCTTAGGACCCACGATTGAAGATAAAGAAGTGCAGCTCACCATACAAGGACAAACGATCAGTTCAAATTTTGGAACCTTAGAGTCTTCTCAATACAACCTTGAACAATTGATCAGTTCAGGAATTGACAATAGTCTTAGTGACAAAGACCTTAGAATGACGCCCGAAAACAGAGAGGTCATGGCGCAGTTGTCTAAATTGAGTTATGAAGCCTATGTTGATTTTAAAGCGCATCCTAAGTTTATTTCTTACTTAGAACACATGAGTACTTTGAAGTTTTATGCGAAAACCAACATTGGCAGTCGCCCATCTAAACGAGGAAAAGCAGAAGGCTTGGTGTTTGAAGATTTACGCGCCATTCCATTTGTAGGCTCTTGGAGTCAGTTGAAACAAAACGTCCCTGGATTTTTTGGAGTGGGAACAGCCTTAAAACATTATGAAGACATTGGCGAATTTGAAAAAGCACAACACTTATTTCAAACCTCGGATTTTTTCAAAACACTGATTGAAAACAGCATGATGTCCTTATCTAAATCTTTCTTTGATTTGACAAAATACATGTCTGAAGATCCAGAGTATGGCGAATTTTGGAATGTCATTTACAGCGAATACATCACTACAAAACGATTGTTATTAAAACTAACGGGTTACGACGAATTGATGCAAGAAGAGCCTGCTGGTAAGGCCTCTATTTCTGTAAGAGAATCAATTGTGCTGCCGTTATTAACGATCCAACAATATGCCTTAAAGAAAATACAGGAACTTGAAAAAGAAGAGCCTAGAGATGAAGCTCAAATAGAAACGTATGAGAAAATAGTTATGCGTTCTTTATTCGGGAACATCAATGCGAGTCGGAACTCCGCATAAACCCAAAAATAGTATTAAATTAAAAAGCCTCTAAAAATAATTTTAGAGGCTTTTCGTTGACTAATTTAAAATAAGTGGCTAGTGCTCATTTAACCTGAAATCGGGGTAAGCATCCATTTTATGTTCGTGTGCATCAAGACCTTCGAGCTCTTCTCGTTCAGAGACTCTAATGCCCATCGTTTTCTTTAAAGTGTATATAATAATAAAAGAGGTTGCGACACAAAATACGCCATAACACAGAACCCCTATAAGTTGAACTAGAAATTGATCAAAGCCTGCTTTGGCTCCAAAAAGCCCCACAGCTAAAGTTCCCCATATCCCACAAATAAGGTGCACAGCGATGGCGCCCACAGGGTCGTCTAGTTTTATTTTATCGACTAAGCTTACAGCAAATACAATGAGTGCTCCAGCAACAGCCCCAATGACAATTGCGTTTTCTGGACTCATTTGATCTGCACCTGCAGTAATCCCTACAAGCCCTCCTAAAATTCCATTCAGGAACATAGTTAAATCTAAATTTTTGTACAAGATCGTTGAGGTAATCATTGCGATGACACCACCTGCGGCAGCAGCCAAACAAGTTGTTACTAAGGTTAAGGACGTTGCTTCTGGATTAGCAGACAATACAGAACCTCCGTTAAAACCAAACCATCCCAACCATAGAATAAGAACCCCAGCCGTTGCTAGTGGAATGCTGTGTCCAGGAATTGCTTGCGGTTTTCCGTTGTTAAATTTCCCAATCCGCGAACCGAGAAGGTAAACAGCCACTAAAGCAGCCCATCCACCCACAGAATGCACGAGTGTAGAACCTGCAAAGTCATAAAAGCCTTCAGCCTCTCCAATAGATAATGAGGATAAAAATCCACCACCCCATTGCCAAGATCCCGCAATTGGATACACGAATCCTACATATACGACTGTGAAAATCATAAAAGCACCAATTTTCATACGCTCTGCGACAGCACCCGAAACAATGGTGGCAGCCGTTGCGGCAAACATGCCTTGGAATAAGAAATCAGTCCACCATGTATAACCACCATCGGCATACTCAGCAGTCATTCCATTTTCTGGAGGAGCTATTCCAGGAACGATAGATCCTAAAAACCCATTAAAACCTTCTCCTGGGTACATTAAGTTAAACCCGACAATATAGTAGAGTAAAAGTCCCACGGTAATAATAAAGATGTTTTTAAATAAAATATTAATCGTATTTTTTTGACGTGTAAGCCCGATTTCGAGAAACGCGAACCCCGTATGCATAAAAAAGACGAGTGCCGTACAGATCATCATCCATACGTTATTGATAGTAAGTAATTCCATTGTTGTTATTTTAGTGTGTTTCCGCCTTTTTCGCCGGTTCTAATTCTATATACT
>Ga0209533_1005625_pt1 | contig 10635 bp, 9 predicted proteins | sample COG_04_FD_184748 | JGI IMG/M metagenome (GOLD analysis project Ga0209533, IMG submission 184748) | Pelagic Microbial community sample from North Sea - COGITO 998_met_04 (SPAdes) (version 2) | ecosystem: Environmental > Aquatic > Marine > Neritic zone/Coastal water | place: Helgoland, sampling... | reverse complement strand
TACAGCAGCCTCGCGCTGAGTCTGCTTTGTATGGCAACCAGGGGGTCTTGGATAGTATGGCGCTGGTGAATTTGATCGCAGATGTGGAAGATGCCGTCTCCGAGAAGTTTGGTGTGGCGATTGCGCTCGCGGACGAAAAGGCGATGAGCGCGCGGAATTCCCCGTTTTTAACTGTTAAGACACTCGCTCAGGCGGTGCTAGAGAGAATCGAAGCATGAAGCAGATTGTAATTACGGGCACACGTAAGGGAATTGGTCGGTCAATGGCCGAGTATTATCTGGCACAAGGCTGGGGCGTCGTCGGTTGTAGCCGCGGTGAGGCTTCGATCGAGCATGCGCAGTATAAGCACTATTCGGTGGATGTGAGCGATGAGTCGGCGGTGATTGCGATGGCGCGTGATGTGAAGCGGCAAGTCGGCGGTGTCGATGCGTTGCTGAATAATGCGGGTATCGCTTCGATGAACCATTGCTTATTAACGCCGGGATCGACGGTGAATCGTATTCTACAGACCAATGTGGTCGGCACGTTTTTGTTTTGTCGTGAATTTGCGAAGCTGATGCGGAAGAGTGATCAGCCGCGCATCGTCAATTTCACAACGGTGGCGCATCCGCTGAATTTGGAGGGTGAGGCTATCTATGCGGCCAGTAAGGCGGCGGTTGAGAGCCTGACGCGCATTATGGCGCGCGAGTTGGCCGAGTTGCGGATCACCGTGAATGCGGTGGGGCCGACGCCTGTGTTGACGGATTTGATCAAGGGCGTGTCGTCGGACAAGATGGATGCGTTGATCGCGAGGCAGGCGATTCCGCGCTATGGCAAGGCGGAGGATGTGATCAATGCGGTTGATTTCTTTTTGCGCGACGAGAGTGATTTTATCACCGGGCAAGTGCTCTATTTGGGTGGGGTGACTTAGATGGTGAGCTGGATCGACCGCCAGTTTGCTGAGTTCGGGGCGAAGGTTGCTTGTTATGAGCGCGGGCGCACGTGGACGTATGATGATTTAGCCAGTGAGGTGGATCGGTTCGAGGCGTTGCTGTGTCCTACGGTTGGCTCCGAGCCAGTGGTGATTGCGATCCGGATGGCTGGCACGATGGAGGCGCTGGCTGCGATTTTTGCGATTAGGCGGTTGAAGCAAGTCGCATTGCCGCTTTCTCTGGAAATGCCAGAGGCGGAGCAAGTTGAAGCGCAGCGTATCGCTGGCGCGGCCTATGTTTTAAGTGAGGAAGGCCTACTGGCAGAGCCAAGTGTGAGGGATGCTTCGGGGCTGATTGACCAGCTCGCGGAGCGCGGCCATGCGGGGTTGATCCTGTTTAGTAGCGGCACGAGCGGCGAGCCGAAGGGGATGCTGCATGATCTGGATGCGCTCTTGGATCGGTATCAGACGGTTCGGCCGCGGGCGGATGTCACGGTGCAGTTGTTGTTGGCAGATCATATTGGTGGGTTGGATTCCGCGTTTCGCACTTTCTTTGCAGGTTCGACTTTGGTGGTGCCTGAGACGCGCACTGCAGTTGCGGTGGGTGAAGCGGTGGAGCGGCATCAGGTGAATATATTGCCGGCGTCGCCGACATTTTTAAACCTCATGTTGTTGGCGCACGTGCCTGAGAAATTTAATTGCTCAAGTTTAGAGGTCATTGCGTATGGGGCAGAGCCGATGCCTGCGGGGTTGCTGGCTCGGTTGGTGGAATCGTTTCCGCAAGCGATTTTTCAGCAGAAGTTTGGCACGAGCGAGACGGGCGCGGTTCGTATTAAGAGTCAGCGCTCCGATAGCTTATATTTTCGAATCAAAGATTCAGATGTCGAGTGGCGCGTGCAGGATGATGAGCTGTGGCTCAAGACGAGCTCGCGGATTTTGGGGTATTTGAACGCGGATGAATCGTCACTGGAGGCTGACGGGTGGTATCGCACCGGCGATTTGGTCGAAGAGACGGACGATGGCTACCTGCGTATCATCGGCAGGCAGAGTGCCTGGATCAATGTTGGCGGGCAGAAGGTGCACCCAGCTGAGGTGGAACGGGTGCTTGCTGAGATCGAGGGCGTGGATGCGTGCTCCGTGTTTAGTAAGCCTGCTGCGGTGACGGGAAGTATGGTCGCGTGTGTGATTGTGACTTCATCGGATCGAGACCTACGTTCATGGAAGCGCCTGATTCGCAGTCACTGCCGTGGGCGATTGGCGGATTGGAAGATTCCAGTGTCTATTGAGCTGCGTGATGAGCTATCGATCACGGATCGCTTGAAGCGTGGATAGTCGTGGATTCTCCATAAAATGGGCTTTCACTTTGGTGCGATCCTACGCATGGTCAGTCCTATGGCAAAATGCAGTTTCAATCAGGTTCAAATCGGCGGGGTCGTTACCTGTGTGCCGCCGCTTGAGAAATGTATCGATGATGAGATCGATTTGTTTGGTGGCAATGAGAAGCAAATCGCGCGCCTGAAGAAGACCATCGGCCTGGATCGACGTCGAGTGGTCGAGTCCGGCACGACTGCGGCAGATCTTTGTGAGGCGGCAGCAGTGCGACTGTTTGAGGGTGCGGGGCTTGAGGCTGAGTCGATTGATGCGATGATTTTTGTGACACAGACGCCCGACTATTCGCAGCCTTGCAATGCGGCAGTGCTGCATGGGCGCTTGGATTTGCCGAAGAGCTGTGCGGCGCTCGATGTGAATTTGGGCTGCTCGGGCTATGTGTATGGGCTTTGGTTGGCGCACATGATGGTCGGTGCGGGTGGCTGTGAGCGTGTGCTGTTACTTGCCGGCGATACGATCAGCCGAATCGTGAATCCGAAAGACCGCGCGGTCGCGCCGTTGTTTGGTGATGGGGGCAGTGCGACATTGATTCGGCGCAGCGAGGTGGAGACGAACGCGTGGTTCAGCCTCGAAACCGATGGCAAGGGCTTTGATAAATTGATTGTGCCAGCGGGCGGTCAGCGCACGCCGAGCTCGGCAGAGACACGCTCTGAGGTGACGGACGAAGGTGGCAATGTGCGTTCGTCGGAGAATTTGTTTATGGACGGCGCGGAGATTTTTAACTTTTCCATCGTGGAAGAGCCCAAAGCGGTTCGGGAGGTCGTCGAATATGCAGGCCTGGATTTCGATGCGGTCGATTATTTCGTCTTCCATCAGGCCAATCGTTATATTCTTAGTAATATTGCGAAGCGCCTGAAAATTGACCTGGCTAAAGTGCCGATGCAGACGGTCGAGCGTTACGGCAATCAGAGCTCGGCATCGATTCCGTCCGCACTGTGCGGGGAGCTGGGAGATGTGCTGCGCGGATCCAAGCCGCAACGTTTGTTGCTCTCCGGCTTCGGAGTCGGGCTATCGTGGGCGAGCGTGATCCTTGATGTTGCCGAGCTGCCTGTTTGTGAAATTATTGAAAGTGCGCCAAGCGAATAGAAACTTGTTCGATGGCACTAGAGTCAGTATTCCTCTTTTAAATACACCCCATGAGTTTAGAAAAATTTATAGAAGAGTTCGAAGAAGCGGTCGAAGATATCGAGCCCGGTTCATTAACAGCAGCGACGAAATATCGTGAACTGGAGGCGTGGGACTCGCTGGCAGTGTTGACGGTGATTGCGATGGTCGATGCGGAGTATGATGTGCGGCTAAAGGCGGATGCATTGAAAAGTTGTGAGACGCTTGAAGCATTATTTGCCGAGGTCAATTCACGGTCGGAAGCATGAGTGGTTCTGCTAAATTTGAGAACCAACAAATCCTAATTGTCGGTGCAACCGGCGGGTTGGGAGGAGAAATCGCGCGTCATTTGAAGCGTGAAGGCGCTGAATTGACGCTGTCCGGACGTAATGAGGATAAATTGAAGGCGCTGGCTCAAGGGTTGGGAGCGCATGTGCTTTCGGCAGATGTGAGCACATCTGAGGGGCGCATTGAGTTGGCCGAAGCTGTCGGTGTCTGTGATGGAGTGGTTTATGCCGCTGGCGTGGCTCCGGTGGCTCCCGTGCGTTACCTAAAGGATGCGGATTTGGAGGCTTGTTTGAATGTGAATACGACGGCTCCGTTGCTGTTGATTCGCGACTTGTTGAAGAAGAAAAAGCTGAACTCCGGTGCCTCGATCGTGTGGCTTTCCTCAGTGGCGTCGAGCCGCGGGGCGGGCGGGTATGCCGCATATGCGAGCAGTAAGGCAGCCCTGGAGGCGGCGGCACGTTGCCTCGCGCTGGAGTTGGCACCCAAGGCGATGCGGGTGAACTGCATTGCGCCGGGTATGATTGAGACGGAGATGGCAGCCGCTGCTGCGGAACGGATCTCAGGCGAGGCATTCGCGGCGCACCTAAAAGCTTACCCGCTTGGGGCTGGGCAGCCAGCGGATGTCGCAGCTGCGGCTTCTTTTTTACTTTCGGAGGAGTCCCGTTGGGTGACGGGAGTGACTTTGCCTGTCGATGGGGGTTTTTCCATTCACTAGATTTCATTGACTATGAAAAAACTGATAATCGTAGGCGCAGGTGGTTTTGGGCGTGAAGTCTATGCGTGGGCTAAAGATCACCCGGACTCTGGGCACGCTTGGGAGATTACTGGCTTCTTAGATGATGACCCTCATGTGTTGGATGGCTATGATTACCCTGTGGGTGTGATGGGCTCGGTAGAGGAGCATCAGCCAGCCGAGGACGAGGTCTTCGTCTGTGCGATCGGAGCACCAATGATTAAGAAAAAGGTCTGTCAGGGATTATTAGCACGTTCAGCGACTTTTATCTCGCTGGTGCATCCATCTGTAATCCTCGGCGAGAATATCCAACTGGGAGATGGAGTGGTTTTGTGTCCGCGAGTGACTTTAACGGCCGATATTACGGTCGGCGCCTTTGCCGCGATCAATTGCCACAGTAGTGCGGGGCACGATGTGGTGATCGGCGATTGGGCCACGATCAGTGGGCATTGTGATCTGACTGGCAACACCCGCTACGGTGTTGGCGCGTTCTTGGCGACGGGTGTGCGTATTGTGCCTGGGAAGTCCGTTGGTGATTTCGCTTATGTGGGTGCCGGCTCAGTAGTGATTCGATCCGTAAAGGACGGCCTGAAAGTGTTCGGTAACCCTGCGCGAGTGCTTGCTTAGAGCGCGCCGGTTGCCGTGACGCCTGCCAGACCGATGGCCGATAAGCTATCGAGGATTTGGTCGAACCCGGGCGTTTTCTTGAGCTGTTCTAGGCTTTTGTTGCTGGAGAGCCGGACGAAAAATTGCTCCTGCCGCAGGTCCAATCCGTGGTGCTTGATGTCGATGAGTGCAGCGAAGATATTGTGGCCGTCTTGTTGCTTGTAGCCGAACGCGGTTCCTCCTACCAGGTGCCAGAAATATACATTTTGAGCGCTGCCGCTTTTCTCATAGACGCCATATTCAGCGGGTTGAAATTGTGCTTCGCCGTGTTGGAAGGGGATGCTGTATTCTCGATCGGTGCAGGTCCATCCGTTTTGCACCCAGCAAGTGTCGGGCGTGTGGGCACCTGCCCAGCGGTAGGAGGCTTTGCCGGGAGTCCAATAAGCGATGTAGAGGCCGACGAAGGTGTCGCCTTTTTCAAACACGCGGAAGATCGCGTCGTCGAAGTTGAGGAAGTCGGTGATTCGGGCGCTGGACTCGGGGGATTCGGCCATGTCCATGTCTTTGATCTTCCAGCCGGAGAGTTCACTGGGGACGATGTCGGAAAGTGCTTCGTGCAAGGTCGGCTCTGGTGGCGGAACAAAGGCGAAGTAGGCCCGTAGCCCGAGGGCGGAGAGGAGGATGGCGATGCCGAGTGTGAGAATGATTTTTTTCATGTGGAGGCTTGAGAATGGCGTCATAGAAACGGCTTCTGCTATAGACTCAAGAAAACAGATTGCTCTCTGGGTTCCGTTTGATGTCGGGCGGACATCGCAATTTTATTGTTTATAGAGTCGCAGGGACTGTGTAATCCCTACTTCTTAATCACGCATCCCCTAGTTATTTCTACAATTCTATGCCTTCACTGATCGATAAGTCCGGTAATATTGCCTATTTTGGCCGCCTCTCATGGGGGAATTTTGTCGATTGGCTGGTTACTTTTTGCCTAGGAGGGATAATTGCGCTTTCCACTATGCTGCTCGGAGGGGTGCGTCCCGACACGCATCTGCTGCTGCTGCCGCTGTTCGTTTGCCTGATTGTATTGCACGGGCTTTGGCTGGCGGTGGATCAGGAGCAACCGAAGCGCTTGAGTCATGTTCCAGTGTTCTTTCTCCCGTTTCTGGCATGGGTTGCGCTGAGTGTGTTATCGGTGAGTCCGACCGCGTGGCGCGGGTGGTATGAGCTGATCTATGTGCTGGAGGCTCTGATTATCCTGTGGGTGTTGGTGAGTAATGTCCGCACGCGTGCGCACTTGTGGGCATTGATTACTATTGCGCTGTCGCCAGCGGCCTATGCCATTTTTATTGGGTTCTATCAGTTTTTTCAAAATCCGTCGAAGATTGCCACCGCATTGACGGAGTATGGCTTGCGGTTGAGCCCCGAGTTTCTCGGGCAGGCGACTGGTTCGTTTGCGGACCCGAATAGTTTTGCGGCATTTCTGTTGATCCTGTTGCCGTCGATGTTGATTGCGGGGCTGGTGCCTCGCTTGCCGACGATCTTGCGTATATTGTGCCTGTATATCGCGGTGATGTTTGTTGTGGGGATTTTTCTTACGCAGTTGCTGTGGCCGTTGGCGTTGCTGTTGATCGTTTTGGTGGTGTTGCCGTGGGTGTGTTTTGTGAAAACGTCGCGCCGGGTGTGGGGCAGTTTGCTGGGTGTTTGCTTGGTCGTGCTCGCGGTACTGCCGCAGATTGCATTGTCTCCGAAGTTTCAAGAGCGTGCTTCGCTTGCGATGTCTGAGGAAGGGGAGGCAGTTCGTTTAGTATTATGGCAGGAGGCGCTGGATATTGGGTTGGATCAGCCTCTGTTTGGGGCGGGAGCCGGCAGTTTCTCGGCAGAGTTTGAGCAAAGTGATGTGGTTTCGCTGCAGAAGCTGCCGATGACGCCGCATAATGATTATCTGTTAATTCTATCGGAGTATGGGCTGGTTGGAGGGCTGTTGTTCCTATTGCCGAGTGTGTGTGTCGTGTGGTGGGCGCTTCGGCAATGGAGGGCAGAGCCTGCGCGTGTGAAATTAAAGGATGTGAAGGGCACGATCATGCCGCCGACGAAGTTCTTCTTGTCGATTGGTCTCGCCGGAGTCCTATTGTTTGCGCTCTGCTTGTTTTGCTCCTTTGTATTTTATACGCCTGCGCTGACGTTGTATGGCGTGCTGTTTTTCGCGATACTGGTTAAATCCAGCTTGGCGCGACGTTTACGTCTCCCTTCTGGAGGGTGGATGCGCTTGGGGTATTTCTGTTTGAGCATCGTCGTGGCGTATGGCTTTTATTCTATCAGTGCGTCTCGTGTCGAGGCGCAAGCGCTTGAGCTGCAAGCGCGGCAACGTCTGGATCAGATTGTTGAGCAGCGTGTGCATGTTTCTGGGAATTCAGCTCTGTTGGATGAGGTGATCGAACTGTATGAGGCGGCGATTTTACTAGACCCAGACAATGCGGATGCGTGGATCGGCCTCAGTGCGGCGCATTGCCAGCTCTTCTTCCGCAACCCTGCCAGTTATGAGTATATCGGAAAGTTGGCTTCGGATTCTGCGCAGCGGGCGATTGATTTAAGCGAGACGTATTGGATGGGCTGGGCGCAGTTGGGCATTGCTCAAGGATTGAGCGGGATGGATGCCGACGCGGAAGTGGCGCTGGCTCGTGCCTTGGAGTTGGCTCCGAATAACAGCAATGCGCATTACTATTGGGCTGCCTATGTGAGTCATTTTAAGGAGCGGCGCGATGAGGCGATTGCATCGGTGCAGCGTGCGCTCGAAATCAATCCAAATCACGCTGCGGCTCGACGCTTACAGCAAAAACTCCTCATTTTATGAGTGTCACTCTTCGCAAAGTTTTTTTCATCATTTTAACGTGCCTATGCGTGTCGTGTGCGACCGGCCAAGCGGAGCAATGGATGCGCGGCGCGGTGGCAGTGGCCGCGGTGCAGGGGGAGCCGCGACTGGAAGAGGTTGGCGGGGAGACGCTACAGCTGTCTTCAGAATCTCCTCTGCCTCGCCATGTGCTTGGCTTATTGAAGGTGCGCACTGAGGTGGGTGATTCGGCCTTTCTTAAAACATCGAATCAGATATCTATTTATAATGAAGGGGCGGGCTACTTTGCGATCGAGCGCTTTGAGCAAGAAGTGGCCGACTCTATGGATGCGGGCAAAAGCCGGATGATCTTTAATTTTAGGCAAGGCTTACTGGTGGTGGATAACCGTGCGCTGAGCGAGAACTCACAGATGATTGTAGAGACCCCGCTTGGGCGTATGTCGGTGAAGAATGGCTGGTGGTTGATGGATATAGCCTATGATGAGCGCAGTCGTATTTATGATTTTTCGATTGAGTGTGCGGATGGCGTGCTACGGTTTAATGATCTGACGGGTGATACGTATACCTTGCGTAATGGTCAGCGCCTGAGGGGCGCTGGTGCTTCCTCGCGTCCCTCAATCGAAGTGGCGGAAATTTCAGAAAAAGCGAGCGAGTTATTTGAGGACTTCGCTGCAATGGAAGTCACCGTGGCTGAGTTGGATCTGTCGGTAGAAGTGTTTCGCGCTAAGATGAAGTCGATGCAGCATACTATCAGCCAAGTGAATGCACCCGCTGAAGTTTCCGAGGCGCGCGGATCGAAACGGCCGCTGGTGATTGAGTATGCGCCGCAGTCTGCGCCGGTGACTCCGTTCCGCGCCGAGGTTCGTCCGCCATCGAGCTATCAGGCGGACTTGTTCTGAGGCTTGGCATTTGCCGTTAACTGATGCAGCTTTGTGTTTCTTGTGAATCGACTGAAGCAACTCATTTTTTATTTCGGGCTGATCGTTGTATCGATTGGCTTGTGGATGTTCCTTTGGTCTGAGGGAGTGCTGGATGGTTTTGAGCAGGAGGCGATGCGTTGGCGCTACTTGGTTCGTGGCGAGCAGCAGTCGACTGCACCGATCGTGTATGTGGATTTGGATGCGGATACGGTTTCATCGATCGGAGACCGGCCATGGGATCGAATGAATTTTGCCCTGCTACTCAATTCTCTGTTAGGGCCGGGGAAAGCGAAGACTGTAGGCTTGGATTTTATTTTTTCAAAATTCGGCAAGGGGTCACTTTTGGATGTTGAGCGTGCGCGTAAGGGAGATCTCTTTTTGGGGGAAGTGCTAGAGCACTTCGGAGATCGCGTGGTGCTCGCTGCCGCTTATAATCGGACTTACTCGGCATCTGCCGATGAGATTTCTGAGCTCATGTTTATTCGTGACGGATTTAATGATCCAACGGTGATCCCCTTTCCTGAGGCACCAACCTTTCCAATTATCAAAGAGAACTATGGTCGGCTTGGCTTGGCGAATGTAGATGAAGCGCTGAGCGGTGGTGCTGTGCCTTATTGGGTGCCTGCTTTTGTCGAAACCGAGGGGGCGCGCTTTAGTCTGCATTTAATGGATGGAGCGCGAATGCAATCGCTCGATTTTATGAATGACCCTCGGGTTGTGGCTGAGGGAGATCAGTTTAAATTAGTCGATAAGGATGGTTGGGAGACCTATCGATTGCCGAAATACTCCAAGCAGCGAATTTTAACTTTCGGCTTGGAGGTTTTCTTGGCGGGACATGGACTCGGGGCTGATGCTGTTACTCGAGAGGAGCACTGTCTTTTGGTTCAAAATGGTGGGCAGGAGCTGCGAAGAATCCCACTGACTCTTTCCCAGTCGGTCGAGGTGAACTGGTTTGAAGGATGGCACAAGAGTTCTTTGACCGACCACTATAGTATGAAGGAAGTGCTTGGTCAGGCGAAGGCTCTAGCCCACGCGAGGGAGCAGAATGATGTGACTTTAGTTCGTGAGCTGGAACAATGGTTTGATGGCTTTGAAGATAAGGTTATTTTCGTCGGACCAGTCGATCCGCAGCTGAAAGATATTGCACCGACACCATTTGATCGGTCTCCCGTGCCGAAGGTCGGGCTACATGCCAATCTCTACCGCACCATTCAAGATGAGGCTTACATTGTTAGGCTGAGTGATGTGGGGGATATGGCTACGATGGTGCTACTGACTTTGGTGGTCACTGCACTTGCGCTTTGGAGTGGCGCGGGGCGTGTCGTTACACGGATTGGCTCGATGGTCGTCGTGTTACTCTATGTCGGGGCGGTGTTCTACTTCTTCTCGAATGGTAATTATGTGATCCCGCTGGTAGCACCCGTCGGTGCGGCTTTGAGCGCGGCGCTTTGGGTAGTCTTGCTGAAGCTCGGCTCGGAGGAGTGGCAACGCCGCCGGATGAAGGCGCTCTTCGGCGCGTATGTCTCGCCAGAGTTGGTCGATGAAATGGTTGAGTCGGGGCGCGATCCCGAGCTAGGCGGCACGGAGGCGGAGGTGTCGGCTCTGTTCTCGGATGTGGAAGGGTTCTCGGCGTTTTCGGAGCAGTTGCCGCCCAACGAACTCGTTCCGCTGATGAACGAATATCTCAGTGCGATGACCGATGCGCTTCAGGCGGAAGGCGGCACGCTGGATAAGTATATCGGCGATGCCATTGTGATGATGTTCGGCATGCCGCTGCCGATCAAAGACCATGCCGCTCGTGCCTGTGCGGCGGCGCTAAGGATGCAGGAGCAGCATGCTA
>Ga0209533_1005624_pt1 | contig 10636 bp, 16 predicted proteins | sample COG_04_FD_184748 | JGI IMG/M metagenome (GOLD analysis project Ga0209533, IMG submission 184748) | Pelagic Microbial community sample from North Sea - COGITO 998_met_04 (SPAdes) (version 2) | ecosystem: Environmental > Aquatic > Marine > Neritic zone/Coastal water | place: Helgoland, sampling... | reverse complement strand
TAGTGGCCGAATATTTTGAAAGGTTTTGAGGTATTAACTAGCTAGACTTTATTTTATATAATACCCCGTATGATTAATCCCTATGCTTTAGCTTCAAGCTTGACATTTGATAGTATCATTCTTGGTAAACAAAAATCTTTTTCTATAACTAGCTTAATCTTTTTGTCTTCAACTTTTCACGTCATTTCTTTTGGCATAGGCTATCTACTTGGTCAGAAATTAGTTACTTCGATTGGTCATGTAGACCATTGGGTTTCATTTATAATTTTTAGTATTTTAGGTGTTTTAAATATAAAGGCTTTCCTAAAATTTGAAAATGAACATAAAGCAAGACAAGCAAATTCTTTAATTAAATTATCTTTAATTGTTGGAGTTTTATCTGTGGATGCTGCAATTATAGGAGCATCAAGCTCAAATCTAATTAGCAATCCTTATGCTGTGGTTTTTAATATAATTCTATTTAGTATTTTTTTTATTTACTTGGGTAGATATATCAAAAGCTTTATTAAAAGACATAATGAAAAATTTTTAAAATTATTTGAAGGTATTTTATTTTGTTTTATAGGATTTAGTATTCTAACATCACATCTAAGTGGAGGCTTTTAAAGCTTTCACAATAGCTTTAAACATAAAAAGTTATTAGTTTTATAGAGAGCATAACCATTCCAACATAGGTTGTTAACATGCCTGAAATTCTCAGAAAAGGATTGTAATCAAAAAAAGCAAAACATATTGCGTGAGCAATTCTGCCATAAGTAAAAATTAAAGAGGCAATAAGCATATAATTGTATGAAGTAACTCCTCCTAACTCAGATACCAATAATAACAACAAATATAAAGGAACATATTCTGAAAAGTTGCCGTGAGCTCTTATATTTCTATTAAGCTTCTCTTCTGTAACTTCCTTATCCATCTTAAAGAATAGCTTCATTACAGGACTTCCTCTCATATAACCCACTCGCATTGCAAGAAAGATATAAAAGAGAGAAAGAGTACTTATAAATATTGGCGTAAGAAATATATTCATAATTTTCTCCAAAACAAGAATATTTAATTTAACAAATTACTTCAGTCATCATTTTATACATAAAGTAATATAATATTAAAGTGGATACTAAATTTAAAAAATTAATCGAAAAAGCACTTGAATTAATTGAACCTATTTCGCCTATAGAAATCCAAAAAAATATTGAAGATTACTACATCATTGATGTACGTGAACCTGATGAAGTTTCAGTATCTGGTAAAGTCAAAGGAGCATTAAATATTCCAAAAGGAGTTATAGAGACCGCCATGAAGCTTGATAAAGAAGTTAAAGCTGACCAACCTATTGTAGTTTATTGTGAAAGTGGAAATAGGGCAGCTCTTGCAGGTAAGTGTTTAATGGATGCTGGATATACAAATATATATAACTTAGGCGGATTTAATGATTGGGTAAAAGCTGGGGGTCAAATTGAATTTGCTGCTTAGACAATTATTTGACCATGGCTCATCAACTTATACATATATCATTGGTTCAAATAATGATGCATTAATTATTGACCCAGTAAAGGAAAATATTTCTCAATACATTAATCTTTTAGATGAGTTAGGGTTATCTTTAAAAATGGTCTTAGATACTCATGTCCATGCTGACCATATTACTGGCTCAGGTTTATTACAAAAACTAAAAGCTTGTGAGGTAGGCTCACCTATAGAGTCAGCCGCTTGTTGTGGAAGCTTTTCATTTAAAGATGGAACTGTGTTGGAGTTAGGTGCACTCAAGTTCAAGTGTTTATTTACACCAGGTCACACCAATGATTCTTATTGTTTTTATTTTGAGAATCCTGAGTGGGTATTTACTGGTGATACGCTCTTAATTAGAGGAACAGGAAGAACAGATTTTCAAAATGGGTCTGCTGACAATCTTTATGAAAGTTTGCACCAAAAATTGCTAACTTTACCTCCAAATACAATTGTTTATCCTGGACATGATTATAGGGGCATGACCTCATCAACTATTGACGAAGAAAAAAATAATAATCCAAGATTATTACTTGCAAAAAAAGATGATTTTATAAATCATATGAATAATTTAAAACTATCAGACCCAAAAATGATGGATGTTGCAGTTCCAGCAAACCTTAAATTAGGATTAGAATAAGCTAGAGAAATTCTTATTTCATAATTAACCCTAACCGATATGTGTTTTTTTAACAAATATAATTTAATTCCTAATTGCGCTTAAAATAGACAAATATAAGGATTCAACCTTCTCTCTAGCCCACGGGGTTTTCCTTAAAAACTTTAATGATGACTTGATAGAAGGATTACTCTTAAAACAGTTAATATCAATCTTCTTGGAAAGCTCATGCCATCCATAATAATCCACAAGACTTGTTACAACAGCTTCTAGTGTAATTCCATGTAATGGGTTGTTTTTTTGTTTATTATTCATGGCTAATCTTAACATCAGCTATAAAACTATCTCGATAGTGGTGTCTGGGTTTGTATATTCAATATGTATATACAAATGAAAATATTATGGATTTTATGTATTATTACTTTTTTATTAATTTGGTTTATGAGGAGATTCAGATGAAACATTTAATAATTGGTTTGTTTGTCATAATTAACTTGGTTGCTTGCAGCGCAATGGGTTTGAGTTCTGTTCATTTTAAATCAATGAATAATCTTGATTTATGCACTAATGCTATGACCAATAAATCTCTTTCAGAGAATGATTTATCAAAACTTGCCAGTGAGATACAAGACAGAAAACTTAATTGCAAGCGTTACAGGCAGGCAATTTATTCTGCAATGAGTGTTAAGCAAGATCAGATTAATAAAATGAAGAATCGAGTCAAGCCAAAGATCATTCAAAACTCCAATGAACCACTTTCAAAGCAAAGACCTTCTCAACCGCAAATATTGCAACAGAAGGCAAGAATGTTTAATCTTGTTAATTCTAGAGTACCCTCAGACCGTGATTATAGAATATGCTCCTATAGGGAAAAAATTTCAGGCGAGGAAAAGGAAGTGATTATTCAAAAAGATGATATTTGTGAGTCAGTAAAGCTTAACATGTAATAGGAAAAGCTCTTTTTTCATTTATAATAAGTGAACTTTTAATTAATAAATGTTTATATGAAAATTCTAGTTATTATCTCAAGCCTTCTACTTTTAGTATCCTGTAATATCCCTATAGTTCCGTTCATTTAGATCTAAAAATTATATGTGTTTTTAATATTTGACATGCTCTTGCGACATGAGAGAATAAATATTCAACAACATAATTGGGAGAATTATGAAAAACATATTTAATTTTATTTTACCTTTAGTATTTATTGTCAGTTGCTCTATGGAAGAGTCCGGTGATGCATCAACTGATACAGTTGAGGATAGACTCTCAAAGGTTTACTACACCGAATTTATGCCATGCACGGCAGGACCAGATTATACGTCTGAGAATATGACAAGCATGATCGCTGAATGGCAAAAGCTGCTTACCAATGAAAATCTTCAGGGTGTCTGGGGTTACGCGCCAGCTGTAGCTACGAACTCATTTCCAGATAACGGTTGGTGGGAAATCCAGTGGGGATCAAGAGAAGAGGCTCAAGAGGCATGGTCAGAATGGTCTCAAAATAAAGAAGCTGCTGCATGGAATGAAAAGTATGCATCTGTGCTTCAGTGCGATGAATCACTCATTAATGGTTTCGAGAGCGTTTTTCCTATAGCTTCTGCTCAATATAGCGAGCTTCCTGATTCAGGATACTTCTATGGTGAGGTTCATATCTGTGAGTTGAATGATGGCTCTACTCAAGAAGAAGCAATAAGTTTCCTTTCAGGTTTTACAGATGCAGTCTCTAATGCAGATTACTCAGATACTTCGTATCACTTAGGAAATTATTTCAATGTTGATGGAAGTGGTGGTTTTCTTTGGGCTAATTTTACAAATAGCGAGGAGTCAATGAACAAAGCAAATAATTCATTTGAAGCAAGCGTTAGGGAAACAATGTTCCCAATATTTAGCACATTTGCATCCTGTGGCGAGGTTCCTGATTTATATCATGGCTTCACTTTATATAATGCAGATGATAAAGATTTCATGCCTACGTTCCCATCCAATTAAGGAGAGTTAAATGAAAAAATTATTATTACTAACCATACTGATGCCATCATTTCTGATGGCCATGCATCACAAGTCTGAACCTATAATTTTTTATCTAGATATGGATATTGCTGAGGGCAAATCTGATAGCGTTAAAGGCTTCGTAGACTATCTAGTAAAAACAGTAAAAAAAACGGAACCTAAGACTATGTATTATAAGTACTGGATCTCAGAGGACAAAACAAAAGTATCTTTAATGGAGGTCTATCATAGCAATGAGGATGCTTTATTTCATATGGATGCATTCGACAAAGCCTCGCATAAACAAAAGTTCATTGACACATTTGTCATCACTAATTTTCAAGTGATGGGAGATACCAGCGATGAGCTCAAGGAGGCCATGTCGGCTTTCACCCAGGACCACAGGACCTTAATAAACGGTTTTAAAAGGTAAGATTGTTAAATCGATGAGGGCCTATTTACTTAGGCCTTCACACATATGCCTAGCTTCTAAAAGGTATTTATTTTTTAAGTTAGGGCTTACAGATTCCAATTGATAGTTTCTGTTCATTAAATCAAGAATTTTATAAATAAACTTCATTTCATTTTTCCTATCCCAATTCCATAAAGTATCCAGATCGATTAAGTAGAAGGTATTATTTTCTGAGCTTGTTTTCAATTGATGTAGTAGCTCTTTTAATTCTAGATCATCACTACTTTCATTAAATATAACCAGCCTTTCTCTTTTAGATTCGTCAGTTTTTAATATTTGTATTAAGGCATCATTGATACATGCAGATTGTTCTTTTGAGGTATCTGCCTGCGAATTGAGCGCAATGGATACGATTGCTAATGCTTTGATATATTTATTCATTAGGCAATCTTAATATAAAAATAAATTAATGTATGATGATTAATCTAATTTTTAAAAAGGTGAAGTATGGAAAAAGTATTAGTAACTGGTGCGACTGGGTTTATCGGTCTTCATTGTATACAACAGCTTCTTGAGGAAGGCTATGCAGTTAATGGAAGTCTGCGTTCAATGCAAAGAGAGTCTGAAGTAAGACAGTCACTTGAAAAGCATAATACTTCTTGTGAAAACCTTACTCTATTTCCTGTTGATTTAATGAGCGATGACGGTTGGGATGAGGCTATGTCCGGCTGTGATTACCTTTTGCATGTCGCGTCACCATTTGTACTTTCAAATGAAACCGAAGAGTTTTTTGTTAAGCCTGCTGTAGAGGGCGCATTAAGGGCTTTAAAATTTGCTGACAAGCACGATATTAAAAAAGTGGTGTTAACTTCATCCTTTGCTGCTGTCGGTGATACTTTTGATGGTACTACAAGTTTTAATGAAACCCACTGGTCAGACACCTCAAATGACAAAATGACTTTTTACTCGAAAAGCAAAACTTTAGCCGAAAGAGCTGCATGGGATTATGTTAACGACAATGATGTAAGTTATAAATTAACTGTAATTAATCCTGTTGGCGTTCTAGGGCCATCATTGTCAGATGATGTTGGCATTTCTAATTCAATGGTCCTAAGGATGCTTAATGGCTCTATGCCTGCTCTTGCAAAAATTCACATAGGTATTGTGGATGTAAGGGATGTTGCTAAGGCTCATATATTGGCTATGAAAAATACTGATTCAGATGGTGAAAGGTTTATTGTTTCTGAAAAAGAGATGTGGATGAGTGATATCGCCAATGTCCTGAATGCTAATGGCTACAAAGCTCCTGAAAAAAATATGCCAAACCTTTTATTAAAAGTAATGGCATTATTTAAAAGTGACTTAAAGACCATCTCTAAAATGGCAGGAAAACAAAGGGACTGCAATACAACTAAGGCAAAAGATGTACTTGGATGGAAGCCTATTTCTGCAGAAGAATCTATTCTGGCCGCTGCAAAACAAATTGCTGATTATGATTTGATTTAGATTATTCCTGGAATAATAGCCTTTCTATTTTTAGGATAGTTTTCAAATTTTTCTTGGTACCATTTATGATGCGCTATAGCCCTTGGAAAAAGGTTAGCTATTGTCCAAACCAAAAAGACTAATCCAGAAATACTCCAGGTTAATATTGCCCAACCGGTCCACTCTATAATTTCTCCAAAATAATTGGGAGATGATATGTATTTATGAAGGAACTTATGAGGCACATGATAGCCCGGTCCCATTTTTTTTCTGAGGCCTACAATCAAATAATCTGATCTGATGTTAATAAACATACCAATAAAAAATAAAGATAAGCCTATAAAGAAGGTGTTAGATGAGAGCCAGTTCGAAGAGTAGCTCGTAAAATAAAATATCCCAAAGGCCTGAATACTCACATTTACAAGATTAAAACAGAAGGCTGATATGGCAATGCTTATTGGCATTTTTGGATTAGTCATATCTATAACAAATGGATAAATAAATGTTCTGTGGGTGTAATGCGTTAACCAAATCATCAAGAATACTTCATGGACTAAATCTAGGTCATTCCTAACTATTACACCAAATATGACCATCAATATAACGCAGGGAGATTCCATGATGACCCAACCAGCCCTTGCTGAAATATTTCGTCCCCAGCCTTTTTCTATATGCCTCCCATAGGGAGCATTATTAAAGAAAAGATATATAAATGTAGCGATAGCCACGAGGATCCAAAAAATAATAAATATATTAAATAAACTCATAGGAGCACATAAACTTTATAGATATTAATAAGTTTACAGATATAGAAGTTAAACATAAACTGTAGATAATGATTTTGGGGAGAATTTTATGAAAGAATATGATTTTATAATTTTAGGTGCGGGCTCTGCAGGTTGTGTTCTTGCCAACAGGCTAAGTTCAAACCCTGACTTTAATGTATGTTTAATTGAAGCAGGATCAAGAGATACCGATGTAAGACTTCATGTTCCTTTGGGCTTTGCATTCCTTGGAGCGGGAAGTAAATACAGCTGGAATTACAATACAGAACCTCAAAAAGAGTTCGCAAAAGTAAAAGTAACCGAGCCAGCTAAGGCTATGGTAGATTCAACAGGCGACGTCCATGAGGTTGAATCTGAAAGTGAAGAACATAGAAGAGGGTATCAACCTCGAGGCAAAACACTGGGTGGCTCCAGTTCAATCAATGCAATGTTATATGTTAGAGGTCACAAGTGGGATTATGATCATTGGTCTGAACTTGGAAATAATGGTTGGTCATATGATGAGATTTTGCCTTACTTTAAGAAAGCAGAGCATAACGAGATTCATCAAAATGATTTTCATGGCCAGAATGGCCCCTTGAATGTAGCTAACATTCGTCACAAAAATAAACCTGTAGACGATTTCGTAGAAACAGGATCATCAGTTTTTGGATTTAATGAAGATTTTAATGGCGAAAGCCAAGAGGGCATTGGGTATTATCAAACCACCCAAAAAAATGGCAAGAGATGTAGTGCTGCTAAGGCATATTTGGTCCCCGCATTGGAGAGAGATAATTTGACAGTTCTAACCGACACCAATGTAAATAAAATTTTGGTAAATGCTAGTAGGGCAACTGGTGTCTCATGTATTGGAGAGGACGGCGAGGAATTTACACTTAATGCCACTAAAGAGGTTCTGTTATCATCAGGTGCTTTTGGTTCTCCTCAGGTATTGCTTAGATCAGGAATTGGTCCAGAGCAAGAGATTACAAAACACGGTATTGAACACAAGGTTGAATTACCTGGTGTTGGCAAGAATCTTCAAGATCACATAGATTATTTATCTGTTCACAAATATAAATCTCTTAATCTATTTGGATTTTCTCTAGGAACAATTTTCTTAAAGTACCCATATGAGCTGATTAAATACCTTCTTATAAAGACTGGAATGTTTACCTCAACCGTCGCTGAAGCTGGAGGTTTTATTAGATCAAGAAACGATATAACAGTTCCTGATATTCAACTCCATTTTGCACCAGGAATGGTTGTAGATCATGGAAGAGAAAGTGTTTGGGGCACGGGGCTAAGTTGTCATATGTGCCTACTTAGACCAAAATCTAGAGGGGAGGTTACGCTTCAATCTGCAGATCCAACAGACGATCCAAAAATAGACCCAAAATTTTTATCTCATCCAGACGATATGAGAGATATGGTTGCTGGTTATAAAAAAATGATGAAAGTTATGAATAAAGAGCCTTTGTCAAAATATACGAGTGGTCATGTTCAAAGACCAGTTGACTTAGATAATGATGAGGATATTGAGCAGGCTATCAGAGAGGACGCAGACACTGTCTACCATCCGGTTGGAACATGTAAAATGGGTAGTGATGAGATGTCAGTTGTAAATGAAAGATTAAAAGTTCATAAGGTATCTGGCTTAAGGGTAATAGACGCATCTATTATGCCCACCCTGGTTGGGGGCAATACAAATGCTCCAACAATCATGATAGGTGAAAAAGCATCAGATATGATTTTAGAGGACTGGTCTTAATGACTTTGTATAAGAGACTTCTTCTAGGTATATTATTCCTGCCTTTAATAAATGCAAATATAGTAATTGATGTTAGAACTCCAGATGAGTGGTCAGCAGGCCACTTAGAAGGCACCAAAAATATTGAATGGCAAGATATTTTAAATATCAAAAACTCTGTAAACAAAGATGAACAAATCTATTTATATTGTAGAAGCGGAAATAGATCAGGAAGAGCCACTCAAATATTAATGGATGCTGGATATTCAAATGTTACCAACGCTGGAAGCCTAGAGCAGGCCAGCAATCTCCTAAATTTAAAAGTAGTCAAATAATAGACTCATTATCTATATACTTTTAATGTATACAGTGCATACATTTTTCTTTAATATGTGTTCAGTGCTTACATAAGTAGGTTCAAATATTAATTTTCTAACCCCTATAAAGGTATAAATATGAAAAAACTAACATCCATTTTTGCATTAACAGCTGTATTGTTTGCACTTCCTGCTTTTGCTGCAGATATGAACTTCACTCCAAAAGCTGATATTTCATTCTCAGGAAAAATAGCAACTGTAAAAACATCAAAAAAATTCAGAACAGTAGAAAGCTGTCAGACTCTTTGCACTAGCAGATCATCTTGTGTTGCTTTTACGCTTGATTCATCAAAAGGTAGCTGCACAATTTTAAAAACAGTTACTAAAGAAACTGAAAACACAGATGCAGTTTCAGGGCTTAAGAACTAGTTACCAGCATTAAACAAAAAAGGGTCTTTGTAGGCCCTTTTTTATATCTAAAATTATTTATCTGTTTACAATAAAGTGATGAATAATTTTTTTAATATTTTTAAAAAATCTTCGCAGCAGCCTAAGCTTAAAAAAGTTCTTTCACTAGATGGCGGGGGGGTTAGAGCTATCGCTGGTATTGTATTTTTAAAAAAACTTGAAGCAGAGTCTGGAAAAAAAATCTTTGATTCCTTTGATATGTTTGTCGGGACTAGCGCCGGTGCATTTAATGCAGCTTGCCTCGCTTATGATGGAATGCAAGCATCAGAATTAAAAAAATACTGGTCTAGAGAGTATCTTGAGCGAATCATGAAAACATCATTTTTCTGGGACAAAGCTTCTCTCATTCAAGCTAGGCCAAGATATGAATCTGAGGGCAGGATTGGGGTATTGAATGAAATATTCTCAAAAGACTTGCTTGGAGAGGTAAAGAAACCTCTAGTCACATTAGCGTATGATGTTGAAAATAGATCACATGTTATCCATAGTAACTTCTCTTCTCCTGAAATTAGCATTATTGATGCAGTATGTGCATCAAGTGCAGCGCCAATGTATTTTCCAACATATCAAATGGCGAACGGCTTATGGATGATAGATGGTGGCGTGGTTACAAATAACCCTTCTATGATTGGTTTTGCGCAGGCCAAGGAGTACTTTAAAACAGACAAGATAAAAATTCTTAGTATCGGAGCTGGCCTCAATAAGAAGAAAATTAATGGTGAAACATCATCTGTTTGGGGTGGAGTTGGTTGGCTACGAAATGATATTATGGGTATGATGCTTGACTCAGAAATTCATCACGATATCGCTGAAGATATCATTGGTGATTCTTACCTTAGAATCAATTCACCGCTTGGCGATATCAATAAAATTCTTGATGACAGCTCTGATCTTAACTTAGAAAAAATACATTTGATGGGTATGAACTGGTGGTCAGAGTTTGGAGAGCAAACCCTAGAGTTTTTAAAAGATTAAATAATTTAACAAATAATGGTATTTTTATTGTAAGATACGTTTTTTTAATTATTGGATACTATGAATATATACGTTGGAAATCTTTCTTGGGGCATGAGCGACCAAGACCTTGAAAATCTTTTTGCAGAACACGGTTCTGTAACATCAGCAAAAATTATTACTGACAGAATGACTAATCGTTCTAGAGGCTTTGGTTTTGTTGAAATGAGTGATGGTGCTGAAGCAGCAATTGCAGCTCTTAATGACAGTGAAATAGAGGGCAGAAAATTAGTTGTGAATGAATCAAGACCTCGTGAAACAAGATAAGTAATCACTTAATCTTAAACAAATTCATTTAAATAAAACCCAGTCTTT